>Ga0115008_10001908_pt1 | contig 17204 bp, 16 predicted proteins | sample FraStrMetagenome_FD_87164 | JGI IMG/M metagenome (GOLD analysis project Ga0115008, IMG submission 87164) | Marine eukaryotic phytoplankton communities from Arctic Ocean - Fram Strait ARC3M Metagenome | ecosystem: Environmental > Aquatic > Marine > Oceanic | place: Fram Strait | collected...
AAAGCTGATGTTACATCCAGTGATGCGGCTTTGAGTGGCATGAAACCAACGTGGAGTACCGGAGCAGAGTGATGAGTGTTGACCATCCAGATATTTTACTAGTTGAGGACGAACCTTCACAGCTTGAGGTATTGACCTATAATCTTCAGGCTGAGGGTTTTAAGGTCATCTGCGCAGACAACGGCGAGGATGCTTTGTTATTGGTGGAAGAAGAAGAACCCGATCTTATTTTGTTGGACTGGATGATGCCTAATCTGTCGGGTATCGAGGTGTGCCGCCGCCTCAGGTCACGCGTCGAAACCCGGTCTATACCGATTATTATGCTGTCGGCCAGATCCGAGGAGATGGACAAAGTTCGCGGTCTGGAAATTGGTGCAGACGACTATTTGGTAAAGCCGTATTCTGTTGTGGAACTGATTGCTCGGGTGCGCGCCCAATTGCGCCGGACACGGGCTGCCTCTATCGGAGCGGCCCTTTATTTTCAAGATATCACTCTAGATCCGGAAACCCATAAGGTGTTCCGCGCCGAAACGCAGATTAAACTTGGACCAACAGAGTTTCGACTGTTGCGGACTTTGATGGAAAAGCCGGGCAGGGTCTGGAGCCGAGATCAATTGCTCGACCGGGTTTGGGGGCGGGATATCTATGTCGATACCCGCACGGTCGACGTTCATATCGGCCGTCTGCGCAAAGCATTGTCACAACAGGGGGGCAAAGATGTTTTGCGCACGGTGCGCGGCGCTGGTTATGCGCTGGGGTAATCTCACGGCATCGGTATCATAATGTTGCTCTCTTAAACAGGCTCGGGCAGCCTAAATGCAGGTTCAAACCTCGCAAAAAGGTTTTTGCTGTTTTTTCCGTTTGCGTCCGAGACAGGAACCTAGGCCACTCTGACAGGTGAGAGATCACGTTTGCGCAAGCAATGTGTCATTATCGGTGCACCAAAATCTATAATGCCCACGCGAAAGTATATTCAAATACTTGTTTGCTGTGGCCTGATTTGAGCTGTGTAATCTATAGTTTTACGGTAAATTTTACAGTTCAACGATCGAAATATGAAACGATCGTTCATATTTTTCTTGAAAATTATTTGGATTTTGCTATCCTATAGCGGGAAATTCCATTTATTTAAAGCTCTAAACGTGTAATTTTGACCCAAAAACTTAACCGAAGATTCAAAATATAGAACAATCGTATTAATTTAGTGAGAGGTTACGGTGACACTAATTGTAAAAAAATGTCACGTGCTCGTCTGTGATCTTGGCTCTGGCTTCATTGAGATGTGCATTTCCTTGGGTGAAAGATGTCGAATTGTCTTCTCAAACCAAATTTGCAGTAAAATCCAGTTTTGTCCCAAAGGCGCCCAGCGGTCCGGTAAGCGGTATTTTTTGTTGGGACACCTTCAAAGAATCCTGACGCCAGGAATGACAAACTCGGTCAACCGGGATCAAAAGGATGCACTGAGTGTCAACTGAACAATCTGCACAAACGTTTACTATGAAAGCACGCGAACGCGTCAAAAGTCAGAAAATTTGGTCGCAGAAATCGATTGTTTTCGGACTTTTTCTTCTGAGCTTTTTGTTAATGTCGATTTTCCTGCCGGGGTTCTTTTCATTCTCTAACGTTACAACGCTTGTTCAGAGTGTCTCAATTTTGGGTATTTTAGGATTGGCCATGGGGTTGATTGTCATCTCCCGAGGGGTCGATCTGTCGCTCATTGCGTCGCTGGCTGTTCCACCGGGGATATTTTTGACGCTTGTGGCGGACGGACATAGCCTCGCCTTAGCGGCCGTTGCCGCATTTGGAATTGCAATCTTATTTGGATTGGTCAATGGCTGGCTTGTTGCTTATGCCGAAGTATCTCCGCTTTTTGTCACATTGGCGTCGGGCCTTTTTTTATCGGGCGCCGGTCAGGTGTTTTTCTTTGAATATAATACAGTCAGGTGGGATGAACGACTGGATCCAATTGCTTGGATCGGGCAGGGGCATGTTTTTGGCATTCCCAAGTCGGTGATTATGTTTGCGGCCACCTCACTCATGGTGGCAGCGCTTTTGCGGTTTACCCGGTTTGGGGCGATCGTTTTTGCCGTGGGCGACAATCTTGGAACAGCCAGAGCCACGGGATTGCCAACCAGACCAGTGATTGTGCTCAATTATATGATTGCGGCTCTAATCGGAGTTCTTGCCGGTTTTGTTCTTGCGACATCTCTGGAAAGCATGCCCACCAGAATTTTTAATACGACAATGATTTATGACGTTATCCTCGTTGTTGTTCTCGGGGGCATCGGCCTTACCGGCGGCCGTGGGGGTGTCTCTAATGTAATCATCGGCACCTTGCTTATTGGCACCTTGTTGAACGGCATGACCATCATGGATCTTTCCTATGCAGCGCAGAACATGATCAAAGGTCTCATACTTCTGTTTGCGGTGCTTGCGAACTCTCTTGCCAATCCGCGCGATGAACAAACCACCCAACAGGGTGATATATGACCCCCAGATCCGAACCGATTACGATAAATTGCATTTTCAAAAATTACTTTTCCAATAGAGGAGACGACTATGTTGAAACCAACAAACATTAAAAGAACCCTTGCCGGGCTTGCTTTGGCATTTGCAGCTACGGCGGGGCCGGTACCGGCCACTGCAGAGGGTATTCAAGAGCCGTTCCGCGAAGAGTTTCATAAGGCGATGAAGGGCCGGACCGTTGTCTTTGTTCCGGTGGCACTGGCTGTTGATCTGGCACAGGGCTGGTTGGAAACGATGAAAAATGAACTGGAACCACTGGGTGTCTCTGTCACGTTCCGCGATGCAAATTTTAACACAAGCGCGGGTGCCCAAGCAATCGAGAGCCTGATCAATGAACGTCCAGACGTCCTTGTAGTTCAAAACCCGGATGTTCAGACTTATGCCAAGTTGCTGCGCAAAGCCGAAAAGGCAGGTATCTATGTGATACAGGTCAACATGCGCACCTCTTACGACTCTACCGCCTTTATCGGGGTTGATTGGCAGGAAATGGGTGAGAAAGTGGCGGCGGCATCTGTCAAAGCCTGTGCTGGAAAATCCGGCAAAGTCGCGGTTCTTCAGGGTGCGCTTTCTGCCGCTGCCAGCGCCTATCAGATTGCCGGTATTGCCTCGGTTCTGGCGCAAAATCCTGATATCAAATTGGTATCAAACCAAGCTGCGGATTGGGATGCGTCCAAAGCCAAGTCAATCACTCAGACTGTATTGAAACAACACCCCGACATATGTGCAATAATGGGCTTTTGGGATGGGCAGGATATCGGCGCTGCAGCGGCGATCAAAGAAGCTGGCCTAACCGAAGACGTCTTTCTGGTCACCTCTGGCGGAGGCGAGCAAAAGGGAACCTGCGACATGGTCGCAAACGGTACTTTCGATCTGCATTACCAATATAATGTTCCAAATCAGGGGTTGGCGATTGCCGACACAATCAAATGGCTCATTCAATCTGGTATCCCTGCTGGTACGGTGAAAGGATCGATTTACACCACCTTGCAACCGATCACAAAGGATAACGTAGAGGGTGCGTGCTGGACGCTTGGTCAATAGTCAAGCAGCCAAACTCGGCCAGCGCCGCATCTGGTGGCTGGCGCGGCCTCGCCGATCACGGCTTTTGACTAGGAGCGAAAAGTGAATATGGAATCCCTCATCCAATTGCGATATCGCATTTGGCCAGATCACATCTTGGGTGAAGTTCTTTCGAAAAGATGGACTGAGACTGCTATTCCGGTGGCGCTTCTTGGTATAACTTTTCTGACGTTCTATTTGATAATGCCCAGTCTTCTGACGAGCAGCTCGCTTTTCAGTATGAGCCGGCAGGGCGGTGAAATTGGGCTGATTGTTTTGGGCCTCAGTCTGGTGATGATCGTGGGCGGGATCGATCTATCGGTGGGGTCAATATTTGCACTCACCAATTTTGTGGCGCTTCTATTGATGAATGTTTACGGGTGGCCGACCGCGGCGGTCATCGGCACAACGCTGGTGGCGGGGGCTCTGCTCGGAGCCATTAATGGGGTTCTGATTGGGCTTCTTCGCTTGCGGGCTTTCTTGACGACGCTGATCACGCTGATTGTGTACAGGGCCGCCTACGACATTGCGATCCAACGGTATTCTACGGATATTTCGGCGGTCTTTATCGAGTCAGAGTCCTGGGATTGGTTCGGCGGTGGTGAACTGCTGGGTCTGCCAACCGCTGCCACCGTTTGTTTGATTGTGGCTGTCTTTGGGCATATTTTTCTGACCCGTCTGCGCCCAGGATGGCATGTTCTGGCCATCGGTGGGTCGCGGCGCTCAGCTTATAACTCTGGTATTGCTGTAAACAAGACCGTAGCGCTATGTTATGTCGGCTCTGGTTTGTTGACATCGATGGCGGCAATTTCCTTTGCCTCGCGCCTTTCGACCGTGGGGGGCGATATTGGCGTTGGCCTCGAAGTCACTGCATTGACCGCCGCTGTGGTGGGTGGAATTCGCTTGGGTGGTGGCAGCGGGTCCGTTACCAGAGCCTTGGTCGGAACGATGATTGTTTTGATCGTTACCAATGGCCTTATCAACTTGTCGGTTCCAGGCGGGATCAACCGGATGGTACTTTCGGTGATCCTCGTTACTGCGGCAGTTGTCGAAGTGCGTTGGCTCAAAAATCGCAATAAGATTATAAATAAAGTTTATGTAAGCCCAACCTATTTTCGGCTCCCTGAGAGTGACAATCCAGAACAAAACACCCAGTCACCATATGCGGTCAATAACAAGCTTAAAGACGTCGAGATTATAGGATTAGATCAAATTGAGGGACCAGAGGATGTCATCCTTGATAAAGACGACAATTTGTATTGCGGATCGCGTCATGGGGAAATCATCCGCTTTCTTGCGCCCGATTATACCAAACGGGAAGTCTTTGCCCGTATTGGCGGGCAAACTTTGGGGCTTGCCTTCGATAAGGACGAAACTCTTTATGTGTGTGTTGGCGGGATGGGCCTTTATAGTGTTGCCAAAGACGGTAGCGTTTCCCTCGTTACCGATGAGACCAATCGCAGCCTGACGTCGGTCATTGATGACAGTCGTCTGCGATTGGCCGACGACCTTGATATTGCGCCAGATGGCCGAATTTTCTTTTCCGAAGCCACCACGCGGTACGAAATGCACGAATGGTCAATCGACAGTCTGGAGGCGCGTGGAAACGGCCGGATCATTTGCTATGATCCCAGCACAAAAACTACCCGTACCGTGTTGCGGGGTTTGCATTTCGCAAATGGAATTTTGATGGTTGGGGACGGGCAATCGTTGTTGTTTGCGGAAACTTGGGGATGCCGCATCACCCGGTATTGGTTTGACGGGCCTAAAAAAGGTACCTGCGAATTAATCATTAACTTGCCTGGGTTGCCTGACAATATCAACCGGGCCTCGGACGGTAATTTCTGGGTCGCCATGACAGGTATGCGGTCGCCTGCGTTTGATCTGTCCATGCGCGTGCCCCGCTTCCGCCACCGCATGGCCAGCCAACTGCCACCTGACGAGTGGCTGTTTCCCAATATCAATGTCGGTTGTGTGATCAAGATTAATCTTAAAGGTGAGGTTTTGGATTGTCTGTGGGATCAGTATTCGAAAAACCATGCAACGATCACCTCGATGAGAGAGCACAAGGGCCGGCTCTTCATCGGCGGGTTGATGAACAACCGCATAGGCATCTACACCCTGCCGGGCGCGCGCCGGAACTTTGTGCAACATGTCGATTATTGGAAGGATAAATTGTGATGTCTTTCTTTACAGAAGGCTTGAACCGTCTTGTGGGACGAGGGGATGCTGCCATCACTGTCCCGCCTATGGACGGGCCGTTCAGGGCCAATAACATCATCGAGGACGCAGAGGTTGTCACCGAACTGAGCGACGGCGTTGATATCGCTTTTGACGGCTCAAAACTTTGGCTGGCTCAGGGAAATGAACTTAGTTGCCTATTGCCTGATGGTAAAAGGCAAATCTGTGCGAGGTTTGACGGGCCGCTGACGGCCATTGCGGCAGTTCCTAATGTTGGCATTGCAGTTGCCGTAAATGCGCGCAACATTTCAATATACAACGGAAAAGTTGAAAGCCTTGGTCACAGGACGCCGGCGGGGAAGCCTTTTTACAGCATTACATCCATTTCGCCGGCCTCTGATGGCAGTCTATACGTTGCAGATGCGTCGCGTAAAAACCGTCCCGACGCCTGGACGCGCGATTTGTTGGAGCATGGCAAGACCGGGCGCGTTTGTCAGGTTTTCACCGACTCAACACTGGATAAACAACTGATTTCAGGTTTGCGCTATGTGGCCGGGGTTATGGTGGCTGATAATGGCCTTTGGATATCAGAAAGCTGGGCGCATCAAATCGTTAGTGTCGATCTCGCGGCAGTCAAAACCCAGCCTGCCCAAATCACCGCCCGCCTTCCCGCCTATGCAGGTCGTATGACGGCAACCTCTGATGGTGGCGCGTGGGTTTGCATGTTCAGTGCGCGGCGCCGTCTGGTTGAGCTTGTTCTCAGAGAGAGACGCTTTCGCCGTTTGATGATGCAGGAAGTGGATCCCCGCTATTGGATTGCACCGATGCTGTCGTCCGGCAACAGTTTTCAAGAGCCATTGCAGGGTGGCAACGTCAAGTCGATGGGCATTTCTAAACCCTGGGCACCGCCGCGGTCTTATGGGCTTGTTGTGCGTCTGGACCCCCTTGGGCAACCGCTTTATTCTCTTCACAGCCGTACGGACGGACGCCATCATGGGATCGTTTCCGCAGTGGAAGCCTATGGCGCTCTTTACATGCTTTCCAAAGGCGCAAATCTTCTGCTGAAGGTCAGGCTTTCTGAGATTGAGGAGCACTTTCTGTGACCGGTGATACTATTATTGAGCTGCGCAACGCCTCAAAGCGCTATGGTGGTGTTCCCGCCGTTGAAAACATTTCCTTTGATCTCAAACGGGGCGAGGTTCACGGTCTGGTAGGCGAAAATGGCGCTGGAAAATCTACGCTTACAAAAATGATAGCAGGGGTTGTACTTCTGAGTGAGGGTGAACTTTGGGTTGAGGGTCGCAAAGTTGATATTAGCAATCCGCACGAGGCAAGTAAGCTCGGCGTTGCCATGGTTTTCCAAGAAACAAGTCTTGTACCCACAATGACGGTGGCCCAGAACCTCCACCTTGGAAATGAGAAATTTTTCAATAGGTTACGGGGGGTTTACATCGCAGCACAGCAATTTTTGCAATCTTTGAATTTTGATGTCGACCCCACACATTTGGTTTCTCAACTTGGGGCCGCAAAGAAGCAAATGGTCGAAATTGCCCGGGCGGTATTGCAAGACGCTAAGGTTATTATTTTCGATGAACCCACTGCGACCCTGACCCCAGAGGAAAAGCTTCATTTCTTCAATTTGGTAGACGTTCTTAAAGCCCGTGGTGTTGCAATTATTTTTATATCACATGCGCTGGAAGAAGCTCTGCAGATTTCTGATCGCATCACTGTATTGCGTGACGGAAGGCATGTTATCACCGACATTACACCCGCGCTGGATCATGCATCTATTGTGCGTGCAATGGTTGGGCGTGATCTGAAAGATTCAATTTATGCAGAGAAAAAGCTCGATGCCCGCAAGCCTGGCAAACGGCTGCTCTGTGTTCAGGATTTGCGTGTGGCCCCAGTGGTGAGAAACACCTCGTTTTCGGTTTTCTCCGGACAAGTTACCGGAGTATTCGGGTTAATTGGGTCCGGGCGAACAGAGACCTTTAAAGTCGTGGCCGGTCTGATAAAACGCGATTTCTTTCACGGGGGTGAAATTATGCTCAATGATCGGCCAGTTCGGTATCGAACACCGGCCGCAGCTGTTCTTGATAAAGTGGCGTACATCACGGAAGATCGTAAACTGGAAGGTTTTTTCGAAACCATGTCTATTGGACGCAACATTTACATGGGAACCCTCGCAACCGCCCATGACAAAGGTGTATTGACTAGCAAATCGGTGGAAAACACTTTGGGTCGAAAATGGGTGGACAGGTTGTCTGTACGTGCCATTAGCGCCAATGCCAAAATAATCGAACTTTCCGGCGGCAATCAACAAAAAGTCGTTATTGCCAAGTCGCTTGCGCAGAACCCGGATCTTATTATTTTTGATGAACCAACGCATGGTGTGGACGTTGGGGCTATTGATGAGATCCACCAATTGATAAATGACCTCGCCGACGAGGGCAAGGCAGTGGTCGTCATATCGAGTTATCTACCTGAAATAATGTCTCTTTCTGACCGAATCTTGGTATGTCGCCAAGGTAAGGTTGTTGATGAATTTGATTGTGCAGAGGCAACGAATGACCTGATCATGTACGCCTCTGTGCACTGATTGAGAAACGGATGGCTTACCAAGTTGGCAACGTCGGTTTCGATAAGTTACGGGTCTTGGTGTAGGTCTCTTAGAGGTTTAGTCTGTTCTACCGCGGCGATCCGAAGGATCAAAGGGCAGGGGGGCGGGACTGCGGAAACCGGCCTCAGCATAGGTCACAATTCGCTCCAGCGTATGTTCAAACTGCGTGATATCGCACGTCCCATCTGACATTTTATCCAGCCGTTTCAGATCGGTAATCGTATAGTGCAATGCCCCGAGGGTGAAATGTAGCCGCCAGAGAATATCTTGTTCGGTCAATTCGGGTAGCACGCGCATAAAATTGGGAATAAATCGCCGTAAATGTTCAAAATCATTGTAAAATATTTCATGTAGTGGAGAAGATTGGTCCATTTGGCACCGCATTAGAAACTGGACAAACAAGCTTCGGCCGCCGCTGTCAAAAGACCAGCGGATGCCTGGGCGCAACAACGCAAAAAGCAATTCGCGCAGGGGAACAACTCCACCGTTTGCACGCTGTTCGGCACCTTCCAACAGTTTTGCCCGCTCCCGGTTCAGTTCGCGGGCACGGCGTAAAAACACCGCCTTGAACATCGCCTCTTTGGTGCCGAAATGATAATTGATTGCAGATAGCCCAACACCGGCTTCTGCTGTGATTTCACGCATTGACACCGCAGTATAGCTGCGATGCGCAAAGAGACCTTCCGCCACCTCTATAATCCGGTTGCGGGTTTCCTTGGTGCGGGCCTGTCCACTTTCCGACATCTTTAGCTGGCGCCCGAGCGCGTCTAAGTCCAGCGTACGAGACTGAGGTTTGGACATGTTATTTCCTTAATTTCTCAATTTCGTTTGCCACGCGAACAAGCCGGGATTTGACTACTTTGCCATTGGCGTTGCGCGGCAGCGCGTCGGTGGAAATTTTATAATAGTCTGGTTGCTTATAATCCGAAAGGTTTTCTGCCGCGTAAGCGCGCAATGTAACCTCATCTGCTACTGAACCGCAAATCGTGACAAACAGGCAGACGCGTTCGCCCATTACAGGATCAGGTACTGGCACGGCCGCACATTCTAAGACGCCCTCTTGCGCAAGCATGACATTCTCCACCTCTGCACTAAAAACCTTATATCCGGCGCGGTTGATCATGTCTTTCTTACGGTCATGGATGAAAAGATATCCGTCCTCATTCATACTGACCAGATCACCGGTTCGCCAAAACCCATTGATAAAATTTTCTGCGGTCTGTTCGGGCGCATTCCAGTAACCCTTGACAATCATAGGGCCGCGCACCCAAAGCTCGCCAATTTCGCCCAGTGGCATTTCGACTCCGTTGTCATCCATGATCAAGGCGTCTGCACATTCTACTAATAAACCGACGCTTTCCGGACGGTCCACGCTGGACCAAGCCGGCATAATTGATACCGGCGAGGTGGTTTCCGTGGCGCCATAGGCGTTGATCAACTTCAATTTTGGCAAAGCATCAGCCAGGCGTGCCACCTGCACGGGTGGCATAATGCCGCCGCCATAAATGCCAATATGCCATGCATCAAAATCACCAGCCGTGAAGTCGTCATGCATCAAAATGAGTTGATAGATTGACGGTACAAAGACGGTAAAGGTGATGCGTTCACGCTTCATCAATTTGAGGACAGCCGCCGTTTTATATTCGCGCATGATTACCGTTGTGCCTGCGACCCCCAGCATATTGGTAAATACTGCCATAAACCCCGAAATATGCGCGCCTGGGATCGCCAGTAAACTGCGTTGCCCCGCTTTGAGATCTAGCCCATAGGCAAAGTGCAGCGCTGAATGGAGGATGTTGATATTGGCGATGCTTGCGCCTTTGGGTTTGCCAGTTGTGCCAGAAGTATAAAACAGCAAAATAGTGTCATCTTCCAATCCCGTCGGCTTTCTTAGTGTGGCGGGGGCATCGAGCAAGGATTGGAAAGGCGTCATCCCTTGCCCCAGAGTGTCGGGGCCGGACAACCATGTTTTTCTGACGGAAGGGCATTCAGTCATCACCGGCAATCGGTCCATAACGGCCGGGTCCGTGATCAGCGCCGCCGCAGCGCACTGATTGAGGATATGGGCCGTTTCGGGCGGGCTCATCTTTATGCTCATCGGCACGGCAATAGCCCCGAGGCGCACAGCCCCCATAATGGCCAAGAAAAACGGAATGCCGTTGCCCAGCATCACCCCTATACGATCGCCGGCCTCAATGCCGGCAGCACTCAACCCATTGGCAATGCATGTGACCTGTTCGTCAAACTGGCCGTAATTCAGCCGGGAGTCACCGCAAACCAACGCCTCGTTTTCGGGAATATCACGCGCGGCAAAACGCAACAGGTCGTCAAACCGTTTCGGCCGGTGTGTGAAACAGCGAAAGACCCGTTTGTCAAAATGCCATTCGGTCCGGGTCGGATTGACATTTGGGCCAACGACAAAGCGGTGGCCTTCAACCCTAGGTGCATAAGCATCATTTGTCATACCAGACCCTTCGTTTTGGGTCACCGTGGCGGGAGGCGAATGCCCCCATCGAGACGGATCACATCTGCGTTTAACATTCTGTTGGAGATGATTGCAGATACGAGGTCGGCGTATTCACAGGCGTCGCCCAAGCGATCAGGAAAAGGCGGACGCAGGGCGGTAACTATCTCGCGTGAGCGTGGCGCCATATTGTTGACCATCGGTGTGGAAAATACACCCGGTGCAATGGCCATGACGCGGATGCCATAGCTTCCCAGTTCCCGCGCCAACGGCAGGGTCATCGCGGCAATAGCTCCTTTGGACGCCGAATAGGCTGCTTGGCCGACCATGCCATCGAAAGCAGCCACAGAACTGGTATTGATAATCACGCCGCGCTGGTTGTCTGCTCCGCTGGGGGCGTCCTGCATTTGACGCGCGGCCAGTCGTACAAAGTTAAACGTACCTATCAGGTTGATTTCTATTACTTCTCGGAATGTATCCAGCGAAAGCGGTCCGTCAGGTCGCAGAGTGGCACCTGGTGCAGCGATACCAGCACAGTTAATTAAAACCCGAACCGCGCCGGTTTGATTTAGATGATCGGCAAAGAGTGCTTGGGCGGCATCTGCATCTGCCACGTTGCAGACAGCCGTGCGAATTCGCCCTTCGTTATGATCTGTAAAGGCTGTGTTCAACCTTGCGGCATCTAGATCAACGGCCGTGACCATATAGCCTTCACGTGCCAACCGAATTGCCGTAGCGAAACCCAGCCCAGATGCAGCGCCCGTGACAATCGCTGTCGGCGTTCCACCCCAAATATCATACAAGTGTTTCACTTATTTAACCTATTATTATATCAATTTGTACTATGAACACCACCTTAACCCGTAAAAGCGGTAAATCAAATATATAATTCTACTTAATGGAATAAATAAACAAGAATATATTGAACAAACGTTCTATAAATGATAACATAGCGAAATAGTTTAATGATTTTTAGTTAAGTGTCCCAAAACCGGCTTCACGGCAAACCATACTGACCTATTTGCATAGTTGAAACACGTCCCAGCCAATGCATCTGCCCAAAAGCCATTTCTGTTGAGTATTGCCAGTTGGGCCAAGCGCCTCGGTCGCACTTGTCCAACGTACCGATACTGCAGCTTTAATCGACCCGATTTGGCATTGGCAGTACGGAGTACTGGCGCGGCAAGTCATATTTGACGTGGGCGAGGGGCGATTAATAGTGGCCTCATACAATTGCGTGCGGATAAAATAACCCGCAAGACATGATTGGAGTTGTGAGCGATGTCGCAATCGAGCAAAGCTGTTTACGTACTGGGCGGTGCACAAACTGATTTCGCCCGAAGCTGGTCGCGGGAAGGTCTAAAGATCGATGCACTCATGTCAGCCGCTTTATTTGACGGCCTGAACAGCACCGGCCTCGAGCCGCGCGATATTCAAAGTGCCCATATCGGCAATTTTACCGCGGAATTGTTCTGCCATCAGGGTCAATTGGGAGGCATTTTTGCAGGGTTGCATCCGGATTTATCGGGTGTTCCCGCCAGCCGTCACGAGGCTGCCTGCGCGTCCGGATCCATGGCAATGCTGTCCGCTATGGCCGAGATAGAGGCGGGCCGTTATGATCTGGTTTGCGTGCTGGGCGTAGAATACATGCGCAACGTGCCTGGTCAGACCGCCAGCGAATATTTGGCTGTCGCCGCCTATGCAGACCGAGAGTGGACTGAGGAACGCTATCTCTGGCCTGCAGCTTTTTCTGATTTGAATGACGTCTATTCTGAAAAATATGGTCCTGTCGATTATCGCCATCTGGGCGAGATTGCGCGCATTAATTATCAAAATGGGCGTCGCAATCCCAATTCACAAACCCGCAGTTGGACCTTTACTGACCGCAATTTTATTGCTGACGACGAGGCAAATCCGGTGATTGCAGGCAAAGTGCGCCGCTTTGATTGTGGGCAGATCACGGATGGCGCTGCGGTGGTGTTTCTGGCGTCTGAAACACGGGCGCGGGATTATGCCAAAACCCATGGCCGGACGCTGAACAGGCTGGCGCGGATCGACGGCTGGGGACATCGCACGGCACCGATGCTGTTCACCGACAAACTGCAAGAAAGTCGAAATTCAGCCTATGTTCTGCCTCAGGTGCAGCAGACGATCCAAGATAGTTTTTCCCGCGCAGGGGTCGGCAGCGTATTTGAACTGGACGCGATCGAGACGCATGATTGTTTTGCGATGACCGAATACGCCGCTATTGACAGTTTTGGCATTACCGCCCCTGGCGAAAGCTGGAAAGCTATCGAAAACGGCATTATTGCAGCGGACGGTCGCCTGCCGATCAACCCATCGGGTGGGCTGATCGGCTTGGGTCATCCGGTTGGGGCCACCGGCGTGCGGATGATGCTGGACGGGTATAAACAAGTCACAGGGCGCGCAGCCGATTGTCAGGTTGAAGCTGCGCATAAAGTTGGATTGTTGAATATTGGCGGATCGACAACCACGATCGCCAGCTTTGTCGTTGGAACCGCCACATGAGCCCGATTGTTCTAAGCATAAAGGTCACGGTGATGCTTGGCGTTTTTTGTGGTTTAATCCGCCATTTTGCCAGACCGCGCGAGCAGGGGCGCATGCAGGTTTATTTGTCTAACCCATGATTTCTGGTCGCCGGCGATTTACTTACACCTTCTTTGAATAACGGTATTAGGCCAAAGGGACCCGAAGGTGTACATCTGGCCAAAATTCACACCAATTAAGGAACATGAAAAAGTAGCTGCCGTTCGCCGCGCCATGAATGATTAGGTAAGATGTGGACACAGCCGTTTTTTGGCATATGCAGCGGGCCGCTTGACGCGTTACTGGCCAAGTCGCGGAAGCGGTCATGAGTTGCTACTTTCGAAATCTAGGCCGTGCTTTCGCTGCGCCGTGTTTGGACAGAAAAGATGCAGGAAATTGCTTTCTTTCAGCCGGGTGAAATAGTTCCAAACGCCTCGGTGATCAAACCAATCAGATGGGCTGGAATTTTCTTTGACAAGGGCACAATCTGCCCAAAATCCCTGATGACGGACAGTGGGAAGGTCACTTTCTATGGGCGAAATGTGCGAAAGAGCCGTGAAGCCAGACGCGTGCTCAGCAGTGCCCGCGCTCCAAAATAGTTGTGGACTTGTCTGGCAATGACAAAGAAAATGAATGTACAACCTCGGCTAAGTGTACGCCGCACTCCAATGATACGGTTGGAGGACGCGAAGCGGTTTGAAAACCACCTCATGCACCGGGTTAGTGACACCAACCAAGATATCCGGGCCCCAAAACCTGAGCCGCTCTTGGCAAATCCCACACGGCGAAAGGACGCAAAATTTAGATGTTTCGTCATTTCTGTAGATGCAAATACTATGCGTAACAGTCTCGTCTCTTTTGTGTGCCTCCAAAAACGAACCAAGTTCCATGCATACAGATAGGGCGTCTAAATCGGTGTCGGGCGCCACGCTCGTAAGGATGTCCCCTGATGCCAATCTTAGAGCGGCCGCACCACCCCATCCCGCAGGATATCGTTTTTCAATCAATGCGGTTGCACTTTGATACAGGTCTTGCTCAACGCCCATCACATGGCCCTCAGCATGTCTTTTGCTTTTAAGTTCATAGTTGAAATGGTCCGTATCGTACCACAAAATGCACATTTCAAACAATCATAGCCTAACCAGTAGGCTGAATTTAAGTTTGTTAAAAGAAAAAAATCACCAAATTGGCTATTTTTTGTCGAAGTGTTGCCAGAGAACTATGTGGATATTTGCACAAAAGCCGATCGGTAAAAGACGGCCCAAAATATGTCGATCGAGGCGTGAAATTTCTATTGCGCTTCGGAAATTAAGTGGTCCTATCCTTGGCTTTGTTGATGGCGTTGATGCCCCCACCTACGGGCATCGTAATGTGCCACAGTGATGTTTCAGAAAGCATCACTCAAAGGGAGAGCATCCATGTCAGAAGTTAGTATAATCGGCATAGACCTTGCAAAGCGCGTGTTTCAGCTTCACGGGACTTGCGCAAACGGAGCAGTTATTTTTCGCAAGAAGTTGACGCGTGTTCAGCTTCTTGCGTTTATGAGCAAACAGCCCGAATGCACTGTTGCGATGGAGGCCTGTGCGACAGCCCATTGCTGGGGCCGCGAGATTGAGAAACTCGGCCATACGGTCCGGCTGATTGCACCAAACTATGTGAAGCCGTTTGTAAAAAGACAAAAGAACGATGTTGCTGACGCTGAAGCCATTGTTGAGGCGGTCTCACGGCCAACAATGCGGTTTGTTGAGTTGAAGTCCGAGGCCCAGCAGGCGCGTGCCATGCTGTTTCGTACACGACAGATGTTCATCGGTCAGCGCACTCAGACGATCAATGCACTGCGAGGCCATCTTGCCGAGCACGGCGTTGTTGCACCAAAGGGAGCCATCCACGTCAAACGCTTGGCCGACGCAGTTGAGGATGAGACCATAGGCTTGCTCGAAGACGTCCGAGAACTCGCCCAAGTGTACCTCGCCCAGATCGAAGGTCTCAATGTTCAGGTTGCAGCGCTGGATCAGAGGATGAAGGGTGCTGCCAAAGAAGCTGAAGCGGCACGGCGGGCCCAGACCATGCCAGGCGTGGGGCCAATCACAGCCTTGGCAATTGAGACCTTCGCGCCTGGTCTGAACTGCTTTCGCCGAGGTCGGGATTTTGCGGCATGGCTGGGCTTGGTTCCCAAACAGAACTCGACGGGCGGCAAACCTCGCCTTGGTAAAACTTCGAAGATGGATCAACGCGACATTCGCCGGTTGTTGATCTCGGGTGCAATGGCTGTTCTTCAAGCTGTTGAGCGATTTGGAACGCCGCATAACACTTGGCTGATCGCCATGCTGGAACGCAAACCTCGTATGCTTGTTGCTGTTGCACTGGCGAATAAAATGGCTCGCAGTCTGTGGGCCATGGTAACGAAACAAGAGGACTACCGAATTCCGGTAGCGATGGCATGAGCGTAATGCGACAGGCATCAAGAACTGGAACTTGAGTGTGTGAGGAGATCAATGAACAGTAAGGGAAAATGATCGGAAAGATCCGGACCAGATAAAGCAGTCTTTGTGCAGGAGCCTATGAGCTCGATTTGTTGATCTGCCTTTGGTTCGCGCATCGCCATACCGGCCCGCGGCTGTATCAACCGCTGCAACGAGAGGCCTGATACATGACCGCATCCGATCACACACTCAAACCGTTCAGAAATCTCTTGCACCAACGGGGGCATCCACACATGCACAAAACTGGGCTTGAAAGTGTTTTCTTTTTCGTGGACGGGATTTACCCTGTGGTCCTTGTGACAGGTGTGCCGAAAGCACTGGCGTGGTTGAGGGCGGCAATATTGGTCTTGATTTTCGCGACTTGCCAATCGCGCGCATCAATATGTTCTGTCGCGGCTAATTGTCTTGGACTATACTGCGACCTAAACTGGTTCAGGCTCGTGGATCTTGGTGGCGCTTTGGTCCATCGGGGCATCGGCTGTCCGGCAGGAGTTAACGACCAGAATTAAATATACTTTAAGTGGCTAACGGTCTGAACGTGCTGTAGGCCGTCAGATTTACAATAAAAATACTAATATGATTAATTAACATAATACTTATTATGCGAATCCGATTTCCAGACTGCCCCGTAAGATTTTGATCTAACATAACTCTTCCTTGTTTTTGACTTTTTACACTAGCCACACAGGTGCCTCTACCCGTCTGACCGATCTTTTGGACGTTGCAGCGGCTCGTCTAAATCTTCGCGCGCCTGTAACTCGTCCAATCCGTTCTCATCAACATAATAGGTCCGACCACCGGTATGACCCATTTGTGATGCCCCGCGCTCGCGCGGATCTTTCGGCAGCATACGCCCGAAATCCCAGTTCATCATTGAGATTTGTTGTTGAGCGTATACCGCTTTGTCGTGACCAAGCAAATCATTTGATTGACTGATGCGCTCGATCTTGTCTGCATATTCCCGCAGGATGGCGGGGATTTTGCGGACGTGGTCAGGATGCCAGCATTGAATATCAACGCGCTTGCGAAAGCTCATTAGACCCTGGCGCATCTTTAAGACGGTTGGGTTGACTGCAGCTTTGTTGCGCGTTTTTCTCATTATCCGGCCTCCTTGGTATCACTCTGCAATTTATTTGGGGCATCCGTCAATGACAACTGACTTACCATATTTGCCCGTATTTCGCGGTAGTTTATTAGATTTTGAGACTTTTTTGACAAGTCAGTTGTCAAGAGCTCATGGACCTGCATTGCGGATGCGTGAACATAATCAATTAATTCTGGCCCAGCTAAGTATCGCTCAGACCCCGTAATCCAGCCTTGCGCC
>Ga0115008_10001909_pt1 | contig 17200 bp, 22 predicted proteins | sample FraStrMetagenome_FD_87164 | JGI IMG/M metagenome (GOLD analysis project Ga0115008, IMG submission 87164) | Marine eukaryotic phytoplankton communities from Arctic Ocean - Fram Strait ARC3M Metagenome | ecosystem: Environmental > Aquatic > Marine > Oceanic | place: Fram Strait | collected...
CTCTACAATAATAGTCTTTCAATAATTTAACTGCTTGATCAGTCATCTGTGAATCACGATCATAATTTACTCGCACACCAAGGTGTTTGCCCGAAAGTCCGAACATAATTTTCGCCTTATTTTTTTGTTACTTCTTGTAATTTTAGTTTATTGAGAACCCAATCTTCCGCTAGATCCTCAGCCTTTGCCTCACGTGCCGTGGGAATTCTGCCCAAAAGTTTATTGTTGTGATACAACTCAATCATATATGATTGATCTCTTTTGTGTACTTTTGAGTTTTTTGTTTTTTCCTCATTCCAATATTCGCTTAAAATCATACTTTACTCCACTCACTTAATTTAGCTTTTGCAGCTAACCCTTTGAAGGTGTTACTACTTATAACCTCTTGAATTTCATCCAAGTCTTTTCCAGATAAAAACATATCGTTTATGTCTTTTTCTTTAATACTATGTGGAAAAATTGTAACCGAATGGTTTCGGTCAATAGTCTTACGAACCCTCCTGACGATCTGAGCATTTCTCGGCTCATTATCGTATATAAAATTATAGTCAGCCGTTATCATATCAAGCCCACTGACATCAGCACCAGCCATAGCGATAGCATTTTCTACAAACATACTGTCGATTGGACCCTCAACTACCCGAACTTCTTTCCTAAAATCGACAGTATCGAGTCCGAATATTTTAGGAGAGTCAGATTCTAGCATAATGGTGATATACTTTAAATCCGACTTACCCAACGCTCTTCCCTGAAACCCTATCAAGTTCTCATCCTTATCAATAAATGGGATGATAATTCTTGGCTCATCAAACTTAATATTGGGAAACTTTCCTGGCTCGCACAGGTTTACAAACTCATAGAACTTGGGTGCGTAGAATAATTTATAATGGTAATTTGTGGGGATTCCACGAGATAATATGTAATTTCTAGCCTTATGTCCAACTGCAAGCTGAGATATTTTCTTCAGTTTCCCGAGAGGCGTCTTTAGGTAATTGGCTTTCTTTTTGAACCGGAACTCAGTCTTAGTTTTTGGCGACACAGGTTTGCGGTCAGTATCCTTAAACCTCTCCATCACATATTCTTTATGTAGGGTTGGGTTCACGTGCTTCAGTAGATTGTTGATAGAAGCGCCATGGCCGCAGTTATGACATTTGAAGATCATTGAGTTTTCTTTGACAAATACGTATCCCCGAGCCTTATTCAGATTCGTTTGCGAATCCATGCAATATGGGCAACGGAAATTATAGAGGTTGTCGTTCTTTCTTTTGAATAATAGTAATTGTGGGGATAGGAGATTTAGATACTTTGACTCTAGATAATTGCTCATTAAAAACACTCATAAAATAATCACTCAAACATCAATTATATATCATTTTAACAATAATGTAAAGTTATTTTATACCGCTACTGAACGGTGAGGGAGATTCCTGTGACTATTTCTCTTACGACTGGCCAAAGGAACGCGAGAACTATAATGCCGCCAGCTGCTTGCCACTTCCATTTCTCTAGCTGGGATACGCGGCCAGACATCTCTTTGGCATGCTCGCGCTGTTCTTCTTTCATCTCTTTAATCTCTTTCATTATTTCTTTATGAGATTCGCCGAGTTCTTTTTGAAGTTCATCTCTCAAAGAACCAATCCTCTTGTGTAGAATATCTTGTTGCTGTTGCGCTTCTATTCGACGCTCTTCGAGTAGTGTAAATAAGTCCATTGTAGAAACAACCCTTTGGATTTCCTCTTGTTCAAAAATGACTCTTTCTGGGCTTTGCGCAGCGTTAGTTCTTCTTGACATCTTAATACAGCATTATTGGTTAGTTTGAAATTCTATTTATATTTATATAGGTTCACAAATCACTTCAATTTAGCTACAGCTGATTCTAATTCTTCAATTCTTTTTGCCACATTAGGATATTCTTTCAGCCAAGCCTCTTCTCGAGTAGCAATAGTGATGTCATACTTAACACTCACGTACTGCATGTATCTATTCAGGTGAGACTGAAACCAGACACCAACCTTTGTGTTCTTAAACCAGTTGTAGAAAGAACTTCCTATGATTGATCCTAAAATAGATTTAGCAATGAACCAATACATTATTCTTCCTCTGCTTCTTTTTTAGTTGAAGCGAGTTCAACATAATTTCTCATACCGTGGTCAGTGACCATATCGAAAAACTTCCCCTGCTTCCATCCTGACCAAATACCACGGAATACATCTTTCCACCGCTGCCAATATGTGGGATTTCTTTCAAGGCCATAAGCGTTGAAATATCGCTCCTCTCCACAATGAACAAACCCCATAATTGCGGGTGGAACCTTGGTAACTATGTCGTTATTGTTAACATATCTCTCATGCGGGCATTTTAGGTTTTTGGCAAATTTACGCCCACCAACTCTTGGTGATCCGAACGTGTATAACCTTTCAGCTTCATAGCGAGTTGCTGCTATTGTTGCCAGCGCGGCACCCAAACTATGCCCTGTGAAGAATACCTTCTTCGGCTTCTTCAGTTGACTATTATACTCTAATTCTTTCAAACAGTCAATCCATAATTCATTAAGTTCTTCCTGAAACCCTGAATGTACTTTGCCTCCAGCAATAGCGGAGTTCCTTACTACCTTTAAGTCGGCCATGACATCATTAATTTTTGTCGGTTCGGTTCCTCTGAACGCAAACCAAAGTTCTTTTCTATTTTTCGCGACAAGCACCTCGGCGCCATTGTTTGATATCAACTTAGATGTATATCCTTGAAATCTACAAATAGATGTTGATTCAGCTTGATCAGCATATGCTGTTTGTGACAATAGTGCCGCAAACCCAGCTTCATTCCTTTCCATCGACGGATCCTTTTTCTTCATTATCAGGTGAAACAGATTCTTCATAATAAACAATTATTGACTTTTGTTGTAGTATATAGCGTTTCAGTTCAGCCATGTTCAGAGACAGTGCCTCATACCCTTTTACAGATATCGCGTAAAATACAAATACGTTATTGTCGTCCATATATCGGACTTTGAAGTCATCGAAGTTATCTTCGGTGACAACATAGAAGTGCAGATCGTTTAGGGATAATTGTTTGGGTCTTTCGACTACGGGGATAACAGGTTTAATCACCTCCGCCACGGTGATCATTTCCTTTATTTGACCATAGGTGCTACATCCTACTAATAAAATGCTACTTAGCAGTATCAGACTCAAGGTCATCAAAGATTTTCTTCGTACCATTATTAATTCTCGTTTCAATCAGTCCAGGTTTTCTTGAGCTCAAATAAGCCAAGTCGTGTTTACTCAATGTTTTGCGCAGTTTATCACCATATGCTTCGGACTCTTGAAGGTTCTTCATTAAGTCTCTTGTCAACTCAGCTTGGACTGCAGCTGTTTCTTTCAATTCATTTATTGCGGCTTGATTTATAGAATCTGCCGCTTTAAGTGTAGCATTATTCGCAGTTAATTGCGCAATTCTAGCCTGACTATCTTTATAATATGCGTATGCGGCATACCCAGAGCCGCCAACAATAGCAAATACTGCTAAAAACAAATAAACTTTTATCATTTAAGACCAGCCTTTAAGCGTTCAATGCGCTTTAGTGTGGAGTTGGTTTTGGCGTATAGCGTTTGCTCCACAACCACCTTTTCTTGTTTCTTCCCGAAAAGCTCGCCCCACTCTTTCCTACCAGCTTTAGCAGGCGTATTGCGTTTCGCCATTTCTACCGCTAATTCTCTGTCAGGAGTTTTGAAGTTCTTTTTGCGCATCACTGTCTTGGCGACTAATTCAAGCTCGCCCCTTCGTAGGTTTAATACGAATGGGACGTTAATGTCAGTCTTCATATCCTTGATAACAGCCTCAGCATCTGGACCGAGTTTGGGGATACTTTTACCATGCTTTTTGAATGTTTGTTTGAAGAGGCGCGTCAACTCAGCCGAAGTGATGTCTTTCTTATTGCGCTCATCATTGGCTCGATCTAAAAAGTGACGAGTGAACTCAACATCAATACCCACCTTGGCAAAGATTTTGTCGGCATACTTCTCGATAGCATCTAGATCGGATTTGGTGATCATGCATTATCAACCAATATAAGGTCAAATATTGCACCAGCACCAGTCGTACCTTGCGCCTTTACTTGTACTTCTATATCAGTTTTCTCAGTAAAAACTAATGGTATGGGGTAGTCGTAGGTAACTGGTGAACCGAATGTACCAAACTGCCCTTTGATATTGGCAGACCCCCCGAATGGTGTCGCCATCAGCCTGAATATAGTGCCTGTATCTTTTTCAACACTACCTTGAAGCTTGATCAGGTAGGCAGTCTTACCAGCAGGGACTGTGTAAACTGCCATTAGAGTTTGGCCAGCTCCTTCTTCAATCGTATCAATGATGGTAGTGCCAATCTTTAGAGTAAGTTCGCCAGTATTTGTAGACTGGACAGTAGCACGAAAAAGGCGGATATATGTGTTAGATGTTGTAACCGTGGCGCCAACTATTGTAACAATTTCTGTTTGAAGAGCGTAATTTGCATCTAGACCCTGTATTTCTACATCGAGTCCATTGTCTCCATTCGCGGAAGCATCACTGCTAACAGTTACAGCTGCAGCTGTGGTAATAGTAGGAAAGGTGCCGCCAGCATCAGTTACAACTTCAAACCCAGTACCAACAGCTGGGTTGAATCCGAATTTGTTTATGTGAGAATAACCAGCAACTTGACCCGCAGCAATGGGGATATTCGATGCGTTGCCAAATGAATTGATGATATTGCCATTCTTATCTGCAAGCATCTGCGCTTCAAAGATAGTAGTACCATTGGGGAGATATTCTTGACTGTCTATTCTATATTGTGCCATGGCTTATAGTCCGAACTTCTTCATGAAGTCTTTACGTTCTTTGATCTTTTCGCGCTTCTTTCTCTGATCGAGATATCTCTTCAGAAACGCCTTCATTTCTTTCTTTCTGGCATCTGGCTTCTTCCAGTGAACGGGATCGTCACCAGTACCAGCAACTCCAGTACCAGTAACATTAGCAGGCGCATCTTCAAGTAATTGTTTAAACTCTTTGCGCTTATCTTCTGTCTCTAGAAGTTCCATAGACTCATACAACCCCTGTACCAATTCATCTTCACTAAACTCTTTTTGAGTATGACCTTCCTTAATCAAGAAAAGTGCCGCAGCATATGACGCGAATTTAGAGCCGCCTCCAGGAAGTTTCTCTAGCATCTTTTTCAGGTTGAAGATCATCCGATCATAATAGCCATATGAGTTGCTTTCGGCTTTAGTTTCGGGTGATCTAATCTTCTTACCCTTTTCGTCAATGATTCCTAGCTTATACGCTTCAGTCTTATTGAATGGCGTCGTCAATCTCTTGATAAATTGATATACAAGGAGGAGATCTGTGTATTTACCAGCCATTAAATTTCCCTTAACTTAGAAACTATAGTAGAGTCTAAGGATATATGTGAGTCTAAGACCCTTTCCCCATCAACTAGACCAATCTCTGCTGGCCAATAACCGAGGAATATTAAGAACGGTTTTAAATAATCATAGTAACCGTCAAGTTTCAAGAACAGCATACGAGTCGCCGCCCTTGCCTCAAACATATTATATATGACTATAAGGTGGTTCAATATCAACCGTTCGCGAAGTTCACCAGTTTCGCCATACTTCTTAAACAAACGCTTAATATAACGTATTCTCTTCAGATCGTCTTGAAACTCTAGCAAATCCGTACATTGTGGATTAGTGTAAGTTTTCATAGCAAAAAGTTGGAAGTTATCTTCCGTCAAATTTTCAAACATTTAGAACTCGTTTAGCAACACTCGTTTAATTGTAGTCGCATTAGTAGCAACATATAGATAGTTATCATCATACCATATTTTACCAATACCAACAGATTCTGTAGTGGTATTACTTGAGGATGGCGTGCTAGGTGTAACACGCATATCACCAGTGAATGTAGCGTTAGCGGAAATGTTCATTATTGTTCCGCTAACAGCTACGTTCGCCCTAGCAGCAACTGTACTATCAAATGCAGTTGCTGTGGGGATTCCGTCAAATAAGTTTGCTACAGTAATCTTTTGACTTGTTGGTACACCAGAAGGATTATTGACGATCATAAAAAGGTCGTCAGATGTTACTCCCGTAGATACTGGTAGACCTGAGACCTTTTTATCTGCCATCTTCTAATTCCTTATTCTGGAAGTTGTGCGTCATCAGCCGCATCGCCAGAGATAGAGCTTCCAGCAACCAATACTTCGTATGATACACGACCAGCGCGACCGCCTGAACCTTCGGTGCGACGAACCCAACCAGCGTGAGGAACTGCATCAGCTTCAGTACCAGCAGTGTTAGCATAAGCCATTTCGCCTGTGTCAACACCGAATACTGCGCCAGCATCACCATTAGCTTCTGAGTATACAACTGACAGAGGCTTCTCTGATACTACATATGAACCGTTAGCAGTAGCACCAACTAATGCGCCACCGTTAATGCCAGAACGAACAGTAGCAACTGATGCGTTAGCAATAGCAGTGAATACATAGTCGTTACCGCCTACATTTAAGAAATCGCCAACAGCGAATACTGACAGATCACCACCACCAGCAGCCACAACGGTGCTGTTAGCGGCTGTCACTACAACAGTGCCAGTTCCTGAACCTGTCTTCAGGTCTTTATTACCCCATAAACTCATTTCAATTCTCCTATTAAGAATTATGTTGTTATTACTATTTAGTTATTTTTTCATAGCCAATTTATTAGCAGTAGCTTCAAGTACAGCTTCCCAGCGACTACCATATTTTTCTTTAAAAGCAGCTTCATCTAATTTAGGATTGATTTCTACTTTCTCGCTGCCTTTCTTATCTTTGTCATCGTCGTCTTCTTTGGACTCAGCTTTTTCATCATCACCTTTCCAATTTGCGTCTATATAGTCATAGAATTCTTTTTTCTTCTTATCGTCGAGGTCAGCTGGCGAACTGGCGCCGAACTTCTTCAATGCTGCTTGAAAGAATTTCTGATATTCTTCTTTATCACCAGTTCCTCCGTCAGCTCCTTCGGCAACTGTTTCATTCTCAGCAAGAGCCCAACCTTTCTTGAGGAATTCTTTCTCTTTTGACTTATCAATTACGATAGTCTTACCGTCCTTAGTGACCATAGAATCTTTTTTAGGGTCTTTCATTTGTCTTGCTTCACCCAATTCTTGCGCACCGTGCTCGATGATTTCATTTTCATCCTGAACATTTATGTCAACGCTTTCAGCTTGCCCAGTCACAACGCTGTTGACAGCATCAATTAGTGCAGCCGAAACGCCATAGGGGTTAGATGCTCCTTTAATAGTGTCTTGCTGACGTCTAGATATGTGCTCTTCGAGTTCAACAGACTCATCCATACTGCCTTTTACTTTGAACATTTTATACTCGCCGTCTTTAACCACTTTGTTGGCTTTGTCTAAATGCTTCTTAGCAGACTTCTCGTCTTTAAAGTCTTTGGATTTACCTTCTTCTGCCTTGCCCTTCGCGTCATAGTATTGTACTGTGAAGTAATCTTCGGCGATAACTTCTTCTGCCAGCTTTGAAGAATTTCTTTTGACAAAATTATCAGCATCCTTTGACGCAGCTCGGTCACCGCCACGAGCATATCCATCTAAGTATGCTTGGGCGTGCGCCTTAGCATCTTTCTCATCTTTGAAGTTCTTACCAGCCAAATACATGGTGTGGCCTTTATCAGTATGAGTGACTTGACCGCGATAACCTTTCTTAGATTTCTCGGCACCAACAGTATAATCAGCAGCGTCAATTCTTGCTTCTTCAAGTTCAACAAGTTTCTCGATAGCTTCGTTCAAAGCATCTTCTTCTGAAGCAGCAGCTTTAACTGCTTCTAGAAATTCATTATCATACTCAACGCTTTCGTTTGCGCCTTTCATCAACTCAGCTATCTTCGCTAGTGTTTCGCGGTCTTTCTTTGAGATTGATTTCAGCTTCTTATCGTTGGCAATTTTTTCCAAAGAATCAGCATATGCTTTAGTTGACTCGCCGAGATCAGCCGCTTCTTCTACTACGACACTCATGTCACGGATGACACTCATTAATGTTTTCATTTTACTTTCCTTTGATATGACATGTTCTATTTAGTTTATTTGTGAGGAGTGGTTACCACTTAACCTTATCTGCCCAATATGCAGCTGACATTTTACCTTTGGCGATGTTTTTGCCATGCCTTGCTTTGAATGACTTTCGCTTCGCCTTCATTTTATCAGACTCACCTTTTTTAGGTTCGCCAGCAGTCGAAGCACCTTGCTCGCCGAAACGAATAGTCTTAATCTTATCGCCGTCTTTAGCTACGACAATGTGGCTCTTCTTTGGGTGGCTTGGTGTTCCTTTTGGTTTATTGAAACCCGCAACACCAGCTTTAGCTAAACGGGAATCTTTTTCTTTTTCAGTTATGAATTCTTTAAATTTAAGCATTGGGAGTATCTTTCTTCAATTTTTTCAATAGAGCGGCAGTTCCTTCTCTGCCAGCACCACCTTGTTCTTTAATGGGTTCTATCTCAGATGGTTTATGCTCCATCGTTTTGTTACCAACGGCAACTTTAATAAAGTCTTTACCAACGCTCAAAACTTTAGCAACCTTTCCATCGTGCTTCATTCTCACTTTACTGCCTTCTGGGAATTTAGAAGCCATTTGAGCAATCTGCTTGCGGAGATTCTCATCCAGATCTTCGGCAAGAAGCTCTTCAGCCATAGTCCGCAAAACTCTAGGATTGAGGTCATACTGACGAGCAACCTTTCCAGCATAATACTCATTTCCGTGCCGAATTGGGGTTCCTTTCTTTTTCGCTTCAGCCTTTTTCTTCTTTATTATATCATTCATCACTTTGGCTGCAGTTTTATATTTTTTCTTCTGTAAAGTGTTAGATTTAATCTTGTCAATCAACTCTCGAGTAGGCACTTCCATCAACTCGTCATGAGTTGAAATAGCAAACTCTTCAGCATCTTTGCGATCGTCAAAGGTCTTTACAACTTCACCATCTTTATTGACAACAGCGAATTTACCATCTTTATCAACTACATGATCTCTTGGATCCATTTCTTCGTTGAATGATTCTTTCTTAGCGCCCCTAACTTTATCAGCTAGATCTTTATCAGCTTTACCCCAAGTACCTTTACCCTTTGTAGCAAAACTATTTACACGAGCAAATGCCCACTGCTGTTGATTTGCCCCAGGACGATGCCCTGTGCGCCAAGCAGCCATTCCTCGGTCATAGACTTTCTTGAGAATACCGTATGAGATACCTGTTTTATCAGCCTTCTTTCTGAGAGCAGATTCAGCTGATTCGGTGATGTCGAATGTTTCATTCGTTTCTTTGTTTTTATCTTTAGTATCTGACGTTCTAGCTCGATCCATCATACGATCGTGCTTCTTAGCATCAGCTGCCTTTTCTCGATCTATCTTAGCTTTAGCGGCATCAACATCACCTTCACCAAACATATCACGATACTTTTTAGTGTGCTTAGAGGTACGTGTTTTAGCGTCGGAATCACCAGCATGCTTGTCGGGATATGCGCTAGGATCACTCGGATCTTTTTCGGCACCCTTTTGAAACTGCGTATCGCGTTTCGTTTTAGTTGACTTGGCCAAACCGCTATGGTATTTTGCTGGTTGACTGCCTTCTCGATCCTTGATATCAGAGTCTTGACGCTCTACTATCATAGACTCAAACAAGGAATCAAAACTTTCGTTCTTGCTACCACGCGCAGACTTGAGTCGAGCAAGTTCTTTCTTTCGAGTAGCAGGGATAAGTTTTTTAGCCAACTTCTGAACCATTGCCGACTTCTTCTGTACTAATTTATCAACCTGAATCTTGTCGCTAGGAGAAAGGTTGTTGTAATTAGCGCCACGATCTCCAGAGACTTTCTTGCGAACAGCCTGAATAGCAGCCTTTTGAGCACGTTTTTTGATAGCATCAGCACCAGCCATTTTCTTCGCTTTCATCTTCTTCTGACGCTGTAACTTTGGTGCCAACTTCTTCATTCGGCGACCAATGGCTTTACGCTGAGATATAGATAATGGTTTTCTTTGTTCGTCTAGATCTTCTTTGATAACCGAGCGGATAGTGTCATAAACATCTTTGGCGTCTTTGTCAGTCAGCTTCTTTGGAAGTCCAGTCTTAAATGTATCAAAGTCACCTTCGACAGCCAACGCTCTCAGCTTAGACGCAGACATTCCCTCAACACCCTCAGCATCAGGGTCGCGCGCACCAGCCGAAATAACATTGATAGAGTCAAAAGAAAATGGACCACCGTTGTACTTATTGAGGAGACCACTAAACTCAGTTACACGGTCAGAACCAACAACAAGTATAGCATCTGTGTAACCTGCTTTTTCTAGTTCTTGCAGTACTTGAATTATTGTCTTTGATTTGGATTGCTCAACAATCTTACCAAATCCCTTGCGGGCAAACCGAATCTTCTCAGCATAGTTGAGTGGGTCTTTCTTATTATTCTGAGTGTGTGAAAGAAAGACTTTAGCATCAGCCTTTTCTTTTTTGGCATTGGATAGTATTTTATCAACGAGCTTTTGGTGACCAACAGTGGGTGGATTCATTCTACCAAAAGTAAATACAACTTTTTTCATACGTGTTTTCCGTGGACTTAACGTGATTAATTTAATTATCTATTTATAAGAACTTACTTCTGCCAACCTTTTATGTAGTCAGGAGAGAAGTTGGCGTGGCTGAACTGCATTCTGTTCACCAGTTTCAATGCGCTGCCATCATTATCAATAGCTACATATCCCTCAGGGGCTGTAACTTGGAATCCGTCTTTAGTTCTCAAAAGAGTGGTGATATTACTAGCTTGATCCATCTTACTGATAATCATCTCTTTCGCATCAATCAATAGATTCATCATTGTAAAGATGTTTTCTAAGTTTCTCACATTAGGTGCCGAGAAGAACTTCAGTACATCGTCACGCTTACCAATCTGAACAGCCTTACCCTTTTCAGTCGAACGCTTACCAGCTTGTTTCTCATAATACTTATTAATATATGAGATCAAGTCTTTTACATGAGACTTCACATTTGTGACCTTTTCACCATCACGCACTTTAGTGTTGAAATGCGTCTTAACCTTCTGGAGAAGTTCAGGGTTATCCGAAATACTATTGAGTGTAGCTGCGTCTAGCTTCTTGAACATCTTTCCCGTCTGCGAAAGGTATGATGTAATCTTTTTAGTTTCTTTATCAGTGAAAGTCGCCGAGCCAGAAACGTCAGTGAACATAGCATCAACTGACCAAACATCGGGTGTTTTCTTCAGTTTAGAGGCAATCTCCTTACCGAATGTCGCTTTCATATTCTCGAAACTTGTACCAGTATAAGCAGTATGCCAAACGATACCGAACTTTGCTTTGCGTATAGCAGCACCCAATTCAGATTTAGAAGGAACAGAATACACAATGGTATTGGGGTGAAAGGTTGTCACCCTTTCCCCATCATGCGTTTCTGACTTCAAATCCGATTTCCCGAACAGGAAGTCGCCTTGAATAACACCAGTAATCCCAAGTTCAGGAAGATACTTGAGAGCATCCTTTAGCTTGACAGAAAGGTCGCCGCTAGTATCAGAGTCTACTTCCTCAGCCGTTTTATAGATCTTTGGATTTTTGTTGAAAATACCTTTCTTCGCCACAAAGAATTTGCCGTCAGACGGATCTGTTCCAGCGAATATAGCAGGAGCACCATCCCATTTAACAGTAGTAGAAACGCCCCGACTACTATTGCCAGACAACATGTCGCGAAGAGACCTAAGCAAATTAATAGCTTGTCGCGTACCATTTACACCTCCATTCAGGACAGCATCTTCGAGATGCTCCATATGTGTGTTCTTTTCTTCGATCAAGAATGAGCTAAACTTTTTCATAATTGATTTCCTTCAAACCCCATGGGTATCTCTCCAATCTTGAACCTTTTTCTTGGCATCTGTAAGATTTCTTGATGCTTCTACAGGATGCTTCGGTGTTTGTCCACTTTTATCAAATATTGTAGGCAACACCTTCTGAGAACCATCTTTGTTCATCTTCATAGAGTCCATACCAGACAATCGAATCTCAAACTTGCCATCTGCGGTCACATACTTAAACACTTTCTTATTGCCCGAACCGTAGCCATCTGGAACTTTCTTCCATTTGACCTTCTCTTCTGCCAAGAATTCGCTAAACTTTTTCATATTGTTTCTTCAACCTTTCATGTTCGGCTTTTCGTTCCTTCGCTCGCTTATCAAGGTCTATACCTTTTTTCTTCAAACGGCTCTTCAACCTTTGCGCCCCAGTTTTTCCTTCGTCAACTAATTCTTCTTTAACTTGAGCTGGTTCTTCAACTTTCTGGGGCTTTTGCGAAGCTATCCATTTCATGGCAATTGAATTTTCAGGCGGTTTTTTAGCCCAAGTCATAATATCTTTGTACGCTTCTAAGGTAGATCTTTCAATATCAGCTTCTTCAGAATTATCAATAATGATCATACGGTTGCGAAACAAACCTTGAAACTTACCGATATTCTTCTGTACATCTTTCCACATCTTCTCTACCAGTTTATCGGGTACAGATCTCGGTCTCATCTTATTGCGTTCAAGAGCAGTTTCTAAATCAGTGTTAACAAATATCATCTTAACAGCATAGCCAAGTTTCCGTAAATCATCAACTTGACCTTTAATCTTATTGTAGTCTTTTCCAGTTCCGTCAATTACCAGACCCAACCTTCCTTCGAGAGCGCGTTGTAATTTCTTACCAGTAAGAGCCTTTGCCGATCCGCGAATCTTTTGACCTTGAGCGGAAGCGATATCCTCAGGAGAAGTAGATAAACCTGCTTTCTTAAGACCTGCCTCAAACGCATCGTCCGAGTTGATCAGTTTAAACCCCAATGCCTGTAGAGCAGTCTTTCCGACTATAAAGGATTTACCTGCTCCTGGTCCACCAGCAAGAAACACTGCTTTAAAGATAGAAGGATCATTCACTCCTTCGGTGAGTTCAGTTTCGTTGACAAACTGGTCAAAGGTTAACATTATATCTCCTAATACAATTTACAATGTATTGACGAAAAGTCGTTAGTTTTGGTGCTTGAGTAATAACAGCTCTTCAGGATATCTGGTTTACTGTTCAACAGAATCTCAAGGTAATATGTTAGAAACGCGCCAGCTTTAAGTGCTACTTCTGAATCGGGGAACGGTGACACCTTATCGACAACCACTGAATTTTTCAACACCTTTGGTAGAGTGGTGTTCAAGTATTTCATAGGATCGTTCAATATCTTCTGCTTATCTGACGGAATATCAAAGCCATTTTTAGAGGCAAGTTCTGGGAACAGCTGTGCAGATACAGCACCAAGTTGAACCGCAGCACCTTTCTGACGACCCTCAAGATATATTCTGATATCTGAGTCTTTAGATACGGTCGCTGCCTTATACCCAACTCTGAGGTTGAACCCTTTGATATTACCGTCAGTTTCTAATATGAAGTTCTTTTGAAACGGATCAAACAATACTCGGCTGACAGTAACATCAACGTCAGGTAGATCTAGAGTCGATACAGTCTGGAACTTACCAGCTTTATTTGCCGAAACCTTCTTTAGAGAAACACCGACAATCTCTTTGCTCTCATACTTATCAGCCATCCAAGCATTGAACTCAAGTAATGACGTGACGTCTTTAGTTTGCGCGATTACTTGAGAGCGGTTCAATGACATGATCCATATGTCAGCAGGGTTCCAATTATCCTTCAAATCCTTCAGACCGAACTTCTTCGCAAGATTGTATAATATGTTAGAGTCGTTCTTCTCTGAATCTAGATATATTTTATGCTTGGCAAAACCAGTGCCCATATTTGCGCTGAAGGCGCGATACTGTTGCTCAAAGTTATGCATCCAGTCAGGGCTGAACGGATACCCAACTTCGTCGGATATCTTCTTGAGATCAGTTTTCTTTCTCTTAAATGCGGCTGTGAAATATGCTATAGTTCCGCTTTCTTGTTCGGCTGTAGATGGGATAGTTACAGCCTCACCTTTCCTCGGCAACTTACCAGTCCCGCGAACGCCACCAGATGGTGTCAAAGCAACATTGACCAGCTTAGAGGAAACGTATTTGTCTCCTGACGGTGAGAACCCATATCCGGATATATTTTTATTTGCAGCTATTTTGGGGATCGCTGCTTTATCAGTAATTTTGATAACCAATCTAGAAGCAGCTTTCTTAAAGTCATATTTCGGTTCAATGTACACAACCTCAGAATCAACAACCTTCTCCAACCTGTTCAAGAACCGCTTCAGCTCTGGGTTCATAGAAGAAGGGAGATGCTCAAACCCCAACCACTGTTTTGTGGCTTCTGTCAGGTATTCATTGAATCTGTACACAGGGATCCCTTAATTGATATTGAAGTTAAATTATAACTCTATTTATAAGAAATGTAAAGCAGTTTAATGACTTGCTCAGGTCGAGAGGCAATATACACGCTTGAGAGAGTGAGAGAGGGAGCGCGTATATTATCCCTTTACCTTAAACCGCTGAAGTCGCGCCTTCCAGCTTTCTTGGTCATCCATTGCATAGAGTCATCTTCCTTCATGCGCTTACCGTATGAGGTATTGTCAAACACAGGTCCACTGTCAACTACATCTTCTTGAGCTGTCTGCTCGACATCGAACAGCCTCATCTTGGCGCGATCAATACCAACCATAAACCTCTTATGTGTACTCGGGTCACCATATCGGTTCTTCAACTGTTTGACCATAATCTGACCAAGCTCGTCAAGTTCTTCAGTAACAATAAGCGCAGCCATGAAGTCAGCTGTAGCTGGCAGGCCAAATGACTCAGACGTATCGGTCAGGTCGATGTCGCTGCTGCCATATCCGCTTCGAGTAGTTTGAGTGGCCGAAACGATTGGCACATTTTTCTCGACAGCCAGACCACGAATCTCTTCGGCAATCGCCTTAATCAAGGTGTATGAGTTAACATTAGATCCAGCCTTCATACGGGAAGACATACAGATATTGAGATAATCAATATAAATGATATCAGGTATGAAAGACTTCTTCAGTTTCATCTCATTCAACAGATGACGGAAGTGCCCGACCCCAGCAGAGGCAGTTGGATATTCTTTCACCACCAACTTTCCGGCTGTCTTACCTTTAACTCGTTCAATCTTTTTAGTGTACATATCCTTAGATAAGTTCTTCAAGGAATCTAGTGTAACATTCAAAAGGTTGGCGTCAATACGCTCAGAGATCTTTTCCTCAGCCATCTCCATAGTGATATAAAGAACGTTCTTACCGTCCATCAAATTGGCTGAAGCCATGTGACACATAGCCAAAGATTTACCAGCACCTGTACCAGCCATCAATATGTTCAGAGACTTGCGCGGTAAACCGCCCTGCGTGATTTTATTAAAGTATTCAAGATCGAACGGCACGCGCTCTTCTTTACGGTGATAAAATTCATAACGAGCATCGGCATCTTCTAGGAAATCGTGCCCAATGTTCGGGTCGAAAGAAACGCTCAACGCATCAGACAATAAGTCGGGGATCGAGCCTTTATCTCTCGCCTCATCACCAGAAGAATCTAGGATAGAGATACTGTCCATGATAGCATTATAGACAGCTTTTTCTTGACAGAACTTTTCAGTTGTTGTGATCAACCAGTCATCATCTTCAGGCTGGTCGACGACAAGTTGTCCTATATAGTCAACGCAATCACCAAACTCCTTATCATTGAGAGTGCTAGATCCATCTAACTCTATCGACAACGCTTCCTTAGTCGGAAGGGTGTTGTACTTATCTACAAACTTGTCGATTTGCTCATAGACCGTCTTTTCGATACGGTCGCTAAAATATTCTGCTTTCAGGTATGGGAGTGTTCGTCTCGCATAATTCTCATCATTTAGCAGGTGCTTCAGTATTACTGTTTCCGTTGCCATCTTTTGCCATCTCTCTCAAATTTTCTTCAATAATCCCGACCAGGATGTCACCAAATATTTGGTCAGCTCCATCATGTGCCGCTGCCTTTTCTTCGCCTTCAATATACAAAATATCAAAGTCTAAGACAGCACCGTCAACTCCTTCTTCTTCCCTAAACTTAACGGTATCATACTGGAAGACGACTCCCTCTAAATCGCCTTCCAATATTTTGATTGACCAATGCTCGTCGTGATAGGCTTCTTCGTCCATAACGAGATCATATTTAACTGGCATCAGGCACTTCCTCTTCAACAACTTCATCAATACCGACTTGCCCATACTTAAACTCTTTGGCGGCAGCTACTTCGAGTTGAGCCATAATATCATCGGTAAAATATTCAGTCGGATTACTGTTGATTGCCTTGCCGAATACTTTACGACCATCAGGCAACTCGTATCGGGTTGACACTTTCTTAATGATGTCATACTTCTCAGCAAGGTCAAGCAAACCATAGTAGCGGTCAAGTCCAGTGTCGTATGACAGCTTAACCTCAATCTTTTTCTGCTCTTTAGTGAACCGAGACTTATGCATTGTTACCTTAATGATATTACCGATAACGTCAGTGCCGTCTTTATCTTTCTTCTTACCAAGCATAGCAATCGAAGAAGCAGCATACTTCAAACCACTACCACCACTGATTTCTTTGGTAGGAATATACGCACCAATAACATCATAGACGTGGTTGGTAACTAAAAGCGGTACATTAGCTTTAGCCAACTTCAGCGAAAGAACTCGGAATGTTCCGCGCAGTAACTGCGACTTGGTCATATCACGTTTTTCACTACCAGCTTCAGTATCGGCAAGTTCTTTAGCAGAAGACAGCATACCAAGAGAATCAAGCACCATCATCATTGGAGGAGCATCTTTACCTTGCTCAATATAAGTAGTAAGAATACGAGTAGCATTGGTACGGAACTCTTCAATCGAAGAAGGCTCAGAAATAACAACACGCTTGGTATCAATACCACGGTCATCCATCATCTGCTTAGTGACAGCAGCCTCAGTATCAAAGTAGATAACGCCACCATCTTTGTTATCTTCTAGGAACTGCTTGAGTACACCCAAAACAAAGAAGGTCTTACCAGTAGCAGACTCACCAGCAAACGCAGTGATTTTGTTATTGGGCACACCTCCATAAATGCTGCCAGAAATAGCAGCGTTTAAAATATACGAACCAGTGTCAATAGATCCTGAAAACTCAGAACTATTACCACCATCAGCTAGAAGGGA
>Ga0115008_10001912_pt1 | contig 17190 bp, 8 predicted proteins | sample FraStrMetagenome_FD_87164 | JGI IMG/M metagenome (GOLD analysis project Ga0115008, IMG submission 87164) | Marine eukaryotic phytoplankton communities from Arctic Ocean - Fram Strait ARC3M Metagenome | ecosystem: Environmental > Aquatic > Marine > Oceanic | place: Fram Strait | collected 2012-06-18
CCCCCCTCTCTACGAGTGAGAGACGTTTGTATTTCAAAAATAAAATACACATGTATTAAAAAATTACATCGACATATATAGTTTTATTTATTGAAAAAGCGAGCTTGAAAAGATATAAATCGACATTTGGAATGTTTTATTTCAATGGCTCTTATAATTCCACGTGAAACTTAAAATCTCGGCGGGGCGAATTTCGCAATTACTTCCTTCAACGCACGTCTACACTCTGTGTTGAGACAGTCTCTACGTAGCTAGAGCGAGAGATGGAGAAATCTAATTTCGAATGTGGTCCTTTTTGCGTTCGTATCTTTTTACGTCATATTTTCAGCCGAAGTCAAAAGAGCTCAGATTTGTGTTCTTTCTGCCTCGATTGGATTCTTCTTCCATTGTGTGGATTATCTTGCGTCCATCAATTTGTGACTATCCGAACTCCTCCCAGCTTCGGCTGTCTTTCGACCACGAATCACCAAAGCGCAAATTGTACGCGATAAGCAAAACACTTTACTTTGCATACAGCTCAAAACCATAATCATCAACCTTTACGGATTGTGTTATTGAACATCTCAAAGAGAAAATCAAACGAATAAGGTTAGGAGAGAATTATCAAACGCTTCCTTATCCGTGTCAATTTATTTCATCAAAAAATTGACGAAGGCGTTCATACAAACTAAATTAGTGAAAAGGCAAAGAAAGTCGAATTGAAAGGATTGTAAGAATAAATAATAGAGAGATCATCAACAACAGACTTCAACGATACGTGGTAGACAGAGAATTAGAGATAGGATGTGTTTTGTGAGAGATTAATGGAAAGTCGCTGAAGAACGAGTTTGAATTGAAGGATATATTTAACAAGAAAGACAGGTCCTCTGCCGCTCTTTATCCCTTCACAAAATTATTTTGAACGATTTTTGAACTGCGAAGTCAGAATGGATACATCAGAAGGAGCTGCAATTGTTCAGGTTCTCGCGGAAGTACTGGATCAGTTAACACATAGGAATGCTCAGCACGAACGAACTCATTCGCAATCGGCTGTCACGAAATTTCATGCCTTGAAACCACCGCAGATAAGCGTGCTTGCTTATCTTGAACGTATTTATAAATATGCCAGCTGCTCGTCGGAATGTTTCGTCCTTGCGCTAATTTATATAGATCGTCTCATAAGTAAGAACAACTTCTTGCTAACTGATTTGAACGGTAAGTTTGTTTCAGCATGGTTTTCTATCAATCTTCTGCAGTTCGTTGACCTTTTATCGTTGCCTTGGAACAGTTCACCGAGTTCTTATTACGGCTGTTATGCTAGCTGCCAAATTTTTTGACGATGCATATTACAACAATGCGTACTACGCAAAAGTGGGAGGCATTGCTGTTTCAGAACTCAACCTTCTCGAAGTTGAATTTTTGTTTCGAATACATTTTCAATTGCATTGTCCGAGTGACTTGTACAAGCAATATCACGAGCAGCTCGTCCATCAGGCTTTAATTGCGAGCACGTGCAGTGTTAGTTCGACAATGACTACTGTGTCGACGTCGTCTGGAACAAGTGAATACCCCTCAAATACGGTTGCTTCTTCATACATATCTGAAGGCTACTCATCTACTTCTCATCATCAAGAAGAAAAGGTTTACGGGAGAGCATAGCCGTACGTTAAAGATTATGCGCTACTTTAATAATGTTTTTATGAATTTTTTTACTAGTTGGTAAGCATTACACAAATTAGCGTCATTCTACCTACAAATTTAACTCTTTGTCATGGGGACTTGTGCGATTTTCGATCACTTCACTAAATTATTCCAATTTGTATCTCTGGTATAATTTTCAAATCTTGAATATCTCTGACTGACGACTTCTCTTGGAAAGTCCAATGCATGTAGGAATCGTATAAGCAGTTGGCGGGTGTATCCAACAAAAGTCGGTCAAGCCCATGTATTCGACATATCACTTGAAAGAATCCTTGAACCAATAATGCATCTATCCACTCTTACAAAAGTGATAATAATTCGAGCATTGACGAAACTCATTACTATTGAATGCGTCTTGTCCTATTTTTCTCCACACAACTTTGCTAGCCTCTTGAGAAATGCTCTGGCTTCGAAACCGTACGTTGCGACCGTCGATACTACAAAAGTTTTGATAATAATGTATGGCTATAAAATATTCGCACTATGGAAATACGTAAAGGTCAGGTAGCAGAAAACCCATCTCTTGGATGTAGGTAGGTTCCGACATGACTAATATGTCGTATGAATGAGATGTACCAAAACCTTTCACTGTCGCTGGTTGGATAGCTCTCTCTTTCCCGTCAATGCAGAGTTCTTGGCAAGGGTTCTTGGCAAGAAAGAGAGATGGGTTTGAACTATTCGCGTTTAGCTATTTTAAGAGTTCTTATATAGCTTATCGGCTTACTAAACATTTTGGGAAATGAGGTAAAAAATGTACAAGTGAGATAACCCACTGCTTTTAAAACTTATCGTCAACAATGGTACGTTAACTTGTGCGTTTGCCTCCGCTACTTTCTTGCTACTGTGTTATTTCGAATACTAGTGTTGATTTAAGCAAGGAGTATTGAAAAGCGATTGTGATTCCTGATTCTTTTCCTTGAACGATAATTTTTAAAATTCGCATTTACCTTTTACTGTTGTATCTTGCAGACCAAGGGTACCACCAGTTTCGGAGAAAGGCATAACAAGAGTCACACGACTTGCCGTCGTTGTGGAAAAGTCTCTTACCATATTCAGAAGAAGACATGCTCCAGCTGTGGCTTTCCCGGGAAAAAGATGAGGAGCTTCACCTATTCCAAGGCTCACCGTCGCCGCACTGAAGGAACCGGACGTATGAGGTACATGAAAACAATCAACAGGAAATTTAAGAACGGTTTCAGAGAGGGAACTCAGGCGAAGAAGAGAAGTAATTAAACCTTAGAGATTTCGGTTATTTTTTCTTTTTATGGTTCTTAACGTAATATTTATCATTGCATGTGCGATGTGGATACTTCAGTGTTCCTCACTTGATGTAGTGTTGAATGAGGAGATGCACGAGATTGTAATTGCAAGTTGGTAATTTTTGTTTATAGGTTATAAAAGTGTATTACTGCAACTGACTTTGGATAAATCGACTCGCGGTAGTGCAAGTTTCACTTATCATATATCTACAAAATGTACAACAGTAATTGATAGTTTCTTTCCAATTCTATTTTCCAATATGTGGGCTACTGTCATGCCTGGTATGGGATGAATGCCAGATAATCCCGTGTGTGCACCTCGTTGACATACTGGCAACAAGTTTTGGTATGGTTCTCAACCACACAGACTGAAGTATTAGCTGTGGTGCACTAAACATTACGAGAAAAAGAATATTGAAACCGGTTGACAGATCTTCTGACGGATCAACGGGCAGAACAGACTAAAGAACAATACAATTAAAGTATAGTTGAAAAAAACTCCTTGAACCAGGAGGCGAAACACACACACACACACACACGCAGAGATCAAAGGTTGAATGATGACGCGACCGATACGACCTCGACAATAATTGGGAGTACGAGGTCTAGATTAGAGGTTACCTAAATACATCATTTTGTAAGATAAGCAACAGGTTAAATTCTCCTTCAATAGAGATATAAAAACTAGGATGGTTAACTTGATCGGACGTGAAATATTTTTTTTGAGCTATACAAAATAAATTGATCGTGGTCATCTTTAAAAGACAACGTATGGAATTTCAAGAGTGCACCGAAAACTTAGTTGATGTGAATGACATGTAATTAACTTATTTTGCTGATAATGATTTTTACATTCCTTTTCTCGGCCTACTGGCGTTTTTCAAAATCTCTCTTTATTGTCATCACAATACAAGGTAGTTTTTGTCAACCATCTCAGCCTGTAAGTTCAAAAAGAAACATGCCATTCTCTCTAGTAGCTAGGTCCCACATCTCATGTTGACATGTGAAAATAATGTGAGAGCGCATGTTGCAGACCCGAAATGCTGGCAAAGCACGGTTAACCCTTGGCACTTGGCACTTGGCACTATGCGGATATATGAAGTACATGTATTAATACATATGTACATGTGTTTAAGTTTGAGTATTTAACGTATCGCCTTTCAAGTTCGATGGAAGACCCGACATGCTGGCGCATGAAAATATAAATTGCAAAGGACGATTTTGCTAAGATTTTTTTTATTTAAGATAATTTCGAAATGTGTAATATGATGATAAAAGAGGAAACAATGCATTCGAATGTCTGGAAAAAGCGGATGATTTTCCCAAGATTACATATTATTACAAAAAGTACAGAAATAAAAAGGCTTCACATTTTCATTTTTAGTTTTTACTTTTCACTGTTTATTCCCACAAAATCTCAAAACCTTAAAACCACTCACCAAACAATTTTTCGACAATAGTTTGTTGAGGGAGCCTATCAATGATGCCTTTCAGCCACAGCTATCCTCCAACATATCGCAAAGACAGCAACTATAAAAATACTTGTCAAAGGAAAACTATCGGTGGACCGCGCCATCGCCGAGTAAATTCAAACCCAGACGGAAGACGATTTCGTGACTCGTATATACTCCATAACTATGACACACCAATCGGTAAAGGATCACACGCTTCTGTTTATCAGTGTAAGCATAAGAGAAGCGGGAGAGTGTACGCAGTAAAAATCCTGGAAAGACGAGCAGATGTAATTCGAAAAAATATGGTCAATAAGGAAGTTTCGATTTTCGAATTGATTAATAGTAAGGATTCGAAGTATATCGTAAATCTAGTGGATATTTTCAGGGAGAAGGAATTTGTTTATATTGTGATGGAGCTTACTTCTGGTGGTGATCTTTTCAGAGAAATAATGGTCAAGGATTGTTTTCCCGAAGTTATAGTTAAACATATTGCCAAACAAGTTTTAAGTGCGTTAGATTGCATGCATTCTTTAGATATTGTCCATTGTGATATTAAGCTCGAAAATATGCTGATTTACAGCAAAGATGTTTCAGGATACGAAGTTAAGGTTTGTGACTTTAGCTTGTCACAGAAAGTGTTAAAGGGCAAACATCTAAACAGAGCTTGTGGTACTCCAATGTATATGGCTCCAGAAGTCATAAAAAGACTCCCTTATGGAAAATCGTCAGACATGTGGAGTCTTGGAATTAGTATCTATCTGATGCTTGCTGGTTATCCCCCATTTATGATAGAAGAGGGTGAAGCGAAGAAGAGTCTGTTGTTAAAGATTGTACGGGGAAAATTTGAATTTCATAACGAAGAATGGGGTTTCATTTCCGAAGAAGCAAAAGATTTCATTTCTGCGTTATTGAATTATCATCCCTATCGAAGGCCCAGTGCAAGACAGGCGCTCAAGCATCCATGGATACTAGGAAAATCATTGTACGAAGTTCGTGGAAGCGATAAATTTCTGTCAAAGTCTGCACAATCACGTTGTGAGAAGCCCAGGTTCGAGAAATTCACAGGTAGGGAAGGGAAAAGTACTAGCTCGAGCATGATCTTGAGAACGCTGGCAAGATAATTAAATATTCTTATTTTGTTTAAGTCCTATTGTATTTTGAGATATGTATACGTTTACACGGTATCTCGAAATTTCACAATTTTCTCGAGGTTTGCGTCCAACAATATATTCTCGTTTGAAAATCCAGAATTCCGAGCTGAGTTTGCAATTTTACATCTTTCTCTTGTTTATCTTCAAACATGCTATATACGAGTACTTTCGAACGATCCGATTTGCGACTTGATACTAAAGGATCTTTCCATCAATTTAACACAAAAAATGTAGAAATATCGCATGGTTTATCAAAAAAAAATGAAGACAAAACAAGCTGAATGTGGTATGATTCCATTCTTCCGTGTTATTTAGTTGTGGTTTTTGTTATCTCCACAGTACCATTTTGAACATCGTTCCCAGCTGCTGTCGTGTGTTCATTTTGAACTTTAATTTCCACAGTGTTGGTATCATCATTGATTTTCCCCTGCAGTATACCATGCAGCATCATATCTTCTACCTCATCCACTCCTCTCAACAACTCCTCAAGTTCTTCTCCACCCACCGATCGATTCTTTAAAAATTCATTCCGTAACTCCATTCGGGAATTGATGAGGGCATACGCATCATTCGCAAACAACTTTTTCCGGGCACGCGTTAATCGCCTAAACGCGACTAAACCTCGATTGGGCAAAGACATTTAAACACTTATTTTTAAATCAAATAACGAGAAGGTAAATGAAATGAATGTACTTCTCGTCTATCTTATCTCCCTAGAGTAGGTTGAATCAAGACATGAACGTATTTGCCTCGAGAAAGTGCTAGTCATCATCATTTTGGTGATGCTGGTGGTTGAGATTTGAGATGAACGAATTTCATACCATTATCGTTCAACTCTACGACGACTACGTACGACTCGTATCTACCGGTGTATGTGGTACATGGTACATGGTACATGGTACATGGTACATGGATACATGGATACATGGATACATGGATACATGAATATACGTGATACCGGTACACATGATATTAAAATATTAAAATAAAACATACCGGTATATGAGATAGACGAGTAGTCTACGTCTACGTGCATGCACATGTACATCAATAATCGCCCTTCGCCCATGGTGCAAACAATATAATTCATTATTAGTAATACGTCCATCCATTCCGTCATAACTGCACGTCGGCGTGTGGAAATAAACTAGTTACACGGGTAATCGATGACGAGCAAAGCCAGCAATCGGCAACCAATTCCAACCAAACGAAGCTTAGAAACGGATCATAGCCTATGTTGTCCTCATTTACTTCAAGTATTCCCGAAGATCCTTCCCCCATTGTCTCCGGCCTTGCTTTGTGGATCGGTGTATCAACATCATATTGCAGGTTACTATCGGATAACTGCATGTCAAAAATATGAAAAGGATGGGTTTTGTTCTGAAGGTGATGTATGTAAACCTGCCTGTTTTCCCAATTCGAAACTTTTGGCGATCGCCAAGGATGATTTGAATTTCGATTGCGGTGTCCATTACTCAAACGATGCGAATAATGACCCTGGATCGGTTACAGATGTTTGCAAGATGGCAATCGTCCGTCAGGCTGTGATTTCAAATTCAGAGAAAGATGGAAAGGCGTGGGCGCTAAGTGAAGGTTTAGCGTCCGATTATTTTTGCGAAGTTATTCCTCGAGAGATTGTTGATGAAACTGATTCAATTCTAATGACGGAAATTGCATCAGGAGATTTAGATAAGATCAGTTCTTCTTTAGAGTCGTCTGTTCCTGTTACCGTTGCATCTGGCACTGCCATTATCAACAGCACTCAGTCCACGCCATCGTCCTTTGTGGAAAATAGTAACCTGGCGAATGGAGGCGAATATTATCTTTCCGAACGACGATATCAAATGCTTGCAAAAGCAGAGACAGAGTTTGCTTTATTAAAAGAAAGTATCAAGTCAAATAATGTACAATCAGTGGAAAAATCTAGGCTAGGCGCTAATTGTGGTGGCGGAGCTCGGGGGGAAAAGGCTGCGGGGAAAATTGGAAAGAAACGCAAAGTTCCAACTGGAAATCAGCGAGGCCAACGTAATGGAATTGTTGGAAGATCAGGTTGGTCCGCTTTTGATAGCAGGAAAGGAGGGAGTCTTGTCTTGAGAAGTACTGAGCGTTTTAATGAATGGATTGATCAGTTAAATAATGCACCTATTCAATTTGGAGATGAGTTGCTTGAAAAAGTAAGACAAAGCAGAAAGAATTACTGGGGTAGCTGTCATCGACAATCTTTATTCGCGACACCTAGTCGCAAATGTACATCTGAGGGTCTCTATTCTTCCTCAACGTCGTGGGGGTCAAGTGCGCATCAATGCTCCTCGAATATATTTCCACTTGACGGTCATCTAAAATGTTTGCATTGCGGTAAAATCGGAGCTGGTCCCAACATTCCTCATCGCACATCTGATCAACAGGGAGGTTCCTTTATAGAGCATTGCATAAGAACTGGTCACTACCTTGGTATTTCATGTGGCGAAAAAGGAGAACTATTTTGTATGAAGTGCGGGGATTTTGTTTACAATGAACTTATCGATAGGGAAAGGGAACGAATAGAAATATCTTCGCGCTTTACATGGTTAAGCAGAAGTGAAACTCGTATAGAACGATCTATTTCTGTTAGCGAAGTCAACGAATTAGAAGATGGCTCATCATGTGTATGGCCTGGGCTCGTTGCAACGTATTTGGAAAAGGCGCCTGCAGCATTGATTTCTGCAGGAGAGTTAAGTCTAAAAAGAATAAGAGCTTTTTCAGGTCAACTTTATTCATCGTCTTTCAATCTAGGATGGAATCAGTTGGCTTATGTTCAATCCTTCAAAGGTAAGGACTTCTCTTCAAAATTAATCTACTTACATTACTCGTCTGAGTGAAGTATTTGGTCGGTTTTTGTCACCGTACAGATAAGACAGACATGTTCCGCTTACGAGCACCCGTAGGAATCTTCAATTTGGGAAGTACTTGTTATATGGCATCGGTGTTGCAATGCCTTCTGCACTGCCCTCCTTTGATGGATTACTTTTTAAGAGTAGGTCATCACCATGCTTCATGCTCCAGTATTAGAAAGGCTACTGGGAATGATGGTCACTGCTTTGCCTGCGAACTTGACGTATTGTTTACCGAAACATTTGGAAGTTCAATAGGAATTGATCTTAATCGTATTATCAAAGATGACTCTTCAAGTGGCGATGGAGATTGTTCGCAATCGTCCTTTGTTGAAAAGTCTTATTCCTCGCCAATCGGCAAACCATTGACACCCTCTCGCTTTCTTAGCGCAATATGGAACGAGGACTGTATGAAACAAGTTGCTGGTTACGCGCAACGCGATGCGCATGAGTTTTTGCTCTGCTTTCTTGAAAAACTTGGAAAGGATGCGTCGTCAACCAGGGTAAAAGCTAGAAGTTTGAATAAAGTCGGATCGGCTTTAAACCGTGATATAGAGTCGAAAGAAAATAATGAAGAAAGTAAGTTTCTCGTTTTTTTTCATCATTGGCATTTATCTCCTTGCATCATCAATGTTTGACGTTGCATTCGCCCAATAATAGATATAGTGAAGTCAATTTTTGAAGGCAAACTGAGTTCCATCTGCACGTGTGAGGAATGTGGCAATAAAAGAGTTCAAAGTGATCCATTTCTGAATGTATCATTACCTCTTTCGGACGAAAATGGTCATTCTGGTGACGGGGTCGTTCAGGACGACTTTCTTTCTCTTGAAGTCTGTCTCGAACTCTTATGCAAAGCTGAAACGCTGATGTCACCTGTCTATTGTCGACTGTGCAAGAAAAAGACAAAAACAAAGAAGCGTATGAGCTTTTCCAAGCTTCCAAAAGTAATGTGTATTCATTTGAAGAGATTCGATGCCGTAAACAATAAAAAGATTTCAGATCCAGTAAAATTTCCTCGTATTCTTGATATGAGTTCTTACATTTCTCATTGGAGGGGAAGTGATTCTGATTTTGTAGATGAGAATGCAAGTAATACAGACCATCCATCAATTCTGTATGACCTTTTCGGTACTGTCAATCACATTGGATCGCTGCATCAGGGTCATTACAAGGCAAACGTGAAAATCCAGCATGAAAATCACTGGTACCGCTGCAACGATGAATCAGTTTATCATGCCGGAAGCGGCAATGGCGAATCTGCGGTACTGAACAGTGAGGGCGCGTACATGCTTTTTTATTCCAGACAGAAGCTTTCTCTTAACACGTAAGGTTTTGTCACCTTCCTTTTGTTGTATCACGTACTGTATACATGTCGTATTTTTTTAACTGTGAATGATTCTCTTATCACAACTTCAGAGGGTGGCAGACTCCGCTGCACGAGTGGCAAACATAAACATTTCTCGCGGGCGAACTTGAATACGAAGATCTTCATATAAAGGATCTACACCCGGAATGATGAGAATCATTACTCTGGTATAGAGTAAGGTAAAAAAGGTTTTCCCAAACACCCCACTTACATCTAAGCTTGTGACAGAACCTTCGGCTGTTTTCAAGGAATGACCATAAAGGTATCTCATCTGAATTAGTCCAGCATTCAGTCATGGCATTTCCGTTGGTGGTTTCGAACTGGTTAGTGTTTTATATCAGGAAAACAAGTTTCACATAGTAATAATAGAACTGCTTTTTATAGGATAATCAAAATTTGTGTATAGTTATCTACATGCTTGCACGTGTAACAAAGTCACTTATCATTTACTTCGAAGTAAAAAAAAAATACATCTTCTTCAATGCATTGCATCTCTGAAAGTGTGTTATTTGCTATTCAATGGACGTGTCCGTCAGTACGTCGTCTCCACGTTAAGCGTGAAGGGTGATGGATGACACACATACACATACGCACACACATGGATACAGCAAAAGTACAAACATATCAGGTCAAAGAAACAAACTCCGCTATGTCCTGTCTTTTATTAAAATAACTACTCTCTAAAATTAAATACATACATATACTGCAAACATCTCCGAAGTATCTTCGTTCTTTCAAGGGATATGAGGCATTTCACTCATGTTTCTAAAACCAGTGTAACTCAAGACAAAGCTTATGAATTCCGCAAACGTTCGTCGTAGTAGTCGACGAAAAAGTAAAATCGACTGCGAAGATGGCACAATCGAAACTCTCGATGACATTGCGTCCGGAGCAGGACCTCGCAAAAGAAATAAGACATCATCAAGAAATAATGAGCTAATTAGCGATCCATCCTTGGTCGAAATGCAGGCAGAAATGGAGGTTGAAGGTCTTCAAAGGAGCCGGTTTATGAATTCAAAGAAGAAGAAAACTCCAGTGGAACTTTCTAAAGAACAAACTTCGAAGTCCTGGTTGCTTGACCAGAACTTGTCAGAGGAATGTCGCCCGAGGACGGAATATGAAGAGTTGCAGCACCTATCGGAACAAACAAAAAGTAAAGTTCGTAAACGTGGAAGGGGTGGGAATCTGATGACGCGAATGGAGGAAGAGCATGGAGGTATCGAACTTGTGACGATGATGGAAGAGCAGCATACGGCAATAAAGAGCGATAAACAGGAGGAAGAAGATTTAGAAGAATCTTTTTTACGTGTAGAAGGAATGGTGGAAGGAGTAAATAGTGATGATGATTTTGTAGACGATGGCTATGATGACGACGATTACGAAGAGGAAGGAAATGATGAAAAAGAGAGGGATTGCGAGGAAGAGATAGAGGTAGAGGAAGAAGATAATCATAATCCAGCTACAGTTCTAGGCAGAGATAATGGTATTAATAAAACCATCAATACAAACATGGTGTTTAATCGCGGTCGTTACAGAAAAAATGTCAAAGGGAAAAGGATATCCACGGGTGCCAAGTCGTTTAAGGCCAAGTATCTGGCAGAACGACATGGTAAGGCACTTGGTGCATATAGCGTCGGGAATAGAGTTGAAGCTGTGAGACAGTTACATGATGTATCAACTTTTGCTCCCGGAGCTCCTCAAATTTATTCTTCACTTGGACTCATGTATGAAACGACTGCCGAAGAAAGGGCCAAATACTTTGAAACAGACGAGGATGATGACAAATCGTCTTTTCAACAAAAAGTTAAGGAATATCTCGAAGGTGACTTAGACGGGTCATTAAAAGCGCAGGTTGCCCTAGCAGAGAAAGCCCATAGTGCGTACCATGTTGCAGCTTGCTTAAATAGGAGAAATTTTTCTTTGTGGACACGGGCTGGCGACGTAGCTCGCAGTATTGCGGACATGTACGACGAAGCAATGCGTCTGAGTATTGATGGTACAAAGATTTCCGGTTTTCGATCATTAAAGAAAAAATGGTTGCGACAAAGCCGCGATCTTTACAAAGAAGCAGATAGATTGTGTCCTTCGGGTGTAGATATTCCATCGAAGCTTGCTGCTGCACATCTTGAACTGCATGAATTAGCGGAGTCGCTTAATATTCTTACTGATTTAAAGCAAAAAGATGATATATACCTAAATGAGCATCATAGTATCGGTGAGCGGGATCGGACCGAAGTTGAAAAGAATTACGCGCTTTGGCTTTTGTTTGCAGATTTGATGTTGCGAATTGGGTACGAATGTACTCAATATAACCGCGGTGAGACTGTGGAAGGGTCCAATGCAAAGAAGTGGTTTATGACGAAATTCATGAAAAAGTATTCCAAGGTGAGAAAGAGTTTTAGATCTTTTCTATTTATACATCTTTAGGGAGTTTCTTTACTTGTTTGAATAAAAGACTTTCGATTGGCAGGAAAAGAGGCTACAGGCGCTCTGCATGGCAATCGAAGCCGCTGCAGGTTCCAAATCTTGTCAACCTTTGACAGTATGGATTTCACGACATGTTGCAGACCGACGTCAAAAAATGTCTTCGACATCAAAGCCCATTGAAGTTGGCGATGATGATCTTGACGTAGTGCGTGCAGATGAGAACACTGAATTAGATGGGTATTTAAAGGTATCCGATAAAAGGGGTCAGAAATGTTCGGAAAGTTCAGATTCGATTAATTTGAAAGCTGAGAAAGAAGCTTTGTTGGTTAAGAATAAAGCTGAAATTAATGCATTTGACAAAATCACAATATCAATGGAATACGACAAAGGTTCTGATTTTGATGTAGATCGACGAAGACAACGGAGTGAGCTTTTGAAAGATCAAAGGAATGCAGTCGTTAATTTAGTGGTGAAGCATAGAGAAATAAAAAAGAATATGCAGAGACAATTTTTCTCTTCGGCGAAGCCTTTACCTCCATCAGCATCTCTTCAAACAGTTGTCGAGATAATTTCCAAGCTGATGAAGTTATGCTTAAGAATGGGAGAATACGAAGGCGGGTGTCTAGCTGCAGAAGTTTTGTCGAATTATTTTAAAAGTAGAGTAGTTCTTCGACAAGAGAGGGCAAACGAGTTAGCGTTACGAGAAAGCAAATATAAGAAGAGGTCGGAAATGACACTTAATCGTAAGATGTTCTATTTTTAATTTTACAAACATCCACATAAATTATTCTTACAACTACTTGTCAATGACAGAAATGGTCAACCAGACAAAAGTAGAGGTACGTTCATTTGCACCATAAATAACTTTATTCTTTTTGAACTTATACGAGGTGATTTCTTTCGTCAAAGTCGGACGTTGAGAGTGACGAAGATCCCTACTTATCTGACGAGGACTGCTTCAATTCTTCGAACGATTCAACATCGTCTTCCATGCTTGAAAATATGAAGCGTGGTGTGTTACCACCTGAGATTCGTTTCTTATACTCTTGTTGCCTTTTTGGTTTAGACGTGAATGAATATGCTGCGATTAAATTACTTGATGCATTACACTTGTTGGAAACGGAAAATGTTGCTTCTCTTAAGGAATCAATTATCGACACTTCTATCGTACCTGATAATGCCTGGTGTCTTTTCCAATATATGTCAGACGAACCTCTTCGTCAAAAGTCAGCTCATATTTTTGTTGATAAAGTGCTGCAAGAATTCTCGGATAAGAGCCTGAAAGCGAAATGGTCAGCCAAGCTTTGCCCGTTGTTCTTTTCCTTTTACGAGAAAGTGTTACACGAGGGCGAATTCGGAAAGTTACCTGAGCAAATTCCGAAAAAAGAGTTTGCTTTGACTTTCTATAAAGATCGAATATTACGGTCGATCTTATGCTACTGTCGCTACGCCCTAGCTTTCGCGGATCGACTACGCACTGTAGAAAGATCGAAACTATCCCCTTTCAAATTGCCGCCAATTCTTGAAAAATCACCAAGTGAAATCGCTGCATCAGTGCTAGATAAGATCATACAACATAAGAAGTTTCTCTGGACACTCAACTGCGATTCAACTCTCGGTCGGTACTCGATGGAGGTAAGATTCTAAATAGTGAATATAATGACTCTGTAATATTCTGCGTTCACGATATCACGATAATTCAAAAGGTTCTTGGTTACGCGCTCGACAGCTTTGACATCATATTGAGTGAAAAAGCATGGGAACGTGAAGATAAGGTACACCAAAGTGATTTTCTGGTAAAGATTGCTATTAAGATGAAGTCAACAGTAGAGGTACTATTTGATGTGAGATTGAAGACAGACACAATTGGTCAAAAATTTGCCCCGAGAGCAACGGAAGAAGCACAATTATTTTTGTCGAAGTATCCTTTGGATGTGTGGAAAAGTTTTCCTATCACTGATCGCTGGCAAATCGACGACCAACGTACACTTTCACGTTTCATTTTTAATTTATGTGTCGGCTCCAATGTTACTCATTTCATCGGGTATAAAAATGACGGGTACACGATGAACAGGCTGACAAGGTTATCAATGAATCGCGAGGGTTTTATTGGAGTCAAGACAGACGGAGAATACATAACAGGTAACCTGCACGAAAATGTTGTTTGTTTTCTAACTACAGCATGGCCAAAAATGAATAAAGTTCTTCCAAATTTGCCTGTTGTTGATTTTCAAACAATGTTGGATAAGTTTCGGGGTAGCGATTGGTTTAGAAAAAGCCAACATGAACGCGAAACAATCTACAAGGACGAGGAAGTATGTTCTCAAGGCGAAGTGTTCGCGCTTGACTGCATAGTAGCTACTGCATTAATACTTCTTTTGGTTGCAGAGCAAGAAAGGAATATTGAATTAAAGCATTGTTTGCTGATGGATGTACTTGCGGTTGTCGCTCCGTTGGTAAGTGCAATTCGTATGGAGACTTATTTTTCTTTTATCAGCTTCTTAACTGAGCTCCCACCCTTTATCCACAAAGACGCAATTCGTTAACGAAGAGCCTTTTTGGATGTCCATAATTGGTCTAGGAGGTAAACCATTACCAACGAAGGCAGAAATTGGGGAGTTTCCCGAACCACCGCAAGTTGAATGTCTGGTCGTTGAGGCTGGAAATTCGATGAACAACCTGGAAAATCCAGTCAAGGAGTCGCAGTCACTAGCAAATCCTCCATTCCTTACTAACCTCAATATCATGCCTTCTGCAACGAATTCAATTGTCTTGTCAATGCCCTCCGTGAATGTCCCGACTCTTGTACCTCTAGAATATCTCTCAAAAGCATGGAATGAATCAAGACCGAGTATCAATTTTAAAAACGAGCAGCAACTTTCGAAGTCGAAGATGAAAGTTTTGCATTTAAATTTGAAAGAATTGCGGTCAACAAAGAACTTAGAATCTATGAAGAAGTGTTCGATAGTTGTTGCAACTTCTCTTATTGATGTTGCTGGAACACCATGTTGTCACAATCCCTTTATTTGTCTTCAGCAGGCTGCAACATTTTGCTCATTTAGAATCAAGCAGCTTGATAAAGAATGTTTTTGGAAGGAGCTACCAAGTGAGAAAGATTGTCATGCACATGATGTCTTGATGACTATTGGGCGCGCTTACTGTATGCTTGTGCTGGATTGTACGTTCGAGGCAGCATATTTATGTGAGTTTATCGCAAGAGTTTGTTCTTTGCGAAGGTCTTCAAAAATATTGGATTCGATGTGGGAAGCAGCATTAGTGTATTTACGAATGCTTGTGTCCAATGTTGACGAAAGAAACGTTGGCGTGGTTTGGTCTCCTAATTTGATGAGAGAAATGGACCACGCCAGTGCATATGCAAGAGGAATGTTTCAAAAATATGGTTCAAAGATTTAGGGAACTCATGTAGCAACTCTTCCAAAGTTTCAAACCATTATGGGTGTAATGATTTCAGTGAAAAGTAGAATAACGAGATAACACTTTTCATACCAAATTTTTATTTTCGAGTTTCAAGTTTAAAAGACTTTTCTCAATCTGGTCTCAACTCCACCGGTAGTTACATAGGAGTTAAAGTTAATGAGAAACTAAATTGTATGTTGTGTATATTCCATTCTATAGATCTGCTCTGGCGTAGGAATGCTCGAAGAACTGTCAAGGAGTTATTGAGGTTGCTCATCTAAGAGGCGAATAATCGTAGGTTAATCAACATTCCTTTTTTGCTCATCCATCGTTCAATGGAGCCTTTGTAACAACGTATTTCGTAAACAAATTACCATGAGTGAAACTAAATATCACATCGAAACCTAAAAGAAAATGGGTATACAGACAGAACACTTCTCCTTTGAAGCGCGATTTCAAGGCGAGATGAAGGTCTCTAGAGGGATACATTTTTCTATCATTACCAAATGCCCGACGTCAAAGGAGAAGATCCTTCTTTACTAAACCTTCTGATGTTTTTGTTATTACCCCATTGGAGGGAATAAGGAGTGATATAATAAATGAAAACCCTGACGAAGAAGTAAGGAGCGAGGTCTAGACATCAATGATTCTAATTCTTCGGATAACGCAAGAAGCGACGTTGTAGTGGATGAGAGGATGGTGCTGTTGATTCCTTACAGCAACCAATTATCAATATTACAGAATTAATACCTAGCGATCAACAAAAAGTAAGGGGAGAAATATCAATAAAACAATGCAGCATCACAGAATCGAAGCGTGCACGTTTGCAACGTAAGAAACTCAACATCGCTCGTTCATTAAAACGAAAAACACGATCTATCTCCTCAACATCGGTAATACAATTGTCATGCTCCTCAGTGAAATGTCTGGCCGACGTGGTATCAAGCTACTCGACGAAAAAGCAACGGCAGCGACAGTTCAACCATTCTGCACAATATTGATTTATGTCATGCAAGTCTTGATATGCCTTTTTGTATAATTCCTCTGTCCGTGCCTTTGCCATCTTCCAAGCCAAACGGTAAGCTTCTGAGCCTTAAGATTTGCAATTACAATTCACACAACAAGTGAGATCATTCACGAACTTGTTGTTGAAAAAGATTGGCAATGCATCAGTAGAGAGGTACGAGCAAGGTAAGAAGTGGCGAGATGATGGCTTTAAAATTGTTCCCACTGCTGATAAGATCTTTAGGAATAATTTGAGAGAGGGGCTTACGAAACATGTGTCAGTAAGGAAGTACCCTTCTCAAACTAACCCTGTTTGTTGCCGACCTCTAATAAATTTGCAAACTCCGCACTCTCAATGCCTTTACCTGTCTTCACACTCAAATGCGCGTTCATTCGAAGAATTTCTGGTCGCACCCTCTACAAGCACAACCCATAACGAAAAGCTAGGTCTAAAAGAAATGCGGCATGGATGTCGATACTAGTTTGTTCGACCCCGAAAGAAAACAACGGCCTGAATTATGGAGATTTATAAAACTCGTCGCTCCAACGGATGATAAGAAA
>Ga0115008_10001917_pt1 | contig 17171 bp, 12 predicted proteins | sample FraStrMetagenome_FD_87164 | JGI IMG/M metagenome (GOLD analysis project Ga0115008, IMG submission 87164) | Marine eukaryotic phytoplankton communities from Arctic Ocean - Fram Strait ARC3M Metagenome | ecosystem: Environmental > Aquatic > Marine > Oceanic | place: Fram Strait | collected...
GGGGTTGCTCGGCCCCCCCTCACCCCCCCCCCCCCGGGGCGGGCCCGCGGGGGCCACAAAAAGGCCCCCCAGGGGGTTTCGGTTGTGGCCAAAGAAGGAAGGAGGGCGGGGGGGGGGGGGGGGGGGGGGGGGGGGGGGGCGGCGGAGCATGGACCCGACTCCACGTCGCGCGTCGGTAAATAGTGGCCAACAAGTCAAACAAACTGCCAAGCGGCCATTTATCGAGACCGGACAACACCCCCGAAATAGGGCCACATCAAAACCTCGCAAGCTTGGTCCGGAGGACGCACGATACCGAAGCGTTTCATATTCTGTCCGTCGCGACTTGAACTGACGCGGCGGTCGGCGAGCGCCATCGCCTATTCCTCGCGATGGCGGGCGCGGAGCCAGAAGACGAGAGCACAGACCCCCCGCCCACAGACCAGGGCGGTGCTCCCTCGCCCGCTTCGGACGCGGCGTCGTCGTCGGGGGAGGAGGCTGCGCCCGAGCTGCAACCTGAGCCAGCGCCGGCGCTGGCCGAGACCCCAGAAACGGCAGAGGCTGAGGCAGGCGAATGCGCCGTCGACGCTGCGTCTGTCGCCACCACAGCCGCTGCCGCCGCGTGGCTTCGCGAGCGCATCACGGTTCGCGGCACATGGACGAAGGAGCACGACGCCGCCGTGTCTGCCTTCCTCTCGCCGGCGGGCCGGCGGCTTCTCGCGTACACAGACGCCGTCCTCGGGCTGTGCGTGACGCCGGCGCTGCCACAGGAGGTGACAGAGGAGATCCAGTACTTCGTCAAACGGACCGCTGGCTCCGTTGACGCGACGAACATCGCTCGCGACGTCGTCGTCGGCTCGGTGCGCGGCGGCTCGCTGAACTCTCTGCTGCGGCTCATGTCGTCCGTCATCTCGCCGCTATGCCTGGCGGAGCGGACGTGGCCGGCGACCATCAAGAAGGAGTTCTCGGGGCAGCTGCATCGTTTCATGGCCTCACTCACCGAGGAGTCTTGGGAGGCGCGCGGACAGACCGTGCTGTACATCCCTCCGGAGGACGCCTCTGAGCCGGACGTCGCGAGGCATGAGTAGTGACGGCTGGGGAGGCCGGCCCGTTGCGTTCCCTCGGAGCGGCATATGCATTCGGCGTGTAGGCACGATAAGGACCTAGTGCTGCGGCTCAACACGACGCTCATCCACTGGACTCGACAGATCAAGGAGGTGGTGGCAGCATCCTATTACCTCCCTTCCTCTTGTCAGCGCCCGCTCCTGGTTAGGTCTCCCGCCTCTTGCCCCGCCACATCTCGGAGCGATGCCGTCAGGTGGTCAATCGAGAGACGGACGGTGGCGACTCGAAGGAGGAGGGACCTCTCGCCGAGGTTCGATTCTGGTCGTCGCGCTCGGTCCGCCTCGCTCGCCTTCACACGCGCACGCCACTCGCGCCTCACTGGGTGTGGGCTCACCGGCGGGCGGCAAACCGCGCAATCCAGGTGGACTTGTCGGGGATTCACGAGCAGCTGGAGCGCAAGGGAGTGCGACAGGTGGTGGAGGTGCTGCGGGCGGCCAAATCCTCCTACCTCAAGCCCTTCCTCGACCTCTCGCGCAGCATCGAGGAGGGGCACGAGGAGGCGCATGCGCTCCGCTCCATCGAGAGGGCTGCGTACGGGACACACGTCCCTGACATGTGCATCCATGGGGTCCGCTTAGGCCGTCGACAACCTCCGCTTCCTCGAGAACCTTACGCCACCGTGCGAGGCGCTCGCCGCCGCCACGCCCTCCGAGATCCCGCAGCTGCTCCCCGCCATCGCGAGCGTCATCCGGCTGATATGGCGCCACTCGCGCTTCTACAACTCCGACGAGCGACTCACGGCGCTGCTGCGCAAGGTCTCGAACGAGATCATCGCACGCTGCCGAGCTGCGATCGACCTATCCGAACTCCTCGGACGCGGCGACGTCAAAGCGTCCACGACGGCGCTGCAGCAGTCGATCCAGGCTGGGGAGGCGTGGCACCGCGTCTATCGCACGACCAAGGCGGCCATCGCCGCCGCAGCAGCCAGGGACGGCAGCGGCCGCACTTGGGACGCGCTCGACAAGGCATCTGTATTTGCACAGAGCGACGCCTTTATGCAGCGGTGCGGCAGCCCCGCTGACACGCTGCGACCCGCCGCTCAAGCTTCATCCCCGATCCCGGCTGCGATGGCAGGTGCAGCGACCTGCTCGACATTTGCGCCTCAGTGCAGCAGCTCGCGAGCCGGAACGGCGAGGGAGAGCCGGCGGCGCTGCCAGAGTTTGGCGCGAAGGGTGGTGCCGGTGAGGTGGCTTCGAGCTTGCTCGTGCTTCGCTCCTCCTTCGAGAAGCAGCTCGCGTCGCTGAGAGCTCTTCCGTACGACATCCTCGACGTCAAGGCGATACCGCCGAGATGTAGCCGAAACGTTTCGAGGCCCGACACACGTCCTACGACGCGCCGCACTGCGAGACGTCCCATCTCGCGTCCCCACGTCCGTCTCCCCTCCACCCCCAGGCGTCCGGCTGGCACGACGACTACAACCGCTTCAAGGCCGTTGTCGCCGAAGTAGCCGAAGCGGCGAGAGCGAGCAGGGTATCTTCACGCTTTCAGTCTCTCAACAGGCCTTTGTCAAGGACTTGGAGGTGATGCTGCAGAATGTCATTAAAAAGGCCTTTGAGAGCGCCGCGACCACCTCCGCCGCGGTCGAGTTGCTCGAGGCTTTTGCGTCGCTCGCCAAGCGCGACGCAATCCGGCGTTGCGTCGAGAAGCAGCTAGCCGCAGTCTTTGGCGCCTTCACGCAGGAGGTGACTTCGGTCAAGAAGACCTTTGATCGGCTCAAGGGCGCGCCGCCGCTGCTGCACCGCGATCACCCGAGGTACGCGGGAGGCGCGCGTTGGGCCAAGACGCTCCACGCGCGCGTTTCGCGCCAGTGGAGCCAAGTTGAGTCCACCCGCGCCTACCTCGCATGGCCGCGCGAGGCGGAGGAGGCGAGCGCCAAGTTTGTGGAGGTCTCGCTGCGCATCCGCCCGTCCCCGCCCCCAGACCAGCGGGATACGATTTATCCCGACGCTTGAGCACGTGCGCACCCGACTCCCCGGCTCCCCTCTCCGCGGCAGTTGGACGCCGTGCTCGATGAGTACGTGCGCCGAATGTACACCGAGTGGGTGATGACCATCGAGTCGGGCCTCTCGCGCCTCCTCGACCAGAACCTGATGGTGCGCTCGGCGACGCCGCTCGCGGGCAGCGGCGGCACGAGCCGCGAGCGGTACACATTTGTGGAGACGAGCTTCGACGTCACATTGCTGCGGCTCTTTGGCGAGACGCGCTACTGGAGCCGGCTAGGCTTCGAGATCCCGTACGTGGCGACCGACATCACCAACCACGCCGACTCGTACCGTGTGATGCGCGAGAACGTGTCGCTGCTTGCGCGCGGCTTCAACTCGATCCTCGCCTCGCTCGCCCCAGCGGAGCGGAAGCTATTCGGGGAGCGTCTTCACGCGCTCGAGAAGAAGGTGCTCCCAGGGCTGACCAAGCTGACCTGGGCGGCAAAGATGCGGCTTCAGACGGACGCCTACCTAAAGGAGGCGCGCCGGGTCTGCACCGAGCTCGAGAGGGTCGTCACCAGCTTCCACCGCGCCAAGCGGCTCGTCGCCAAGGCTCGCTGCCGCATGTGCGCCACCGTCTCGCCTACATTTCGGCTCCATCTCGGCTCTACCTCGCTTAGGCGTGCCGAAAGATGAGCGACACGCGCCTGGTGACGCTGCGGAAGAAGCCGACCTACACGCAGCAGTCCTTCGTGGAGGAGCAGAACGCGCACCATGAGCGCGTGCGCGCCACCTTTTCGTCTCTCCACGCCGAGATGCGCCAGCTGCTCGCCGAGTCTTACGAGGCGCTCGCCGGCGGGGAGGATGCGGGCTGTGAGCGTTATGTCGTCACGCATGCAAGCTGTGTGTAGGTCTTCCGCACCGACGGGGAGGAGGTGCAGCGCGAGTGGCGCAGGCACGTGCGGGAGGTGGACGCGGCCGTCGAGGAGGCGTTGCGGCAGACGATCAAGCGTTCCCTGCTCGAGCTGTCGCGCGCAATCAGCGGCGACAAGAAGACGGAGGTGCAGCCGCTCTTCCAACTGGCCGCCACGCTGCAGCAGTCCAAGGTCGAGTTTGTTCCCGCCATCAACGGCGATGGCGGGCTGAGCGCCACGGTGAACGCAGTGTGCAGGGACGCGATCTCGACGACGTCGGCGGTGCCGCGGCTGGCAGACGCGCTGCTCGAGGGCGTTGAGGAATTGGCTTCCGGCGAGAGCTCTTTCTTCACCCTGCTGTCCAACGAGCAGGAGGTGCTAAAGACGTTGGTGCAGGTGATGGGCGGCATGCGCGACATCCAGCCGCGGCTCCAGACCTATTTGGGCACGTGGGACCGGCACAAGCACATCTGGGACGTCGACAAGGACGCCTTCATGCGACGGTACGCCAAGGCCAACCGCGCGCTCACCGCCTACGAGACCGACATCACGCGGTACAAGGAGCTGCAGTACGAGATCCAGGCCGAGGAGGGGGTCACGGCCATCGGCTTCATCCGCGTCGATGCGTCGCCTCTCAAGCAAGCCCTCGTCGCGCACTGCCACACCTGGCAGATCAAGTTCACCCAGCTGCTCAACGCAAACGCCGCGAACGAGCTCGGCAGCCTCGCGGAGCACATGGCCTCGGTGACGGCCACGTTTGCCCAGCGGCCCGCCTCCCTCGACCAGCTCGCCGAGCACATCAACCTGCACGCGTCCGAGTCTGCCACCCTCGCGAGCAACGAGGATCGCGTCGAGCCTCACGACACACAGCACGACGCAACCGCGTCCCCGACACGTGTGGTACGCCCCTCAGGAGCGCTTCGAGCCTCTCGAGACGCAGTACCGCCTCCTCGACAAGTTCGAGGTGCGGAGCGAGTAGGCATTAGCCCGAGCGAGGACGCGTCCGTGACGCGTCCACGACCCGTCCGGCAGGTTCAGGTCAAGGAGGCGGAGCTGGAGCGGCTGGCCGGCCTCCGAGTCGAGTGGGAGTCGTACAAGACGACGCTCTCCGAGGCGTCTGCGCGGCTGCAGCGCGTCAAGGCGGACTTCAAGGAGGAGCTGGTGACGGCGCTCGCCGACTTCAACGACCGCGTGGCCGAGGCTCGCGCCGCCTTCCTCGCCGAGGGCCCCTTCTCGGCCGACCCGACGGCGGAGGCGGCAGCGTCGCTCCTCTCCGGCTTTCGGAAGCAAGCGGCGGCCATCCGCAAGCAGGAGAGCGACTTGGCGGCGGGGCTTCAGATCTTCGCCATCGAGCAGCCCGCCAACGAGGAGACTGCGCAAACGGAGCGCGAGCTCGACCTGCTAGACGCGATCTGGGAGATGGTTGGCGAGTGGCGCGGCAGCATGGACGGATGGAAGTACGGCCGATTCGCCGAGATCGACACCGCCTCGATCGTCGCCGCGGCGCAGCAGTTTGCGAAGCGCGTGCACAAGCTGAAGAAGGAGGTGAAAGGGTGGCCGGTTCTGGGGTCGCTCTCGGAGGAGATTGAGGGCATCAAGAAGCTGATGCCTCTGATCTCGGACATGCGCAACGAGGCGATGCGCGAGCGCCACTGGGCGCAGCTCATGGAGCAGGTCGGCCAGACATTTGATCCGCACGCGAGCTCGTTCACGCTCGAGAAAGCGCTAGAGCTGGGGCTGCAGGAGCACGAGGAGCTCATCGCGTCACTCTCAACCGCGGCGGCCAAGGAGCTGGCCATCGAGGAGTCGATCGCAAAGGTGGAGCTCGTCCGAAGCTGCACGGTGGCTGCAAGGCCATGCTCCTGAGATGGCGCCGACGTGCGTCGCATAGGTGGAGGCCACTTGGAAGGAGCTGCAGCTCGACATCGCCGAGTACAAAGAGGAGTACCTCAAGCTGCGCTCGTCCGAGGACGTCTACTCGGCCCTCGAGGACAACGCGGTGGCGCTCTCGACGATGAAGTCGTCGCGCTTCGCCGCCGCTTTCCTCGCCGCCCTCGACAAATGGGAGAAGACGCTCTCGCACATCTCCGAGACGGTCGAGGCGCTCACCGGCGCGCGGGGCAAGGGGGAGACGCCTCTGGCACGCGGGCAGGGCCCGTCGAGGACACGTCCGCGGCATGCCCGGTAGGCACTCAGCGCAAGTGGATGTACCTGGAGTCGATCTTTGTCGGCTCGGAGGACATCCGTAAGCAGCTGCCCGCCGAGTCCGCCTCTTTCGACGCGGTCAACGCCGCCTTTTGCGAGACGATGTGGTCGCTGCGCGACGCTCCGTCCGCCCTCGCGGGCTGCTCGGCGCCGGGCGTGCTCGAGGGGCTCCTTGAGATGGATGAGAAGCTCGACCGGATCCAAAAGTCGCTCGACGAGTGCCGCGAGACCGAGCGCCGGCGGGAGCTGTAAAGGGACGGTGGTTCACGGCACCCTCGCGGCGAGTAGGTACCTCGAGACGAAGCGGCAAGCCTTCCCGCGCTTCTACTTCCTGTCCAACGACGACCTGCTCGAGATCCTCGGACAGGCGCGCGACCCGCAGGCGGTGCAGCCGCACATGCGCAAGTGTTTCGAGGCGATCAAGACGCTCGACATGCGCGAGGCGGCGCACGGCGGCAAGCGCGGTCTCGAGGCGGTCGGCACCCAGCGGCGGGCAGGGGTTGGGCCTTCCCCGACCCCCTCTGCACTTTCCTACAGGCGGTCGGCATCCAGGCGGTGGACAAGGAGTACGTCCCCCTCAGCGCGCCGGTGGCGTGTGGCGGGCCGGTCGAGTCGTGGCTCCTCGCGGTGGAGAAGGGGATGGTCGACACACTCGCCGGGCTGCTCTTTCGCTGCTACGCCGAGATGAAGAAGGCAAAGCGCGAGAAGTGGATCCGCGACTGGGCGGGGATGCTCTCCCTTGCGGCTGGCCAGATCGCCTGGACGGCCGAGTGCACCAAGGCGCCTCACCTCCGTGGCCGGGAGGCGCGGCACGGGGCGTGGACAGCGTCTCTTCACGCCGTCTGCTGCCGAATAGGCGCTGCACCTCATGGCGGAGGGGCACAAGACGGCGATGCGGCAGGCGCGCAAGAAGCAGACGTCGCTGCTTAACAAGCTCTGCGACATGGTTCGGGGCAACCTTGGCTCGCTCGACCGCAAGAAGGTCGTCAACACGCTGGCCGTCTCGAGGCGTGGACAGCGGCGCGTCACGCCTCTAGCTGTGAGCAGGTGGTCAACATCCTGACGGTCGAGGTGCACTCACGCGAGGTCCTCGACAAGATGGTCAAGGCGGGCTGCGCCTCGGTCAACGACTTTGAGTGGCTGCTGCAGCTCCGCTTCTACTGGGAGGCGGGCACCGAGCGGTGCGTGGTGCGCCAGACAAACACGTGCCACAAGTTTGGCTACGAGTACATCGGCAACCCGGGCCGGCTCGTCATCACACCGCTGACCGACCGCTGCTACACGACCCTCACGACGGCGCGCCGCCTCCACCGAGCCTGCTCGGGGCGCGAATCGCGTTGTTCACGCACACATAAGGTGCGACTAGGCGCTGCACCTGCACCGAGGCGGGCTTCCGCAGGGCCCGGCCGGCACGGGCAAGACGGAGACGGTCAAGGACCTCTCCAAGAACCTCGCCAAGAACTGCATCGTCTTCAACTGCTCCGACGGCGCCGACAAGAGGCGAGGCCGTGAGGCGTGCGCAGACTCTCCACGAAATCCGACGACCCGTTGATAGGCCTCGACTACAAGTCGCTCGGCCGCATGTTCTCCGGGCTCGCGCAGACGGGCGCTTGGTCCTGCTTCGACGAGTTCAACCGGATCGAAGTGGAGGTGCTCTCGGTCGTGGCGCAGCAGATCCTTTGTATCCTCACCGCCGTCACCGAGAGCAAGAGCCGCTTCCTCTTCGAGGGCAAGGAGATCCGGCTCGACCGCACGTGCGGCATCTTCGTGACCATGAACCCGGGCTACGCGGGCCGCTCGGAGCTGCCCGAGAACCTCAAGGCGCTGCTGCGCCCGATGTCGATGATGGCGCCAGACATCTCGCTCATCATCGAGATCATGCTCTACGCCGAGGGCTTCACGACCTCAAAGTCGCTCGCAAAGAAGATGACCACCCTCTACCACCTCATGATGCAGCAGCTCTCCAAGCAGGACCACTACGACTTCGGCCTCCGCTCCGTCAAGTCGGTCCTCAACCAGGCCGGCGAAGCCAGAGCTGTGAAGAGGCGCTGTGCACACCTCACTCAACGTCGGTCCTCGATCAGGCGGGTGCCCTCAAGCGGTCGGACCCCGAGATGGCGGAGGACGTCATCCTGCTCCGCTCAATCCGCGACATGAACGCGCCAAAGTTCATCGCGCAGGAAGCGCCTCTCCTCCACCGTGCCGGTGGCATGACACGCCCTGACGTGCAACCTGGCGTATCCCGTAGGACATGCCCCTCTTCAACGCGCTGATGTCCGACCTCTTCCCCGGCACCGACGTGCCGACCGTCGACTATGGCAAGCTTCAAGAGGCCATCGAGGAGGAGCTCGCCGAGCGGGGGCTGCAGGTGGTGCCGGCGGTCGTCTCCAAGTGCATCCAGACCTATGAGTCCAAGCTCACCCGCCACGGCAACATGCTCGTCGGCCCGTCGCTCGGCGGCAAGTCGACGGTCTGGAACGTGCTCGCCGCCGCAATGTCGCGGCTGCGAAAGGCCGAGGTGGAGGGCTTCCAGGCGGTGCGTCCGATCGTCATCAATCCCAAGGCGGTGCCGTACGCCAACCTGTACGGTGAGCACGGCCTGCGGACCTCAAGTGGTGAGCGCGGACGGCGCCTCTTCACGTCCGTGCTGTGAATAGGTGAGTACGACCTGCAGACCTTCGAGTGGACAGACGGCGTCCTCGCAAAGGTGATGCGCGACGTGTGCTCCGACGAAAGGCCCGACGAGAAGTGGCTGCTAATGGACGGGCCGGTCGACACGCTGTGGATCGAGTCGATGAACACTGTCCTCGACGACAACAAGCTTCTCACGCTCATCAACGGCGAGCGCATCGCGATGCCGGCGCAGGTCTCCCTCCTCTTCGAGGTCGAGGACCTGTCGGTCGCCTCCCCCGCGACTGTCTCACGCGCGGGCATGGTGTACGTCGACGCGTCGGAGCTCGGCTGGCGGCCCTTCGTCGACTCGTGGCTGGCGGCCATGCTGCCGGAGCGGAGGGAGCTGCTCGTGCCCCTCGTGGAGCGAGCGCTGCCACGTGGCTTTGCTCTCAAGCAGCGCCTGGGGGAGCCCATCCCCGTGGCCGACACCTGCGCCGCCCGCAACGTGTGCCACCTTGCGACACGCTCGCGCCTGTGAAGAAGCACCGTTCAACCGGCAAGGTGTGAACAGGTCTGCCGCCTCTTCGACGCGCTCGCGCCGCAGCCCGAAGCGGACGGCTTCGCGCGGCTGGTCGAGCTAACCTTCTTCTACGCCTTTGTGTGGGCCTTTGGCGCGACGGTGGATGACGAGGCGCGCAAGCAGGTCGACTCGCTCGTGCGCGAGCTCGAGCCGTCCTACCCGCACAAGGAAAGCGTCTTTCGGGGTCTAGAATCGGACCCGTGAGGGGGGAGCGTCGCTTCACGGTGCCGTGCGTGAACAGGACTCGGTGTACGAGTACTACGTGGACGAGGGCAAGGTGAGCTGGGCGCACTGGGAGGAGCGGCTGCCGGCCTCATTCCGCATCGCGCCGGGCACTCCCTTCAGTCAGATCCTCGTCCCGACGGTGGACACGATCCGCTACGGCGCCGTCCTGTCGACGCTCATGCGCGCGGGGCACCACGTGATGCTCACTGGCGACGTGGGCGTCGGAAAGACCTCCATCGTCGGCAGCGCGCTGCGGGGGCTGGGCGAGTCCTTCCTCTCCACCGTCATCAATTTCTCTGCGCGCACGAGCTCGACGCGCGTCTCGGACGACATCGAGGCCAAGGTGGAGAAGCGGACCAAGGACACGTGGGCCCCGCCCGGAGGGAAGAAGCTGGTGGTTTTCATCGACGACTTCAACATGCCCGAGAAGGAGGTCTTCTCTGCGCAGCCGCCGCTCGAGCTGCTCCGGCAGTGGCTGCAGTACTCGTTCTGGTACGACCTCAGGAAGCAGACGCCAAAGTACGTCCGCGACGCGCAGCTCGTCGCCGGGCTCGGCCACCCGGGCGGCGGCCGCACCTCCATCTCCGCGCGGACGACGCACTGCTTCCACGTGCTCAACCTCGCCTTCCCGGCGGAGGCGCAGGTGCGCAAGATCTTCGGCACGCTCGTCAACTCGCACCTCTCCGCCTACGGCGACGAGATCCGACCCACCGGCGACTTGCTCGTCGGCGCGACGTACGAGATCTACGTGCGGCTCTGTGCCGAGCTGCTGCCGACGCCGGACAAGCCGCACTACACCTTCAACCTGCGTGATATCTCGCGAGTCGTCGAGGGCGTCCTGCAGCCCGTCGCGTACGACTCGCGCGAGGGCGTCGCACGCCTCTGGGCGCACGAGTGCTACCGCGTGTTTGGGGACCGGCTGACCAACGACGCGGACCGCGAGAGCTTCGCCGCCATCGTGAGCGAGCGGTGCGCGGCTGCGTTCGGCCAGCCGCTCGCGTCCTTCTTTGACGGCGGTGCCATGACGCACTTTTGCGACTTTATGGGCGGCGCGCGCGCCGACGGCGACAAGGGGCGGGCGCCGTACGAGGAGGTGACCGACCGGGCGGCCCTCAAGAAGCTGATCGAGGAGCGGCTCGACGACTACAACGAGGAGCCGGGCGTGCAGCGGATGGACCTGGTGTGCTTCTCGGACGCGATCGCGCACGTCTGCCGCATCAAGCGCGTCATCGCGATGCCCCGCGGCCACGCGATGCTGGTGGGCGTGGGCGGCTCCGGCCGGCAGTCGCTCGCGCGCCTCGCCTCGTACTTGGCCGACTTCAGCGTCTTCACGATCGAGGTGGTGCGCGGCTACAAGTCGGAGCTCTTCCGCGAGGACCTGAAGAAGCTGTACGATCTCACGGGGCTGCAGCAGACCGACACCGTCTTCCTCTTCAACGACACGCAGGTGATTGAGAACTCCTTCCTCGAGGACATCAACGGCATGCTCACCGCGGGGGAGGTGTCGGGCCTCTACCCGCCCGACGAGGCGTCGACCATCCGCGAGGCGGTGCGCGGCGAGGTCGAGAAGGCGGGCCTGCCGCTCACCAACGACTCGATGTGGAGCTTCTTCATCGAGCGCGTGCGCGCACGGCTCCACGTCGTGCTGTGCATGTCGCCGGTGGGCGACTCGTTCCGCAACTACGTGCGCATGTTCCCCGCGCTGGTCTCGTGCACCACCATCGACTGGTTCTCCGAGTGGCCCGCCGACGCGCTCAAGGAGGTTGCGCTCAAGTTCCTAGAGGAGGTGCAGATCGACGAGGCCCACCTGGCGGGCGTCTCTTCCGTCTTCGCCACCACGCAGCAGTCGGTGCTCGCGGAGTCGCGCTCGATGCTCGCCCGGCTGGGGAGGCACAACTACGTCACACCCACCAACTACCTCGAGCTGGTCAAGGGCTACTGCAAGCTTCTCGGCGAGAAGCGAGCCACCGTGGGCGATCAGGCGTTCAAGCTCAAGAACGGGCTGCAGAAGCTGTCCGACACGTCGGCGCAGGTGGCGGAGATGTCGGTGGAGCTGGAGCAGAAGAAGAAGGTGGTGGCCAAGGCGACGACGGACTGTGAGGAGATGCTGCTCGTGATCGTGCAGGAGAAGAGGGTGGTCGACGAGCAGGAGAAGATCGTCAACGCCGAGGCGGAGAAGATCCAGCAGGACGAGGTGGAGGTGCGCAAGATTGCCGAGGACGCGCAGGCGGACCTCGACAAGGCGATTCCCGCGCTCGAGGCGGCGCAGGCGGCGCTGGACTCGCTGAACAAGAAGGACATGTCCGAGATCAAGGCGTACGCCAAGCCGCCGCCCGCGGTCGAGATGGTGCTTGAGGCGGTGATGGTGCTGCGCAAGGCGCCCCCCACGTGGGCCGAGGCCAAGAAGCAGCTCGGCGACGCCAACTTCCTGGGGCAGCTCGTGAATTACGACAAGGAGGCGCTCAACGACGCGATACTCACAAAGGTGAACAAGTACACCAAGCTCGCCGAGTTCGACCCCGAGTCGGTCGGCGGCGTCTCCAAGGCGGCGAAGTCGCTCTGCATGTGGGTGCGCGCGATGGAAGTGTATGGCCGCGTCGCCAAGGACGTGGCGCCCAAGCGCGCCAAGCTCGCGGCGGCAAACAAGACGCTCTCGCAAAAGCAGGCGCAGCTCGCCGAGTCGCAGGCCAAGGTGAAGGAAATCTCGGACCGCGTCGCCGCGCTGCGCGACAAGTACACGACCAACGTCGACAACAAGGAGAAGCTCAAGGCCGAGTCGGAGCAGCTCGAGTCGATGCTCGAGCGGGCGACGCAGCTCGTGGACGGGCTCGGCGGCGAGCGCGCGCGGTGGGAGGTGTCCATCGGCGTGCTCGAGACCTCGATCTCCAACCTGGTCGGTGACTGCCTCCTCGCCGCGGCCTTCCTCTCCTACTGCGGCCCCTTCGATGCCGACTACCGGCAGACGCTGCTGCAGGGCAACTGGATGAAGGCAGTGCACGGCCTCGCGATCCCGTGCTCGGCCGACTTTGACTTTTGCACTTTCCTCGCCAACCCCGAGGACGTGCGCGACTGGAACATCCAGGGCTTGCCGGCCGACGCCTTCTCGACCGAGAACGGCGTCACCGTCACTCGCGGCTCGCGCTGGCCGCTGATGATCGACCCTCAAGAGCAGGCGAACCGGTGGATCCGCAACATGGAGAAGGAGAACGGGCTCAAGGTGGTGACGCTCAAGCAGTCTGACTACCTGCGCACCCTCGAGAACGCGATCGCCTTCGGCCAGCCCGTGCTGCTGCAGGAGGTGGAGGAGGAGCTCGACCCGTCGCTCGAGCCGATCATGTCGCGCGCCGTCGTCAAGGTGGGCAACCGCTCCATCCTCAAGCTCGGCGACAAGGAGGTGGACTACAACCCCGAGTTCCGCTTCTACCTGACCACCAAGCTCGCCAACCCGCACTACACGCCCGAGATCTCCACAAAGGCGTGCCTCGTCAACTTCTGCGTCAAGCAGCAGGGGCTCGAGGACCAGCTGCTCGGCATCGTCGTGCGCAAGGAGCGGCCCGACCTCGAGGCGCAGAAGAACGAGCTGGTGGTGGCCGTCGCAGCAGGAAAGCGCAAGCTAGTCGAACTGGAGGACACCATCCTGCGCATGCTCTCCGAGGCGTCCGGCTCGCTCCTCGAGGACGAGGCGCTCGTGCTCACCCTCCAGTCCTCCAAGACCACCTCGGTCGAGGTGGAGCAGCAGCTCGCCGTCTCGGAGCAGACGGAGGCCAAGATCGACGCCGCGCGGGAAGGGTACCGGCCGTGCGCCTACCGCGCCTCGATCCTCTACTTCGTCCTCTCCGACTTGGCGCGGGTCGACCCGATGTACCAGTTCTCGCTCGACGCCTATGTCGGCCTCTTCGACACCTCGCTCGCAAAGAGCGCAAAGTCGGACGAGCTGCCGCAGCGGATCGCGAGCCTGAACGAGTACCATACTTACTTTGTGTACCGCTCCACCTGCCGCGCCCTCTTCGAGACACACAAGCTGCTCTTCTCCTTCCAGATCTGTGCAAAGATCCTGCTCGGCGCTGGCAAGATGGATGCCGCCGAGTGCGACTTCTTCCTGCGCGGTGGGCAGGTCTTCGACAAGTCGGCGCAGCCGCAGAACCCGAGCCCCGACTGGCTGTCCGAGGCGGCGTGGGACCATGTCACCGAGCTCGACAAGCTGCCCGCCTTCCGCGACATCGTCTCTTCCTTTGGCTCGGCGAACGCGGACTGGCACGAGTGGTGTCGCCACCCGCAGCCAGAGGCGCAGGCGGCGAAGCTGCCTGGCGAGTGGGAGACGCGCTGCTCCGAGATGCAGCGGCTGATCCTCGTGCGGTGCCTCCGGCCCGACCGCATCGTCTTCGCCGCCACCGCCTTCATCGTCAACAACCTGGGCACGCGCTTCACCGAGCCGCCTGTGCTTGACCTCACCGACGTGCTCGCCGACTCGGCCGCCGCCACGCCGCTCATCTTTGTCCTCTCCCCGGGCGTCGACCCGACCAACCAGCTGACACAGCTGGCGCAGCAGCGCGAGGTGACCTTCCACTCGATCGCGCTCGGCCAGGGCCAGTCGCCGCACGCCCTCCGCCTCATCGACGAGGGCGTCCGCGAGGGGCACTGGGTGCTCCTCGCCAACTGCCACCTGATGATGTCCTGGCTCGGCGAGCTCGACAAGATCGTGGAGGGGCTGCCGGCGAGGCAGCCGCACGCCTCCTTCCGCCTGTGGCTCTCCTCGTCGCCGCACCCGGCCTTCCCGATCGGCATCCTCCAGCGCGGCATCAAGATGACCACGGAGCCGCCCAAGGGGCTCAAGGCCAATATGACGCGGCTCATCCAGAACCTGTCCGAGACGCGGTTCTCGCAGTGCACAAAGCCGCACAAGTACAAGAAGCTGCTCTTCGCGATGTGCTGGTTCCACTCGCTCCTCGTCGACCGGCGCAAGTTTGGCAACCTCGGTTGGAACATCCCGTACGACTTTAACGACTCGGACTTTGAGGTGTCGGAGCTGTGCCTGCGCCTCTACCTCGACGAGTACGAGGAGACGCCGTGGGAGGCGCTCAAGTACCTCATCGCCGAGATCAACTATGGCGGCCGGGTGACCGACGACCGCGACCGGAGGCTGATGAACGTGTACATGGACCAGTTCTTCTGTGACGAGACGCTTGACACGCCCGCGCACCGACTCTCGTCGCTGCCAGACTACGTCGTGCCCGAAGACGGCCCCCTCCGCTCCTACCTGGAGGCCTGCGCCGGCCTGCCGCAAGCAGACCGGCCCGAGGCGTTCGGGCAGCACCCCAACGCGGACATCGCCTCGCAGATCGAGGCGGGCAACTCGATGCTCGAGGTGATAGTCTCGCTGCAGCCCCGCGCCGCCGACGGCGGCGGTGCGACGCCCGACGACCGCGTCTACGCCCTGGCGGGCGACCTGCTCGAGCTGGTGCCCGAGGCGTGCAATATCGGCGCAAAGGCGGGCGAGAGCGACGGGTCGGCGATGCACGTCGTGCTCGTGCAGGAGCTGCAGCGATACAACAAGCTGCTCGCGGCCATCCGGCTCTCGCTCGCGGATGTACGCAAGGGGATCCGCGGGCTCGTGGTCATGTCGGCCGAGCTGGACGACATCTTCCAGCGGCTGCTCGTGGGCGCCGTGCCGCCCTCGTGGCTGTCGGCCTACCCGTCGCTCAAGCCGCTGGCCTCGTGGGCGCGCGACCTGATCCAGCGATGGCAGCAGCTGATGGACTGGTGCGATCGGGGAATGCCGACCGTGTTCTGGCTGGCGGGCTTCACCTACCCGACCGGCTTTCTCACTGCGCTCATGCAGACGGCGGCGCGCGAGAACACCGTGTCGGTGGACTCGCTCTCGTGGGACTTCCCCATCGTCGGTGCCGAGGAGGCCTCCCTCACGGAGCGTCCAAAGGACGGCGCGTACGTCAAGGGCCTCTTCCTCGAGGGAGCCGGGTGGCAGCATGAGGAAGGCTGCCTGTGCGAGCCGGCGCCAATGCAGCTGATCGACCACATGCCGATTGTGCATTTTCGGCCGGTCGAGACGAGGCGGAGCAAGGCCAAGGGCGTGTACTCGTGCCCGCTCTACCTCTACCCGCTGCGCACGGGCTCGCGCGAGCGACCATCCTTCATGCTCAACGTCGACCTCAAGTCGGGCGCCGCGGAGCCGGAGGCGTGGGTCAAGCGCGGCACCGCGCTGCTGCTGGCGCTGGCGTCTTGACCGCGCTGCTGCTGCTGCTGATTGGGCTTGTCTTCTGTGTTCAGGGGCGGTATAGACGGCGCCCCGGTTCTCGTACGTGCTCGCAATCGCATAGATTGTGACGGAGTTTGCATATGTGTGATTTTCTATTTGTTCTTTTTTGAACCACGGGGTAGTCTTCAGATGATTCAGGTGAGTGACGCGTAAAGTAGAAAAGACTGATGTGTGGTAAGGTGCGAACATTTTTGTTCAGCTCAGTGGCTCGAGACGGAGGGACGCCGAAGAGGAGAGCGTGACAAGAAAGCGAGAAGTGTGACACACGAACAGGGCGGAGCCAGAGGACGGTGCATGAGCTTACACGACAGCGAATGTGACAATCAGCAGAGGGACAAGAAAGCAGGTCAGCCGTCCCCCTCCCACCAAAGGGAGGAAAGAAGAGCGAGTGCACGTGGGTGGGTAGGTCAGGGCGCGTGGCGGAACACGACGCGGGTGCACAAAGGATACACAGCCAATCACAGCGGGCCATCAGCTTGCGGGGTGCCACAGGCTCAGGGAGCTAGGTCGGACATGGCGACGGCGCGTTGCGAACCGCACGGTGCCGCCATTGCGGACCGACGCGGCCGAGTGCCGTCCCCGATGCCATCGCCACCCACACCGCCGCTTGTCATGATGAGTGGTCGTGGCGGCGGCTGTGGCGTAGCGGCAGGCGGGCTTGGCAAAGGCGACGTAGGGGCGGGGCGGATGGCAGCCGCCTGATCGTCGCCTCCCAATGCCACAAGCTCGAGCGGCGCTCGCTGCCGAGGCGCGTCGTCGCAGCCCGTGATTAGGCGGCCCGGCTGGCCGCCACGTCCGCTCCCGCCACGTCCGCTCCCTCCCAATAGCACGCCGGGCACCGGCGCCAGGCGAACCGGCTGCCCTCCCAACCGCCTCGTCCTGCCGACGAGCAGCTCGGTCATCGCGGCGAGCCGACCGGGCCGACCACCAACGCCACCCCCCCCACCCCCTAGCAGCCCAGGTGCGGGTGCGAGGCGCCGAGCCCCGCCGCGTGGCGCCCTGGCGCTGCCGCCCAAAAGGCTAGACATGTACCGGACATGCCCAGACATGGCTGTGTAAACTGCCGCCTCCAGCGCTGTCGCCTGAGGCCACAGGGCGGAGCGTGAGGTGAGTCGGAGGGTGAGGGGCGGCGGGCGGATGTGAGAGCGGCTCCACCTTGTACACCGAATGCGAGGCTCGGCCCGACTCGGCCACCCTGTGCATTGAGCGAGTCCGCACTTGGACCTGAGCCGGGGGGGGGGGGGGGGGGCGCGCGCCCCCCCCCCCCCCCCCCCCCCACCACGGCCCCCCCCCCCGGGGGGCGCGCCGGGCCCGGCCGCCACACGAGAAGGGGA
>Ga0115008_10001918_pt1 | contig 17171 bp, 13 predicted proteins | sample FraStrMetagenome_FD_87164 | JGI IMG/M metagenome (GOLD analysis project Ga0115008, IMG submission 87164) | Marine eukaryotic phytoplankton communities from Arctic Ocean - Fram Strait ARC3M Metagenome | ecosystem: Environmental > Aquatic > Marine > Oceanic | place: Fram Strait | collected...
AAACTTAACTCATTATCTGTAAACTAGTTACTTCAAGCTCATGTTCACAACTATTTCAAATTAAAAGAAAAAAATTCAAAAACCATTTTTCTTGTAGAGATTCATTTTAGAAATCCCCAAAATACCAAAACTGAAGTATTATGAAGTATCGTCTTACCTGAAACCATCCAATGAATCGAAACAGATTATTTAAAGTTGTTTTGCTTTATTTGAATCTAAATGTTGTTCAATCAGCTGCTCCGACTGTTTCAATAGAATCATACGACTTGCAATATTCCTATTACACAAAATTTCAAAGTTTGATTAACACTGAGGATAAGCCAATTCATGTTTCCTCTTTGATTGCATTAAATGATGCTGATAGCACCAACCTTATTCAAGCAACAATAGAAATTTCATCAGGATACACATCTGGTGATACACTCATTTTTGAAGATCAAAACTCTATAACAGGTACCTTCAATTCAGCTTCTGGAGTATTACTCCTAACAGGTAGTGCTTCAATTGATGATTATAAAACAGCATTAAGATCATTGACATTTCTATCGAGTCCAGATCACGAATTTACTGATCAAGGAAATACTCACTCAAAAACTTTGCGATTTCAGGTAATAGATGATTCTGCCGAAAGCAGTAATCAAGCTACTAGAAATATCATTCTTACAACACCTAAATTGGTTTATACTGATACCCATCAAGGTAAAATTGTGAGGGTAATTGCTTGATAATGTATAAGTTTATGATAAACAGATGAAATAGACATAAAGAAGTGTCAATTACTCTCTATTTTATAGTTTTCCAAGTGTCCACTAGATTAATCGTTTGAAATTACACATTGATTCGCTGCATCGCATAGTTTTTTCATGAAAAAAACGTCTTTCTTCGATTTATGCGTCTTTAAATATTTTTTCAGTGATTCATTTATCTGTAACTCATTAGAATCATGACATTTTGATCTTAAAGACTCGCGAAATTTTGCATTGACTGTTTCAGGATAAATGCTATAAAATCCTTCGTTGCGAAAAAAATTTGGTATATTGAAAATCATTGTTATCCTCAGTTCCATACCAGTAGAATCATCTTTAGCTAGATCTAATATAACTTCCACAATATCAGAACCATTTTCGTAGGCAAAGTTGCATTGATAATATTCCGAAACTTTAGCAATATCAAGTGAAGTTAGTGCAATTTTACTGATACATGCATCCACAGCTAAAATGGAGGCTTGAATGTCAGTGTCATATTTCTGAAATACTTTCATAGCATCTTTTCTTTGAAACAAATACTGAAAGAATATAGTTGCAAACGTAATTGATGGTTTTTCGAGTTCTTGAAAATTTCTATTCAATCCTCTATGCGCTCCTTGGGGAAAACTCAAATTTTCTTTGTTGTCTCTTAGAGGTATTGCCTTTAATATCCATTTTGTTTCATTGTATTCATATCCTGAATAGCGCAACCAGAAAAAAGATTGCATAGGGATAATAGATGAAAAGACTTCATCTGTTGGCCGCGGGAATGATATTTGTATGCGGTCGATTGTTAAATCTTGCAAAGAATATGAAAGCATAGAGGAAATCATTTTTTGACTCATCTGTGATTTCAAATTGTGCTTTGCGGTTTCAATGCTTTCCAGTTCATTAAAATCAGCCTGAACAATCTCTATTTCTTGTTGCAATGATTCGATTATCTTTTCTTCGTTTCGAATAAGTTGATCTATTTTCGTTGGTGAATAGACCGCCTCTGCTTCAGCGATAGAAAGTGAAAACTTTTCTAGTTCGCATTCTTCTTTGAGCTGGTTGAATTCGTCGCACAATACCTTCCAAATATTTTTATTTTCCCATTCATTTATTTCTAATTGAGCCATCATAGCAACATCTGCAAATAAATCATTAAGATTTACTTTCATCTCATTAGATTGTAGATGGGGCAGAATGTGTATAAGGAAGTCCTGACGTGAAATCTCATCCACAGAAACTTTGCAACTTTCTGAAGCAATATCTATACTTGTGGATATCATCTCTTGTAATGATTCTAGTACGTGAGGGTTGTAATTTTTGAAGATAAATAGAGCATTCCTTTCGGAGAATTGAACGTCTTCTTGATTAATTTGGATGGCGGTGCAATCCATCTTTTCATAAATAAAGTTAGATATTAGTTTTAGGGCACATATTTCTGACACAGCTTCGTTTTGTTTTGAAGCTTCTTGTTTTGGACATAGTTCAGTCGAAGTTAACAAAGCCTGCAGCAAGGAGTGAAACTCTAAGTCAATTTCGTGTTCAGTGTCTCTAAGTAGATTGTTTAAAATTCGAACATATTTTTTGCCTTTCTTCATTATAGCAATAAGTAGATTTTAACATCAATCAGGTTCCATTCTTATAAAGGTGTAGAATAATCAGAGAATTATATTATAGTTCTTACCTCATCTTCATGAGGACAATATTTTTTTAAGACATAATCAAGCTGATTTGGTTTCAGTTCATTGTCATTCGTCTGTTGACTTTCATTTTTGAAGATTTCTTTGTTTTCATCAAATACGGGTTCTTGGTCTTCAACATTTTCATTTTCAGGAGAAGAAGATAGTGCACCCGATCTATTCACGCTTTCAAACAAAGCCGAACTTCGCCTTCTATTTTCTCCATTATTTTGGAATGGTGAAAACGATGGGCTTTCATTTTCTTCAACTAAGAGTGGACTCATGTTTTGGTGAGCAGATGCAGCATCAAGGCTTGTTTCTTGCAATGCACATGGAGGTGAGTTGATTTCACTCTCTTCGTCCATTGCAATAAGACTACCACCACCACGAGAAAAAATGGTACTGTCTCTTCTACCACTGCTACTCTTTCTTCCACCGCTTTTTCTTCTATCCTTTCTTCTCCTTCTTCTTTTTTTTTTATGAGAATCATCATCTGTATCCGTATCTGTATCACTTTTGTCTAAAAAGGAATCAAAGTCCTCTTCCCATGAGCTCAACAAACTATTATTTAGCTTGGTAACCTCATTCATTTCCTCCTCTTCCTCTTCAACAACTTTTTCTTCAAGTTTATACCGCTCTTCTGCAAACGATTTTGGAAGTGGGGTAAGTTCCTGTGCAGGACGCTTAAAATCAAATTCTGCTGCAGATGCAAATCCGAATTTTACATTTTTTTGTGATGTTGTTGGTGGTTCAGGGATGTTGAATATCGCTTTTGGCGTAAATGCAAGTGTTTTTGAAGTTGGATTAGTATGTTCTGATGGGGGCGTCGTTTCACTATCTAACAGATCAAAGGAACTTGATTTCGATGCAAAGATAATTTTTGACTTTTTACGGGAAGATAGGCTTTATAAAGCAAGAATTAAGATTATCAAAGGGATAATTAGAAATGGCATAGAAACTTCAAAAAATATATTTTCATGAGCTCTGAAACGTACCAAGATTTTGAGGGTGGTTCTCTTTTAGCCGACCAGGAGCCATCGGCTTTCCTAAATATTGTATTCCCTGGTGTTGATTTCGAAGATGAGTTAGGGCCATAACACATGTCCCAAAAATAGTTTGAAATTTCAGTTTTAGAAGCAGACGTAGGTGGAAGATTCATTACAGGTGAGTACACGGAGCAATCACTGTCGATGTCATCCCCATTGTTCTTTTTAGGGGATAAATTTGAAGGGGTATAAGAAGACAACGGACTTCTCTTCAATTCAAATTCCCCATCATCTACACAGTCTGACGGTTCTTGAGGCAAACTCGACGATAAATTATTGATGTTTTCTTTTTCTTCGCATTCTTTCATATTCTCTTCAGAGATAACTTTGGGTTTCACTGTTATCGGTGATCCTTTGATATCCTGACCAGTAGAAATATACCATAGACGTTTGAATTAGGTAAGGTGTATCAAGTCAATGTATTCAATTCAGTATTTTTCAGAAGTTCGAAAACAAGGTTACTACTTACCATGTTTGAGATGAGATTATCAACATTTTCAACCTCAAGATTTCGCAAAGGCTTTTTTACGTCATTATTGAAAGCCTTGCTGCTTCTATCTGATTTTCTCGTTGATTTGTTTCTTTTCGTAGGCGATAGAATGCTGTTTCGGATACGAGTTACCAACCTGGATCTAACTTTGCTTTTACGTTCGGAAGAGGATGGATGTGCAACATGAATAGATGTTTTAGCCATCTTTTGGCTTCGACCTAGAGGAATTATTTACACGAAGTCAAGGATGTTTTGTGTTATGGAGGAAAAATGAGGTCAAACGTGTCGGTCCTTTTTCGTTTTTTAATCTTCTACTATAGAATGAAAATCTGAAATGATGTTATTTTCAAACAGAGATAAACGGTTTCAAATCATGCTTTTGTGTATAGAGTGGTATCTTTCCAACCATTTAAAAAAACCTTTACGTTGGCATGAATTTTTTCTCTTTAGGTCGTGGGTTTATATCTTTAATTAAAAAGAAAGCATAATAACGTACATTAATCTTTGAAACCGTCAACTCAATCATATCAGTTCTGCTGCTGCTATATGAAAAATATTCTCGTTTCTAAATGTACGTGGCTTGCTTGACTTTTGCATCCGCAAGTCATGATCTTGATGAAAATGGTGTGTAAACGAAATTACCCGGGCCCTAAAGTTTAGTATACATAAACTTTTAGGAGAATTAGGCTTGAGAGAGGACTTCGTAAAAAAAATTATGAATTTACCCGGAAATTATCCCTCTGTAGGAAATGTATCAAATTCACAATCATTTCATTTTATATCATCCTCACATTTGAATTTGGCGCGGACTTTCATGATTCTCATATGATCCTACATATATACCAGTAGATTTTAATTTCCTTCGTTTGGATGCAAAAATAGCGCTATTTTTGCTTCAGTCAAAATAAATGCCACCATTCCATATTAATCAAACCACAACAAAATGACATCAAACATCATTCCAATATCTACTACCGATTTGAATTTGGGAGATGAAGAAGTTCATCCACGCAGACTATTACCATTATCTTCAGAGAATGGATTAGCCGCTTATGGAGGAGAAGATGGAGCTATCTCAGTATTGCAATCATCGGAAGAAGGAAAAGATAAAGAAAACAATTCCAAATGGAGGATTGGTCGTCAATTCGATGATGCTATTCGAGCTATTGCTGTTTCTCCCGATGGAGAACGCATAGCTGTAGGATTTGATGACGGATCTACCATGATATATTGCTATGATGCTTCATCATTATCTTCAGACTCTGCCACCAATAATCTTCATCCATTTCTGAAGGTGACCTCCTCTGACAACAAGGATTCGTCTGAAGAGGGTGAAAAAGACATCTACGAAGATTTACTCACTCAATCCGATATACATGAGGGAGCCATGTATGATTCTCCATCCTCTCCTTCTGAATCTAGTTTTTCAGGACCACGAATGCAAGCACCCATTCGCGATTTACAATTTCATCCCACTCAAAAACATTTTCTGGTCGTAGCTAGTGAGGCTTGTCCAGGATTTTGCATTGTGAATGTTTCCTCCGAACAAAGTTTGCAAGATCAATCTCGTTTGTTGGAATCGGAAGCTGGAACTCATCATGATGGTTCAGGAGTTCGATCTGTTGCATTCTCCCCCAAATCAGGAAATGTCTTGGCGACTTTGGCTATGGATGGCCGATTATGCCTTTGGTCTACGAACCAAAGCGATACACCAGAGGTAGATTGGGAGCTTTTGCATCAGGACAAGTTAAATTGTGTTCCGAAGAAAGACGTAGGAGAGATGCTTGGAGCTGATACGATGGATCGTTCGTGCCGTCCTGTATGGTCTGAGGAAGGAGATTATTTGGCGCTTCCTGGTATGGTGGACATTCAATTGAGGCATAAAGGTGATTGGAGAAAGCAGCTTTTTGTGTCAAGTCTAGGGAATGACGGGCACTCTGATTCAATCGTGGGAATGGCCTGGGGAAAAGTCAAGGATGTAAGAATTCTTGCGACAACAGGAAGGGACAAACGAATTGTTCTGTGGCAAATTTCCTCAAATGAGAAGTCAGATAACGGACTGGGAACTTATCTTTGTGAACTATCATATGATGTAAAGTCCCTTCCTCATCTTCCCTCTTTTCCCACTGACATTTTCTTTTCGCACGCAATGGAAAAGCTTTTTATCACCATGGAAAATAGTAAGTTGGTTACGTATTCTACAAACGATTTTCCTTCCCAACCAAAAGTTTTGGAAGAGTCACAGCAGGAAGAAAGCGAAATTGAAACCCAATCACTTCTTGAAACACAGCCTATGTCTCAAGCTGCAGGCGTAGATCTATTATCAGAATCACAGGATAAGAAACGGCTTCACAAGTCCACTAAATCTAATTCCAAACAAGAAGATGATGAAGAAGATGATGATATCTTTAATATTCAGACTGATGTTGCTACCAAGAATGCTTCTTTCAAATCCAAATTCATCGCAGATGAAGTCGAGGAAGGTAGTGATGAAGAGGAAAAAGAGTTCGACGATCAGTTTGATGATATCAATGTCAAGGCACCAAACAAAGTCCAGGACCAAGAGGTCCAGGATGATGCTTCCATTCATGATTTTGACGTGGCAGATGATGTCTCCGATCTAGATCGAAACTTCGGGACTCGAAATCCAATGCTGTACCCCTCTCTCCCTGAACCACAAGCACCCTTTTCGCCATCAGCGACTCCGCTTCATGAAGGAATATCGAGACGAATCTTGTGTTGGAATCACATTGGAACTGTAACCCATCGTAGAGAAGGTTTGGATGAGTTCATTATAGATATCTCCTTTGTAGATGCAGCTGTTCGGCGACCCATTTCGTTCCCAGAAAGCTATGGCTTCATAATAGGAAGCTTAGGAGAAGATGGAGCCATTTTCGCCACAGATACCGAGGACGATTTTTTGGAAGAGGATGACGAATTAAACAATGTCGAGGTTTCGGAAAGAGTCAAGAAAATGATTCGAAAGAAAAAGAAGAACAAGGTTGGGTCTCGAATTTTTTTCCATCGTTATGATACGTTCGGGTCCTTGAAAGAAAAGGATTGGAGCTTGGCCTTACCTGCCGATGAGAGAGTAATTGGATGTGCGAGTGGAACAGGATGGGCAAGTGTTATGACCAACCAACGATATTTACGCCTTTTTTCTAGTTCAGGAGTACAGTCGAATATCATTTGGCTTCCTGGAAATCCTGTCACCTTGATTGGAAGAGAACGCTTTTTGACTGTTATTTACCATATGTCTTCACCATTGCCAGATTCCACACAAAAGTTGGGATATATTGTGATTGACCCCATCTCTGGAACAACAATTGCAAATGGTCCAATGTCGGCTTTGTCTCCTGGAGCAACCTTAACATGGGCCGGATTTAGCGAAGATTTATGTACGTACATATTGGATAGTAAGGGAATGCTCTCTATCCTTAATAATACGCATGGATGGCAGTGGAGTCCTATTTTAGATACCCAGAAGAAAAAGAAGAGTTCGGATGATCACTTTTGGCCAGTCACAATTGCGGATGGAAAGTTGGTATGTATTCCTTTGAAAGGTGGAAATGAATATCCTGACGCAGTTAGAAGACCAGTAACAGCAAGCATTGGACTGAAGCTTCCTTTGGTGAATGGAATTTTAGGACCAAGCTCACTTGCCATGGAAGAGACTTCTGTAAGGGCAGCGATTGCATTGAAACAGAAGAAAATGTTAAACAAATTTGAAATTATGGATAATCCTACCTGCGAAGATGATTTGGATGACGAATATGACAAATATTGCACATCTGTGGTAAGTATCTAATGTAAATCCTTTATCTGCCAGGTTTTGGACTATTATGTCAATGACACTAACGCTGTGTAAATTTTCCTTTTGTTCTGTTAAAGGACAAAGTTACCCTCAAACTCTTTTTCGAAGCCGTTAAGCGTGGTAAAGTTGAGCTTGCCCTAGACTTAGTTGAACGACTTCACAAGGAGAGAAGCTTTGACTTTGCATTGAGAGCTTCAGATCAATGCAATCGCATTCAATTGAGTAATGAAATTGTTTTGACAAGGGAACGAAAATTTCCCGTAATCGACGAAGATGATGAATTTGACGATATACAAGATCAATTTGATGAGCAAGAGTTTCGTAGCGATACTGAATCAGAAAGTGTGGTTGAGTCTAGGTATGTATCACCAAATAATAAATACAAAGACGTAAAAGTCAAACGATCAAGAGAAGAGGAATCTAGTGATCTTGAAAATCCCCCACCAACAAAAAAAGCACTACTGCCAAAACGTAAGAGTAGAAACCCATTTGCAAAAACAAAAAGCGAAAGTCCCGTGAAAACAGGTCCAATGAAAAGCAAATTCAAGTCTGAAAAGGCGCAAATGACTCTTTCAAGATTATCCACTTTTAGTGCACAAGCACGACAAGAAACCAAGAAGGGAAAGAATATTGTGTAAAGCTTAGTTGAATTGTTTATATGCATCATCTTATTAAAATTAATTGAAATGAAAAGTTTATTTATTACCATTACTCAACCAAGATTGCTACCCGTCTCATTCAAAAAGTGATATGCTCCTAAATACACGTCCGCATGTGCATCAAGGATTGGATTCCAATCACTCATTGGGTATCCCCCACCCATTGTTATTATGAGTCCTTTTTTAGTTCTCCTTGCAAATTCGTAGACCATTTGATTCCTACGCCGAAGCCCTTCTTTTGATAAATTCATTTTCCCCAATCGATCTTCGTCAATTACATCAACACCTGCCTGAAAGAAAATTACATCATATTTATCTTGATTCTTGTCAAACACATTCAACCAGTGATTCAATGTTTGTGTATACGTCGTGTCTGTACATCCAGCCGGTAGCCCAATATCTAAGTCAGACTTCTCCTCAGCTGAAAATAAATTATGCTCACAATGGACCGAAAATGTAAACACATCATCTCTTCCCTGAAATAATTTAGCATTACCATTTCCTTGATGTACATCCAAATCAATAATTAGTATATTTCGTACAACATGAGGAAATTCTCTTAGTATGACATTAGCCGCAACGGCTATATCACTAAATATACAAAATCCTTCACCATAATCATAAAATGCATGATGTGTTCCTCCTGCGACATGTGCAGACCAAGCAGGCATAGACTTTTCGTTACATATAATTTGGTTATTTGAGTTGATGTTGCGTTCGCTTTCTTGCTTTGATTTCCGTAAGTTCAATCGCTCACAAACAGTTCTAGCAGCGGCTATAGTACCACCAACAGAACTCAAAGTTCTATTCACACCAGCAGGACTCCAAGGAAACCCAATATTTCTCAATTCCCTTGAGGTGAGATTTGCATTTAAATATCTATCTATGTAATGTGGACTGTGTGTTGTAGAGAGCTCATCTTGTGTTGCAAGCGGGGACACATGAAAATCTAGAAAGGGGATTCAGTCACAATCCATAAAACATGAGAATTTAAATGGTTGCAAAAAATAAAAGACAATTTTCTAAAATGAAAATAACATACCAGCAAATACATTTGGTTGACTTCCGCTTTTTGTAAAAGTATTTATTTGCTTTTGAACAATTTCCCTCACTTGGCGATACTTTTTCATTGGAAATCTGTGATTGGGGGGTAAATCTACTTCATAAACATCATTATAAAAGATGGGAAATTGAATTATTTCAGAAGCACTATAATCCTCTCCAGAATCGATTGCATTATCTTGATTTCCTTCATTTTTTGTCAATGAATTGATAATTTTTTCATCACTTTCTTGAGTCATGTATAATCTTGGATGGCATTTTCTGTGAGCATTTGATTCCCTTTTCATGCTATTTCGGGTAGTTATGGATGATAACATCCGGTTCGAACGTGAGAATCCATATGTGTGGATGCAAAATAAGTGCTCAAGAAAAAAATGATTTGAAAAATAACGTGTATTTGAAGCAGCGGGCATTGCAAAGCATAATAAGTAAAAAACAATTGAAAGTGTAAGTTGATCTGATCGCCAGAGCATCCCAACACTGAGTGGCAAAGTGATCTCTCAGTGCTAACCGCAGCGAGTCAATAAAGCTACAGACTTCTTACAAAAGATGAAGGAAAGATGGTCAATGACGTCACGATTGGACTGTGTTTAGTCCCGAAAAAATCCAAATATCAATTGACTCGTGTTTGTTCCCTAAGGATTGATAAATCCTACATTCGTCACTATACGGTATCGAGCTTTTCGAGAATTCTAGCGAAGCAATTGAATTTTTCTCTTTAGAGCTCATATTTTGAGAAATTAAAACAGAAAATGGATAAAAAAGAGATAAACAATTGGATTGGAAAAGAAATAAGCATCAAAGGTGTGGGCGGCTTCATAACAATTGATAGTGAAAGCAAAGTCATCACTTCCTTTTGTGATCAACGATGCACTTTCCACATTCAAAAGGCACCTTCGAAATACGGTGAAAACAAAGTGATGTTTCAATATTGCAACAGAGAAAGAAATAAGAAGACAAGAGAGTATTTGACCATTACCATGTATGGCGACAAACAAAAACAAGCAGCACTCCAAGCCTTAGCGGTGTTACCTATACCATCAGACCTTCTTCCCGACATAGTCAACATGACTGTGGGAGAAGCTACGGATGGAAATAATTTTGAAGGAGCAGGATTTAATTACAGTGCCATGACGATACAATCAGGTCCTCCCAGCGTCTTACAAGTTTTCGAAATTATTAATCCAAGATTCTTTAGCAATCATGTACCAAAACCATATAGAAAAATGTTTCATGAAAAAGCAGGAGTTAAGTCGATATTTGGTACCTATTGGAGATCTCAGCATTGGGATAAGACTGTCACCCAAAGTCCCCATCTTTTAAGGGATGAAACTTGGGTTTTTAGAGAGAGACCAAAGAATTCATCGGAAAACTAGAGTGAACATAATCAAGACGTAACGCTGTAACGGGTCTTAATAGCAACGATTTGAAAAAAATAGAAAATAACGTTTTCATAATAACAATCTCATGATGTAGGAGCTCTCACTTTTGCAGATTGTATATACCCGATATTGAAGCATCTGTTCAATTGTAAAGATGCAATAGAAAGCAATAATTCCCTAAAAAAATTAATATACATAATACAAAAGTGCACTGACTGATGAGAAACATTAACCAGATAATAATAATAACACTATCTAAAAGTTGAAGGATTTATTTTAAAACGTGAAGAACCTGTAAGCAAGTTTTTCACAAAATGTGCATGATACAAAAGAAGTGTACGATTTACTTCGAAGGACATTCTCACATCCTTCATTCAATGCTCATATATACCTCGGAGACCAAATGATTAGTTTGACTTAATCTATTTATTCCATTAATTCATTCAATAATTTACAAACATTGATATGAATCTGGGATCACTCTCTTCATCATTGTGTTTGGCACTGGAGCATTGCTTCCAATAGTTGAAACATTGGAAATTTCAATGGGGCAGAGTAAACTCTCACTCTTAAACGAAATCTGGATAGGGAAGAAAGCCTCTGTATCATCTCCAGCAATGGAGAATTCCATAGCTCCGGAGATATTATTTGCATCCACAACATCATGATGCCAGCAAATCATTCCTGCGTTTGGATCATGTTTGTACACTCCGTCAATGGATTCGATAGCGGGTGGATCTGTCGTTCCAAGGGGGAAAACAATGTTGACATCGTGTAAAGTCATGTTAGGGCGAGTGAGCTCAAATTCTATATTGACATTCATAGATCCGCCTCCTTCATCTTCAGGCCAGCAGTTGATAGTAATGGGAGCAGCATCAGAAGAGGAGTAAGTCCAGCGGAAGACACCGACAGGGCGATTGAGAGGGAAACCTTTTTTCGTGTCTTTCAAAGCAAGAATACCTTGTTTCTCATATATGGATTTGTTGACCTTAGGATGTGTAGAGAGGTTCCAGTTGGATTTACATTGAGATGATAAGACTGATTTATTAATACCAATGGTAGCGTAGGTACCTTGCTCAGTGTTGGCTGTGTAGGTGAGTGTACCCTTAACATCACAGGAGTCTATGCCACCATCCCGATTCATGTTGGCAGAAATCTTTTCTTCCAAAACAAGTGTGACAGGAGCAGAAGGAGGTGCAACAGGGGCAGCGACAGCCTCAGACAAGCCAAGTGCATCTCCTGATTTTTTATTGAGTTTGAAATTGTCTTCAGCAGCAAAGGCTGCCATGAGAGAATCCTTTTTATTGGATTTTCCAATTCCACCAAGTTTCATTCCCTTCACTGGAACACGAGGGGCAGCTGGTTCCTCAGGTTTAGATGGTTGACTGTATGGGTTGTTAGCGTAAGGATCAGAATAAGTGTTGAAATTTCCAGCACCTGCAGAAGCTCCAGCAGAGTTTCCTCCCATTCCTTGAAAAATATCTCCACCACTGGGTGGTCCACCTCCTCCAAATCCTTCCATGGCACCAGGCATCGCATTTGAACTTGAGCCATTCTGGTTGAATAGATTGTTCCGCAAAGCATCGACTTTTTGGTGCTGGAATTGGGCAGCTTTCTCACGAGCTTTGTCTTCTGCCACCTTCTGTTTTTGTGCTTCGATCATATCGTGCATCTTTTCTTCATGACTGTCCATAATCAAGTTAGTCCTTATACTGCTCAAAGTAGCTTCTTCTCTGTATCCTCCTGCGGCTATGACCTCATCAAAAGCGAAAATTAAATCAAACGCATGATCATTAATAGAAGCCTCCAAAAACCCATTCGCGATATCTGGAACTACTTTTGCCAACAATCGAAGCGTACCCAAATCTTCTACAATGTTCGAAGACTTGGTAGTGATAAGTAATAAATACATTTGATTCTCGAGGGGTTGGTATACGTATCGAACAGTATCCGTGTCTACAAATGTATGTTGCTTAGCATGTTCTACAAGTTTCGGAAAGGCTGCCAATAGACCCTCAATGCGCATACGCGTCATTTCCACGAATTGCCGTGACACGAGCGCTTTTCCGCCGCGGGTGCATATCGAAACTGAAAGAACAACCTGTGTGACAATACGTATGAGAAAATTTCAAAATTGATATCATGTGTTGGTGGAACGCATTAGATAAGCGAATGCAATTTGATTCTATTTGTGAAGTGTTTGTGTATATCTATGATATCTCATCGTCAGAGTCCATCTAACAGATCATATACTGTTTCTCAATCTAAGCATCGGGACAGTCATTGATGCAAGATTCAGATGGCATTGCATGAAAAACTCAAATCCTTTTGGATGAAATACTCGCAGCATAGTGCTCAAGCTTGCACAGAACGAAAGTTGAAATACAAATAATGACTTCTATCTTACCATTTTTGTCTCTTGATGAAGAACTACAAAGAAGTCAAGACCAAGTGATAGGATCCAAGTCGGATAACAAAACTGCTGACCGAGGAGATATTAAGTTTTTCACCAACTACGACTACACTGGATATTCAGTACGCTATGTAGCATTGTACCCTAACAAATATATTTTAATCAAAAAGCTTTAACATCCCCCCGTCGTAAAGATCCATAATCAATCGTTAGTCCATCTTCACGGCAATTTTTGTTTTTTAATCTTGCCAACCAGCCCCTACTGCAATTTCATAGTATAATGCATTGCATCGATAAACTTTCAAATATATTCTGACAAAAAGTTCTATATAAAATATTGAATAGGAAAATCACTTATACAACAATTTTGTGATATAAAAATTTAAATAGGCAGGCTACTATTTCGTTTACAGACCAAGATTCCAAGTAGATAAACTGACCCCCAATTTGGTGGGTCATAATTGACCCTCTCATATTTTACGAACGATAATTTCAATGAATTTAATTTCTAGATCAAATTGTAAGATTGATGATAGCTGCAGTATATGGATCTAATCATGGAGGACATTAGCCCACCCTAACTCATTTTTCTAGGAAGAACTGATGAAAGTGTTGATCCATCATGGGAAAGCTGTATTCATATTGTTGAAAATTGAATTTATTATAAAATAAAATTGTTTTCGATATAATAAATAGCATGCCGTTCTCTTTCCGCTAATGATTCTCCATTGAATATCTTTAGACTTGAGAAAATAAAATTGAACTCTTCGTTATTTTAAGTCGGTGACTTGTACTAATGTTACATGTATGAATCGATTATGTTGCGAAAGATTGTCCGTTGTACTATGTAGTTAATTTGCCCACTGCAACATCCCCAGAGTTTCCTGTTGTCGCAATGACACTGCCATTTTTTTGAGACGAGGGCTTGTTGCTAGATATTGATGTTCGTATTGTCGTCTCTTTTTCATTCTTACTCATTTGCAGTGATTTATCTCCAGTATTTTTGTTAGCATTTTTTCGCTCATGTACAGACCATTTCAGTCCAATCAGGTTTAATTTTTTTACCCATTCTTGTTTCAACTTGTTTTTTGCAAATGCAGATCTCTGACGATTGACCCAACGACCAAGACTCTGAATCAAGGAGTTACAGGTTAGTAAAAACATCCATGAAAGACACAAATTTAATATCCAACTTACTTTCTGATCTTCTGTTTTGTAATTAGCGGGGACATTGCCGTCCCATTTATTTTCAGGGTCTGCTTCACGTTTTGCCGCTGCGTATTTACACAGAGCATCATACATAGTTTCCCATGAAGTCGTAGATAACACCGACCATTTTAAGCCAATTTTTTCAAGTTCCTTCAAACGTTTAAACAATTTCAAAGTTAATAGGAATAAAGTTAATAAGAATAGAGAACGATGGGACTGCCCAATTATCTCACCATTTGTCGATCTTTCTTCAGCCGTCCACCCTGAAATAAACTGCGTTGTCGATTAATCCAGCGCCCTAAATTCTTCTCTTCGTCGATTTCAGTACCATCTGAAGCAGTATTGCTCTTAATCCTGTAATTTGTAGGCACATTTCCATCCCATTTCTGCCCATTTTTTGTCTACACGAAACAAAATGTTGGTATATATAAACTTCGATGTATGTAGAGAAAAAGGAAACTATCTAATGAATTTACCTTATTTCGAACGTAAATTCGAAGTTCATTCATCATGTCAGGCCAAGCATTCGTAGAGAGCACACTCCATTTCAATCCTGTGCTTACGAGGCGAACTTCTCTATCTGTCTTCAGTGTACCTTTATTTTTTGCGGATCTTTGATTATTGATCCATCTCCCTAAAGCCTTCCCATCCGGAGTCTGCAAATTAAACATGAATGTAAGACACAGAAGAAAAAAAGTAATTTAAAAATGCAGAGACCATGTCAATACCTTATAAGTAGTTGGAACATTTCCACACCATTCCCATGCTCTCTTAGCTTCGGGAGACGATCCCTTTGTATCCTGGTCACAAATGCGTTCTACATATTCTACCAGACAATGAAACATGTCTTCCCATTTTTGGTTAGATTGTCCCGTGGAAGGGGAGACGAGTACGCTGTCACCTTTCATTTTGGAAACACCTCCCTTGGTTTTGGAGACAGGAGTAAAAGATGATCCATAGTTTATTTTTTTCTTCGTTGATGATTTCATAGATGGCGTTGTTTTTCCTTTATATTTTGGATTCATTGCAAGCGACGCTCCTACTGGAGTTCGCATATTTGGGGATGGCATCATAGATTTTGTTTTATTGGAGAAAACAGGTGTTTGATCATTGTTAAGGTATGCGTGTGGGTTGGACTTTACAGGTGTAGATAAGTTACTATTCCCATTTGTCATTGCAATATAAGGATTACTACTGGTATTCAACGGTATTGCTGATTTGAATTTTGAATTGAATGGAGAGGATGCTGAGAAATCATTTGTACCATTATGATGTATTCTAGGTGGCATGGCGTAAGTTTGTTGATGATGGCTGTAAATTTGTTTGCTTTGCTTCCCATGCATGGCTTCTTGCACTTTCAGAGCAGCTAAAGTAGCTATATCACATACAGAGTCTTGCTTAGTTGTTATTGATTCGAGTTTACGTTTCTTATTGGAGGTTTTAATATTCGCATACGATGAGTTTTGTGTTGCATCTAGAGGATTAAAGTTAACTGCAGTGAAAGCTTTTGCCACTAACGACTCAAGATCAAATTTGAGGCCTACGTTGGCCTTTACATTTGTTTGGTGTACAGCTTTAGTTTGATTCATTTGGAATCCAGTAGAGTGATGAGATGTTGTAAATCGAGGTTTTGATGTGGGATAAGAAGAACCATGTATTTGGGATAGATTTGGTTTGGAGATGGAATGCGCAAGATTATTTGGATCAAGCCTGGCAGGTGGAAGCATAATTTGAGACAAAGAGTGATTATCAAAGTCTGTTGATTCCGAAGCAACAGATACCATCGGAGAAGCCGAAAAGGTTGGTCCAACAAGTGGTGAGGGTATGTCAATCGAAGCAGCTGCTGCAGTAATATCATCTATTATACCGGTTTGTTGCAAGGCAGAAGCTGCTAAAGCCGCAGCCGCAGTAACGTCATCTTCCAGTAAACTTCCTACTCCAGTAATTGAGAGATCTGATAAACCACCCCATGACTCGAAACGATCCCTCGGTGGGTGTCTTTGATTACCTGCTATAACACCATTACATAAAGCTTCAACTTCTAAATTATTTCTATTGTCCTCCTCTTCTTCTTTTTCTCTTAGTTTTTCTTCTGTCAATAAGCCCACATTATTATTTTCATCTTGAATAGCACTGCCACCGCTAGCTGCTTCATCAAAAGACATGGGAATCATCAAACTAGTTCCGTCGGAGTCCTTTGAAACGAAGTATGTGGGTTCTGGGTCGGACAATTTCCTGTTGGAGGTTGAAGGAGCATTGGATATTGAAGATGAGGGGTTGTTAGGAGAAACCGTAGTAGCAGCAATGACTGCTGCTTGAATCGATTCTTCGCAAACTTTCGGATTGTTCAGAGCGGCTAAGGCTCCAGCAGCAGCAGCGGCAGCACACCCAAAGAGATTTTCGTCGTTCAGAAGTGTGGAATCAAATGAGGGTTTTCGATCACTCGTCATATTTAGTATATATTAAAAATGTTTAGATAGAATTTTTCCAGGTTCTGTCGAAAGCCAAACACCTTTTTCTGTTCTCTGTTTCTAGTCAAGCCGACTATGTATACAACGAGAACAATTTAAAAGTGATGGAACAAGAGCAGAAACCTAGAGCAATCGATCGCAACTCAAGTCTTCTGTTGTATATCGTATATAACTGTTCTTTCACAGAATGTTTGATACGCAAATAGTTTGTA
>Ga0115008_10001922_pt1 | contig 17149 bp, 20 predicted proteins | sample FraStrMetagenome_FD_87164 | JGI IMG/M metagenome (GOLD analysis project Ga0115008, IMG submission 87164) | Marine eukaryotic phytoplankton communities from Arctic Ocean - Fram Strait ARC3M Metagenome | ecosystem: Environmental > Aquatic > Marine > Oceanic | place: Fram Strait | collected...
CTGAAGTGTGCCTATTGAGATTATACTTTTCAAATCCATATCGCCCGTATTTGGTTTCATTTTAAGCGTGTTGCTGATCCTTGACAGAATCGCTACAACTACCTCAGCCTCAGCAAGCAGTGACAATGCAAATGTCAGCACGAGAGGAACTGCAGTGTCTATTCAGCAGAATCTCCAACATCAAACTCAGCAGCAGCACAATCTTGTTCAAATTCCGTCTAATACACAACAGCTCATCCCACTTGATGGGCTACAAATGGTCGATGGCCAACAAGTTAGAATAATTCAGCAGCCTCAGAACAAGCTCGAAGGAATCACCACTATTTTCAATCGACAAAATAATCAGGCAAAGATTTTAGGAACTATGTTAAAGTCAATAATATATATATATAAACGTGAAATTTTGAATCGTTTTTAAAAACATGTTTAGGAGAACGCTCAAGCAGTTCAACTGGACCGCAACCAAATGGTGGGAATTCAGCAACCAGACGGGCAGATTGTCATGGTGATTCCGAACGGCCAGTCCCCCACAAAAACCACCCCGTTCCAGCCACGACTGATCAGCTTATCGGAGGGGCAGATGCTCCAGCCAATTCAGGAAAAAGTCAAACCTCTAATTTTCTCTTGCACACTCGATAAGCTTATCTAAGGGTCGTTTCTGTAAAATCAGGCAAATGTCAAACTCCCTGTCAAAAGTGCCAACCGCGAAAGCTAAGATTTCAAGTTGTTCGCATTAGCCAAGTCAAATCCATCCTCGGAAAAAATCGATAGCGATTAACCCGTCACTTACAAGATGAGCAAGGCATGCCTTAATTTTGAAAATACGAATTTTTCTTTTTCAAAAAACCCAATTTGTGGTTGAACTTTCTCATGTCGCTTTTACAACCGGTTCCATTTCGCGATTTTAGTTCATCTCGTTGTTTCTTATTTATTTTGATAGCTGCGGTGCGGCCCTTCTTATTATTTTGGCTCGCTCAAACTGTTTCTGCCTTCTTGCATTTCATCCCGTTTGCGATTCTTCCCAAAAGGCAAAGCATGTTTGGGTTCATTGAGCTTCGCAAAAGAAAGAACGAGAATGGCTTGTGGCGTCGAGTGTGTTCCGTTCCATACGACTGCTCTCAAACCGAGAGGCAGATTAGTTTTAGTTTGAGGGAGATTCCACCCTCTAGTCAGGTTTCAAGAATTTTTCGTTTCGCGCTTAAAAAAGAGAGGAGCACAAGGGGATCGTTTTACGAGTCTTCGACGCGAATTAACTACATCTTATTGACTTACGAAATAGGCGCAATCAATGACGACTACTGCTAATTTTGGAGAACCTATAAATCAGGTAAAAATGCTTAGAGACATAACCTAACCTTTTTACTGATCAACCATGCAAGTTTTTTTAACACATTTAAGATCATAATACAGTATATAATTTATACTTATTAAAATTTCAGAAAACACACCAGTCACAGTTGGGAAACAAAAAGGAAGAAAAAATGGAAACCCAGATGGTAAAAATGTTGATATTACATTGATTTTAAATTGATTCTTGTAGCAAACGCAGCATATTGATTTCGGAAATCAGCAGATCCAGCAAATTCCTCTTCAAATTGTCGACTCTAATGGCAATCAGTTCATGGTTGCTGCTCCTGAGATGATCCAGGGACAGCCGATACAAGCTATTGACGGTAAGTTTTATGAAATGCGGTCTACTATAAATGCGAAAAAATATAAAAATGGGTTTTAACATATACCAAAAGTTCAACAAAGTTTTTATTTTTCGAGAGAGTTGGTCAGGTGAGACTGATGACAAGCTCAATTGGGCTAAAATTAACTCAATTGTCGTATTACTTGGTAAATTGGCTCCGAGGCAGTGTGGCTTTCAATCGTGCGAAGTTTCCGTTAGGGGCAAGAGCAGCCACCGCTCCGTTTTCAGTGAAAATATAAAAACGACGCCATAGGCTCGGATTTTACGAGTCCTTGCCGCGGCCCGAGTCGAGAGACCCCAAGGGCAGCGACATACACTGCCCAATTGGAGAGTTTTATATTTACGGAAATTGAGAGATTGGCATTATGAAAGTGGTTGAGGAATGTTAGGAGATAGTCTAGAAAGTCGGACGGACCTATTTCTAGAAATAATATATATTCCTAAAAAGCAAGGGACCCCTTTTTTAAAAAATTTGAATAATGAAATCATCAAAGAGAATTTTCGCAATCTATCTTTTAACTTATGAAAAGCTCCCCGACAACGTTGAAGAAATCCCGGCCAGATCAGAGAAACCTAAAGTGCCATCGGAACTTGCTACAGAGAGACTTCCACAAAAAGCCCTGAAACGATTAACCCCCGTTTTTGCAACCGCTAAAGCCGCGAAAGCGTATAAAACGTCACAGCTTCATGACGTGAAACGCAAAACCGTAAAATCGTCTTCAGGAAATGGTCAGCAGATCATTATGAACCAACAGGGGCATCAAATGATCCCGGTTCAAATCAACCCTCAGCATATACAGCCGAGCCAGTACCAGTACAGCGAAGAGAACGGAAACCAAGTGTTGGTCACCAGTTCCGACAACCAGCAGATGTACATCGAGGTTTGTCAAATTGATTTGTTCATTTTTTAAATTAATTTTCAGCGGCCCAATGATACGCAGAAGCAACATGGAGATGACAAACAGTTTGTGAGTCTCTCAACTGTCATGTCCGAGCCTTCAAAAACGTCCAACACGACAGTCACGATGAAGACGGAGCCTGGCGTCGTCCCATCAACAAGACAGCTCCAACAGATTCAGCCACAGACTCCGGCGCAAATCATAACAGTACAAGATGAAAAGGGAAATCAACAACAAGTCCTTTACCAGGTGCATATTTCTTGCATATTTTTGACCTGAAATCGTCTTAGGTTCCCCAGCAGCACATCCAGCAATCGCAGCAGATTCTTGTTCCGAACCAATACGGCTATCAGCTGCAAGCTGTGCCGATTCAGTTGGTGAACCAGCAGCATCATCAGCAACAACAGATTGTTATTGTTGAACAAGGCGGGGGTAGACAGCAGTTAATACAAGTACAGCCTGATCAGAGAGAACCGCCAACGAAGAAAATGCGAACTGAACGGGCAATCGACAGAGGTAAGTTGAATTTTTCGTTTGTTTAGTCATTGTACATTTGCCTAGACATTCCCGCGAAATCTTCAGCTGTTTTCCTGGAAATGGCGAAATACTCGGCCGATGACTTCAAAATGTGCACAACTCAGGTGAGCATTGATTTATTCGGATAAGCTTCTTTGCAAACCGGAAACTACATTAATTCGGTGTCATATCAAATTTCAAATAAAATCTTTTAGTTTTCCAACCAAAAGACTGACGTAAGTACCATTTGCGCTCAGTAGAAGGCATAATATTTTATATTATACATTCACATATTTAACCTCATTTGCTTGGAATCCATCAGCTATTTAGGCACATTTCAAATGTGATCTCTGTTTGAAAACCGCAATAATTCACTTATTTTATAATTCGAAGATATTTTTCTAAATTTAACTTTTAGAGCTTCGGCTCAACACAACCTGCTTCAAGCCACCCAGCCCAAGAAACAAATTACGGCGGTTTTGGAGAAGGAGTATGCGCCGTCTGTGGTGACCGCGCTCGCTGGCAACATTATGGCGTTCTTGCATGCGAGGGATGCAAGGGCTTCTTCAAGGTAAAGCAGCTTTTATTTAGGCTTTTCATTTATTCGTTGCAATTCAGCGATCCGTCCAGAAAAACGCCCAGTACGTGTGTTTGGGCAACAAGCAGTGCAACGTCGACAAGAAGACACGCACGCACTGTCCGTATTGCCGGTATCAAAAGTGCATTCGCGTGGGGATGATAAAAAACGGTAAGCGGGATAATAAAAGCTTTTTAAATATTTTAGCGGGTTGTTAGTTAGCGGAGGCCCTTAAATAAAGTTATCTCAGCTCGCGGTGTGTCATTAGGTGAAATTATATGGTGAAATTATTTTCTGTGTATCCATCCATCCATTCCATAACATGATTTTAAAGTAGTCCGGTCAGATAAATCTAAAGGGCAAGGCAAGGGCACCGTGACACTCATAAAGGTACCACCTCTTTTACCACCCTAATCGACTGGAATCTAACCCTCGCGTGTTCAGACGTCACCTTCTCAGGAGGACGCAACAAGCGACAAGTGAAGACTGAAGTCGTGGAGAGCTAGTCTATTTTTCTGAAGCTCGTCTTTCCCAAAAGATCTCGTTTTATTTATGATCAACTGTATAGAGTCATTTCATTCACGCGTCTCTCATCTCTTCTGCTCGCTCTGCGAATTGATCTCGAACGCTCAAAAAGCGCATTTTAGCGCAAAGTTCCCCCGCCACTAAAAAGTTCATCTTCAGCATTTTCCTTACATTTTGTACTCGACCTATTGTATCTAAACCGTGTATTTTTCTGCTCTCTCACTCTTAAGTAACGCACTATGCATATTTCAGTTTTCAGGAATTCTTGTCATATTAAAGTTTTACGCCCAACTGCCAACAAAACCAATGAATAAATATTATTTTATTTAAAAGTTTTTGAGTAAACAGGATAAACAAAATAACAATAAAAATTCGTTGTTTTGATTGAATCTCAATCTTTGACCGAAAAAACTCTTTGAGCTTACCTTGTCCATGAAAGTAAAATCGCTCAGGAGATTCCCAATTTGGCTCAATATTCAAGGAATTAAATTCGGCGTCAATTATGATCGTTATCATGCGTTTGCCCAAGTCTTCGGCAGTTACATTCAACCTTCCATTACTTACGTGTTTTATCTCACATGCAACATAGTAGTTCAGCTCATTGTTGCTCCAGTTGTTGTATCGAATGACAAACCCATTAGAAGAGGCAGTTGTAAGATTTAAGTGTCCAAGCTGGCCGGACCACTGACCAACGAGATGTTCGTAAGAGTTTGGTATTGGCCACTGATTCGAGGAGAAGCCAGATTTGAACATTATCGTTCCATTGATATCGTTTGGAGTCCCGTGAACAGTCCCAAATGTATCACCATGACTGAAAGTCATAAGCTGAAGACCGCTCAAAGGATCACTCCAGATGACACGCTTCCTTCCTTTTGTATCCTCAGTTGCAGCTCCATAGCGAATCACATTGTTCTTTATTGTTAGTCGAACAGTGTTCAGTCCGCTTTTGATAGGCTCAGAAAATTATAAGGCAATTAATAAGGAAATTGATAAAGAGCCCTACATAAGTGAAATTTGTATTTTCTCGCCTGCAAGTGTGTGATATGTTCCAGTTATTGACGTGAAGTCTGGATGTGTTGTTGTCGTTGTTGTGGTTGTTGTTGTCGTGGTAGTTGTTGTTGTTATTGTCGTTGTGGTAGTTGTAGAAGTCGTGGTAGCTGTTGTTATTAGAGTAGACGTTATCTTTGTAGAGGTTGTAGTCATTGTGGTTGTGATTGATCTAGTGGTCGTTGTTGTTGTTGAAGGAGTTGTCGTCTTAGTGGTTTTCGGAACAGTTGTTGTCTCACTTGACATAAAAGTTGTACTAAAAGATGTCGTGAAAACATCAGTGGTTGTCGTAGTTGTAGTTGCTTTAGGTGTTGTTGTGGTTGACGTTGTAGAAATAGATTTTGTGACTTTCTTAGATATTCCGTTTTCTGTAAATGTCCCTGTTAATCCTGTTTCACTAACGACGAGTTGCCAGGCTCTATTTGTCAGAAAATTCACGCCAGAAATAGTTATCGTTGAAGTGCCAAATGTGACAGACGCACTTTGTACAAGGCCAATGACTGTCCCCTCTGAGTTGAAAATAAAAATGTTGACTCCGGTTTTCGTGTCGTTCTCAGTTATCGATAATTGCCCGTTTCCATTGTTGAAATTCCAGTTACCGTTTATAACTTCAAATTGAGAAATCGGAAATAAAGTTGTTGTCTCTGGCTCGACTGTCGTCGTCTCTTGCGAAAAACATAATTTTAGGATAAACAGCAAAATCATTATTTAGAATTTTCTGCTTCTCAAAAAATAACTTATCGCACATAATTGTAAAAATGTGACCTTTTCTTGATGAATTATTCTCCCAATGCAATCATATACTGATATTCTTTCTAAATTTAAATTGTATTTTATTTGATAAACCATTAAACACTGCTTTTGAAGCTTTTTCGGATAAATATCTTCAAGGCAAAATCCATTGTTTAAATAGACCAGTCAATCTCGGTCCACATCTGTCCAAGAGCCGTCCAGTCAGCTCCCAAATTTGCCCACTCAGAACCCCACTCTTCCCAGCTGAATCCAGTGTAGTTTGCGTCGATATCGTTTTGACTGAACTAGAACAATTGTTGAAAAAAAAAACGGAAATATCAAGCTTACCTCTTGATGTCTCATATTCAGATCGTCCTGTTTCTGGATCAGAGCTGCCATTTTTGATTCGATGGCTTTAATGGCTTCAGTTGCATTTGGCGCAGCTGCTAGGTCTGAGATCTCGTTATAGGCGGGCAGCGCTGAAGTAAAAGCGGCGAATAATGCAAAAAGTTTCATTTTGATTTTTTCGGAATGATGGGTTAGTTTTGTGCTTTTATACACGAGAGCCTCGCGTGGAACTCGTGGTCTGAGTGCCACTTCTTGTTAATCACAAAGTTGCGGTGCTTATCACTCAAGTTTTAAAGCCAAAATTTCGCAGATATTCAAGAACGTCCGTATTTTATTAACAGAGAGGCAAAAATTTAGCAGATTTTCAGAATTCGTAAAATTATTAATTGGCATCATTGTCTTCTTCCATAGGAGCGTAGCCGATCTTAGAGTCAAAAGCCTTAACATAAAATCAGTTTGTGTATAGAAAAGACATCGTCTTCACCTGATAAGTTGATTTATTTACATCCTTGTCTTTTTTCTTCGGATCGGGCAGGCTTATTATCGGACTTACATAAGTTCCATCATCATCCTCGTTCTCGTCAGTTATAAGCGCCTGATTGTCTTCTTCGCTGCCAATGCAAGAGAAGCCTGCCAGTTTGTTACTTTCGATGAGACCTCTCGAGTACGCGAAGTAAAGTCCACTTGAAATTAATGTAAGAGCGATGAGAACTCCGGCCACGGAAATTCCAGCCACTGGTGGCGAGTAGATGAGGGCCAAACGGTAGCTTTCGATATCGTGGTGGTGAAATATTTCTGCCGAGGCTTGATCTTAATATTTCATATTTTTCACATTATGACACAATGATTTCTGGTTTACCGGTTTCAAAGCAATCGACACATCTGTAAATCAGTGCCAGATTCGTTCCAGGAGAACTCGAGCACAAGCCGTGGATACCAGCCTCTCTGCATTGTTCATAGCGCCATTTTCCGAGATCGCCAAATCCTGAGCTATTAGTCAGGTCAGTTATCAATGTCGAACATCTTTTCCTGTTTGCTGCAGATCCCTCAGTCTGTCCTGGCATAAAATTTGTGAAAGCAAAGGGGCCCTCTACAGGCGTATCGTCATCCCAGAACCAGCCGTTTTTGATAACGTTGAAAGACATTCCAAGCCAGTAATTGTATCCATAGTGGTGTTTTTTAAGCAAATCCGTTATAATAGTGTTATCCGCTGCACTTTTTGGCTTATTTTGACAATTAGGAAACAAAATGTTCAAAAGCTTACCATGGCAAGAGTCATATTCAATGTTTCGCAATTGCGTGCGGAATCCTCTTTTACCGCTGTGTTACTTAGAACATAAAGAGCACGTTGATCTGGGCCTAACGGAGTTTCGATAAGGCTTTTTGTCGCAATCGTTTTTCTGTCGACTTTTCCGCAAGTGATTTCGTAATATTTGGTGCACTTGTTTATCTGTTTGAAAAAGAAGTCTTTCGATCGGCGGAAACAGTTCAAGATTCCTCCTTCTGGACAGTTGTAGATTAATACACCGCCTTGATTATTTTCTTAAAAACAAAAAATAAGCTTTTTGATGCAGTTAGAGCTTACTTGGAGCATCAATGAGGCGAACATTTCCGGTAAAAAAAGTTTCTGTGTGGCAAGCTCCACGAACCAAATCTAAAGCGTTGTCGAGTCCGCAAATCGGAAGGCTCGTCGTCGTGTTCCACTGGAGATACGCAGTCTTTGCTTTTATATTATCAATGAAAAATTTGGAGATCTTACCTTGTTCTTGTAATCGTTTCTTGTTTGTTTTTCACCGAGAAGAACGTCTCCGGGAACGGGAATTCTGTTTCTACATTTGACAACAAGATTTTCTGTACTTCCACAATTATGAGATCCCCAGGGCAAGTGCGTGCAATCTTCAAGTCTCGTTCTGTTGTCGCAATCCATGTCGTCCAGCCAAATTCCTTTGTTTGGCTTGTCGCTGTTTGGCTGCTCCTGCGAGGACGACCCCATGTCTGGAGCTATGCAGTCTTGCCAGCCCAGCTTGTTGCAGACGAGCTCGCAAACGCGAGTCTTATTAACCGAGTCGTTGCAGATTGTTCCCCAGAGCCCATTGTGCATCACCTGAACCATTCCATGCTCTACGCGATTCTTGCCGTTCCACGTCAACTTTACCGACCACTCGTCAAGACAATCAACATGATGACATGCAGCAGTATTTATGTCGCTCTGATCACCACATGCTCCAGAAAAGGCCCACCGATTGCGGCAATTTCGATGCCGAGTTCTTTTGCCCATCTTATTTTCGCATTCTGGAAGACAGCCTGACCAGTTGGACCATGAGCTCCAGTTTGGAGTTAACGTGTTTTCTTTCGCAAATGCCTCGATTTCGTACATACAAAGCTGGTGGGAAGACGTTACATTTACAGCGTAGACTTCTTCTGTAATTCCTTCGCAAGCAACGTCGTAAGAACTCGAGTTTTTACCCAAAAGATCCTTGAAACTTTTCATTGAGATCATTATTTATATTTTGTGAAAAATTGCTAAAATTTCATTAAATTTTGAACTCTGCCTGATTTTTTTGCAAAGTTTCGATTTTGTTTCTCGATTTTCTGATTCAGGATCTTGAACAAAAACGAAGATGTTGACGTCTGCTCTTGGCGGCGACGAAAACCATAGTCGAACACTTGTTGTTGGATCGAGAGTGTAAGAGCTGTTGAAATCCAGATATGCCCAAACACACTGGTCCCCAGATTGACAGACTTCATTGCCGATCGTTTCCTTTGTCTGAACTCGAACGACGTCTTTTCCCTGGCAAGTACCGCTGCTATTTGACGCGAAGTGGTTTCCTCGATAACCGTCATATAGTCGATACTCGCTGTGTGTAACTGACACTCGAGAAGCCTTCAACAGGTTATCATTAAAATTCATTTGTATAAAATCAATGTTTCAGTAAACGAAAACCCGTTTCTTAGCCATCGTCCATCCGTTTCTCGCAATCGACTGTCTTGGACTCCAATCAGCCTTTTGTCTCTCGCCACACTCAATATAAAGATCTTCCTCGTGGTCACAGTTATTGCCTCGGCCACCGATTCGCTGTCCTTTATAGCACTCGTCCAGACGTAATTCGTAGCCATTGCATATGACATCGTCCATCCAGATTTTACCTGCAAGTTTTCCTGCTCCCCTTTCTGGATTCACATTGGTAACAAAACTAGAGAAACCCAGCTGTCGACAGATAACTCGTCCAACATTTGCTGTGAAGTAATCGTCGCATACTGTCCCCCACTCGCCACCACTCGTTGCGCTTTCGTTCCTGTAGAACACACGCACGATTCCCTTGTTCAGATTTGGGTTTGTTTCAATTGTCCCATCTGGCTTTACATTAACTAGTTGAAGAGAGCCGATTTCGGGACACGCTTGTGGATTGCAGGATTCTGATTTTTCAGTCGCATTTTTCTCCCGAAGATCTGCAAGAAAGCTTATACAATTTCGGCATTTCTGCTCATTGCAGTCGTAACACTTGTAAACGCGCTTTCTAGTGCCGCCTCCGCAATGTCGGTCACAAGCTGACCATCGTTGCCAACCGTCAATTCTCGCTTCGCATTCAAGAACAATATCTTCCGCGTGGCCGCAATTATGCGCATCGATCCAAGTACAGTTTTCCCAGGCGGTCGCATTTTCAGCGCACTTGATATTGTCCACTAAAATCGGGTATTCGTGAATGTCGTGTTCTTTGCCGTTAGTGTTGAATGCAACTTCCTCTTTTAAAACTGACTTTGAAAAGGCATGCCAGCTTTTGAGTGGCCCTCGCCCAAGTTTCTCGCAAGCCAGTTCAGCTGGTCGATTGTCCCAATCATCGTCGCATACTGTTCCATACTTGCCATTTCTGTAAATAATAAGTATACCGAGATTTTTGTTGGATGCTCCTTTTGGCGTCGCAAGCTCTAGCGTCCCATTTACTGGGCAAGCTTCGCGGCCGCACTCCATGCACGGCTCCTTGCAATTTTCATCTTCTGCGGCGCAAAAACTTGAACATGACGTTGTAGTTTTCCTTGTGTTTCCACTTATTTTATGTCTTTTTCGTATTGAATCAGTCCCATTACAAATGACCGGTTTCTCAAGCGAGTCAAAACATGCTCCCCACTCTGTCCAATGTTCAGGACGTACCCAGTTGACATAAAAACCCAGGAGCATATGTTGCGTGGCTGAAGCAGAGAAGTACCCGAGCTGCCAGTCATCAGGAACTCGCGTGTAGGCAAGTCTTGGTTTTGGAGCGGAGCGTCCGAAATGTGCCAGCAGACTTATGAACTGCGCGCTATTCGAAAGCTGTTGCGTTGGCTCTACTCGTTTGACAAGTGCATCGCCTGATCTTCTCGAAATCTCGAGCGCGATATTTGCAATGATCGAATAACGGTCGCGGATTAGGTAGCTTTCGATGCGGACGCCAGTTATCTCGTCGCTGTGTTCAAGTGATATAGAGTAGTTGTTAAAAATACTGTCGTCATCTAAGAATCGTCTTGTCGAGGGAAGCCGATATCGACTTGTTAATGAAGCTGTAGTAGAGCGATGAAAATGGCGACAGACAAGTTTAGTTCTATTGCAATAAATTTTTTCTCTATGATTTCAAAATCGTTTATTTACCTTGTTGAGTCTGGAGGAATTGAGATCGGTGGATTCGATCCTCGCGTTATGGTAAAGTGCGTGACGAATTTCGTCTCGCAGTAGTGTATAGTAATTTCTGTTATTTCACCAAGGCCTTCTTGGTCAGAGTCGGAAAAAGTTCTCTTACTAAATTGACGATTAGAAGAGAGGGCAGATGTGCCAGTGAGCCCAAAAAAATGAGGTAATGTAGATCAAAACCATCGCTAGAATAAGATATAGAATCGCTGTTTCGACATAAGAAACAAAAGAGTTATCTTCGGCTAGTCCTGCTGAAAGCATGGACGTCAAAAAAAATAAAGTCCTGTTCGCTTGTCCAAAAAATAATACCTGGAGAAACCGATTGAGTCACGAAGTGCGCTGATTACCCCAATATCAGGATTATCCTCAAGATTTGATCCACTTTCGGCTTTGCAACTGCGGAAATCCAAATGACAGTCTGAGGGTTTATCCACTCTAATCGTATAATTAAGATAAATGCAAAATTGTTCGAAGTCTTACAGTGGTGAGTACGGCGCCGAACTGTTGCACTGGCGACAATACTTGGAATCAAGCGACGGTACTCCAACAATGCAAGATCTTTTCCTAATTTGGACTCCCGCTGCTGAGTTCTCAACAGAGCAGTCTCCCCAGGACTCCCACTCGTGCCACTGAAGTTGTTTACATTCATTGCCAACGCTGTAATAGTTTTTCCTGTCGCATTTCCAAGTTCCCGACTCGTCACAAACCATATTAACATGGCTTTCGTTTCTGTTGCAGGGAAAGTCTTTGACCTGCGTATCATTAAATTCTTTGCATTCCTTGCCACTTTCGTACTGAATCTTGAAGCCATACATGGACCGGCTGCGATCGGAATGTAGAGCGATCTCGACTTTGGTAGTATTCAAGTAGACAGGATCCATCCATCCGAAATCATGTGGGTCGTTTTCGCCGTACTCCTAAAAACGTAAGCGTGATGGATATAAAACTGATCAATTGCGCAGGTAATAAAATAAACGCACGCCACGCACGCGTGCCTAAATCATGCGCTGCCGGGCTATTATTGACCTTCTACGAATTGAATGAACCTTTGTAACCTTTTGGACTTACCTTGAAATCACTTATTGACGTGGAAATAGAGCCTTGGCCCCAAATGTAATCTTCCAATCTATTAACAACGCCACAGAAAGCTGGAGAGCAGGTAGCGTTGTCAGACTGGTCAGCTTTCGAGTGCCACTTGAGTCTGATGGAGTCCCACTCGCAGTGATTCCTCTCGTCGCCTTTGACGTAGTTGTCGTTAGGGTCTTCATCTTCAATGTCAAATTTGAGAATCGTGAGTTTCATCGGCGCACAATAGACTTCGATTGTGTGCGTACAAGCTAGGTTGTGACCATATGGATGCGCGGATTCTGAAATGCCTGCGCGTTTGACATCACCGTCTTCAACCAGAGGTTTTATTGTAGCATGTGTGTCATTGCAAGTTGTGTTCGGCAAAAAGAAGCTTTGATCGCACTCTCCACACTCTGGACATCTCAATTTCTGCGAAAAGCTATCTTCGAACGATAAAATCAAAAATACAGAAAATATTTTGAATCTCATTATTTTTAGATTCTTTTAGAAATGAGAAAAAAACGGTGGAGATGGCAGCCAAATAAGTTTCAGGAATGTTTTTGGAAGGAAGTGGAATCTGTGCTTCGTTTTCAATCGGAAATCAGCGGCGCTTCGAGAAACTGACTGAAGCTTTGCACATGGTTTAGGTAACCTCCGCGGGGCATGATGACCTCAGCTTGTGATAGCAATTTGAAAGGGGCCCTCCGACACATTTCTGATAAGTTAATTGATTTGATAAACTCCTAATAGTGGAACGTGCAGTTTTTTTTGCGTCTTTATAGTTCGAATTTTCTGATGTGGAGTATAACAAGTTAAATTTTTAACGAAACCGAATGTCGAAGTTAGATAAAAACTCGCCCGAGGGCTCAAATCATTTATCATCTGATTGGCCAATTCAAATGCATTTTGTATGATAAAGAGAAAAACTACCAGCTTTTTCACAGGGTAACTTGCGTGAATTTATTTCACTGACTGTCAGTTCTCCTCGTTGTTTCCCACACCCTTCTGACTTCGATAAGCGACCCCATGATTTTGAAACCCGTGAGTCTTAATTTACTTCCCAGGAAAAAATCTACTAACCAGTCACTTTCAATCATATGTTAATACGGAAATATGATCATCACGTGACCCAAGAAAAAAAACGGTCACGCGCGCAAAATAGTTAGGCTGTGAAAATTCAGAATAGTCCATTATGTTTTTGCTCAATGAAATTTTTTGCTAAGTTCAACCATTCCGAAAAGCTGTCAGCGCAAATATTAGCCACATCCAAAATACAGTGTAATGTAAATTCAGGGTACAAATGTACATTTGATTTCGTAAACAATGAAACTTGCTATCATGAAAAAATAATTATTTAAATCTAATATAATATTGATTTATCTGATCCAAATCTTTTTTTCCGTTTTATGATATTTACCGTATAATAGATCAAAAAAAGTATTACCCAATAGTTAGATGTGGCAACGAATAAATAGCCAATTTTTCAATCTTTTCTTTCAACCTTCGGTCTTGAACATATTATATGATTTCAGTGTATAATATACTGTTTATTATTTTTAGTCTTTATATAGACCGGATACGGCGTGTTCGACACACAAAGCGCTTCAAAAATGCTGATGGTAAAGGCGCCCATGCCATTGCGTAAGCTAACTTGCTTGGGACGCGTGAAGAGTCCCCTCTACTGCCGATCACATGCCTCCTTCTTCGGAGGTAGGTATAAATTAAAGAGATTTTGTCTTGTATCCTCAGAACACCAAAACGAAAATACATACTTAGAATTGATATTTGAGGTTCACAAGAGAAATCGCCAACCAACTATACCATGTCTTCCCAGAATAAATTTGGTCTCCTCTTTGACATTGATGGAGTTTTACTCCGAGGAAAGACTCCGATCCCAGAAGCCATTGAGGCAATGAAAATGGTCTATAAAGAAGGGCAATTCATCGTCCCGACTGTTTTCTGTACTAATGCATTCGGCCAACGTGAGAGGAAAGTCGCCTCGCTTGAAGCAGCGCTGAACATAAAAGTTGACCCCGACCAAGTGATAATGTCCCAGAGCCCCCTGGAGATGTTCACCGACTACCACGATAAAACAGTTCTCGTCGTCGGTCCAGAACACGACGGTGGTTTCTACGACGTCGCAAAAGAACTAGGCTTCACCAAAATGATCACGCTGGACGATCTCCGAAAGGCGTACCCCTACCTAGACTGGGTGGATCGTAAAAAATGGCCGACCGAAGAAGTGCAAGACGATCCAGACTTTCCGACTATTGAGGCTGTGCTTATTCTTGGGGAGCCACTGAATTGGGAAGGTACCTTTGTAGACATATTTTTCAGAGGTTAACAAAGATATTAAGGGGCTTTACAATTAATTTTGGATGTGATCCAAACGAACGGCCGTCCAAACCACACTCCTGAACTTGGTCCCCAGCAGATTCCCGTTCTTGCCTCCAACATGGACCTCCAGGTAGATTATTTACTTTAGGCAGCTTACTAGATAACTGACCTGCAGCAAGAATATTAAACATCGGTGGGAACTTGCCTTATTGTTATATTTCTAGTGGATGGCCAAAAGTCCAATTCCGAGGTTCGGAAATGGGGCGTTCCTTGTGTGTCTGGAAGCACTATACGAAAAACTAACAGGACAACCTCTCAAGTACGAAGGACTCGTTGGCAAACCATCTGAAGTAACTTACCAGTAAGTTCATCAAATATGATTTGTTTGTAATATTGATTCTAGGTACTCGTTAAAGCTGATGGAAGAGTTCGCCGAGAAACTGGATCAGGACGAAATCAACACAGTCTACTGCTTCGGCGACAACCCGCTATCAGACGTCTACGGCGCAAATCTCTTCACAAAAACCCTGAAAAAGGCGCGCAAAGAAGGCAAAGTAAACGTATGCCACGTTGCTTCGCTCGAAAAATGTATATCCGTGCTCGTTGGAACCGGAGTCTGGAATCCCAGTGAGCCTGAACCCGAAGAGATCGAAGTCGATTACGGACACAGGGACTTGCCATTTAACCCACAACTTTGTAAAGGTAAATATCCTATTTCGAAATTGTCTGAGACAGGAATTATGACCGCGCATAACTTCTATATAAGGCCGGCTTGTCGTTTGTCTTGAAATCATATTTGACATTCACTTATATGATTTTTTTTAGCAAATATGATCGCCACTGATGTACACCAAGCATTGAAAGACGTTTTTGAAAAAGAAGGTGTGTCGAACAGCTGCTGCGAATAATTCTGTAAATGTTTTGTCTTCTGCTGCCCATAAAATTCATATAAAATTGTCTGAGATTAAATCCTGATAATTCGTAACATGGCGTGCTTTATTCTATGCTAATTGACAATAACTTATCAACAATGATCATGCAATAAAATAAATTCTCATTATTAAGGACGGCAGGAGTTTATTGCATTCATACTAAGGGGGAAAAGTAAAATTGGCAAACAAACTATTATCCTTGCGACTCAGCTTAACATGGTAATTCTTCTAGGGTTTGATGTTACAAGCGGCATATTGGAAAAGTATCTAGATCTTATTGAAGGCGACGACATCGACGGACTGGATGAAGTCCTCGAATTCGGTAATTTTTTCTTCGAGCAGATCGGTAGAAACGAGATCGTCGACGATAACACAGGTGATCTGGAGAGAAATGGATCAAGAAATGAGAATATTAAAGGCGTATTACCTGGAGTTTCTTAATACCGTAGCCGATGGCGACGAGTTTACCAGTTCCCCACAAGAGTCCTTCCATTTCGATTGTTCGTACGCTAGCCTCGAGCGCGGCCATGTCGGTCTCATCATCCCAGGGCTTGACATCGAAGATGATGTTGGACTTGGCGACGATTTTGCCCTTCTTATCCTCCTTGGCAGCCTTTCGCTCGTTGTAGGCGGCGATTCGTTCGGCCTAAATGCTGCTCGAAAGTTATAAAAAAAATTATGACGCACCTTGATTCTTTCAGCCTCAGCATCATCTTCTTCGTCGTCGGATCCGAAAAGATCGACGTCATCGTCCTCCTCGGCATCACCACCGGCGGCGGGAGCAGCCTGCTTGATGTTGCCTTCGAGAGCGGCTAATCTTCAAAAATGATATAACCTCTTTAATAAAGCTGGTTCACTTACCGCTTGAGGACCTCCGCGAGCGAAGCCTTGAGCTCAACGTTCTCCTTCTCGAGCATTTCAACACGATCCATATCTAATTTGGGGCCCTAAAATTTACAAGTTATTATTTGTTATAAAAAATCGCGCGGTAGCATCCGGCACGGGTTGAATCTCGGAAATGGGTTCCTCAAGTGAATTTTTCCCGCGTGCCGGATGGAACCTACCGAAACTGGTATTCCGGATTCAACCCTTACCGATGATGCTACTTTGCCGGTGGCCTTGAACTCGAAAAAAGCGTCAAGGGCAGACTCGTACTGCTGCTGGTACTGCCACACGGTTTCAGCGATAGCGGCCATCTAAGAATACAGAAATACAGCGAGAGTTGAGAATATATTTTTTCATAAATAAGAATGAAATTACAGACACGGTCTCACGTGAGAAATTAACGCTATTTTTTCATCTAGAAATCGGTCAAAGGGGTCATTATATCCAAAACATGGTCCATAAATCTCGATATATATTCGTTATAATTCTCTGACAATCACAAAAGGGGAAGTGGATCATGAATGAGCTTTAGGGAAATTCTTGAAGGGCCCTGCAGATTCGTGGCGGTGTCTTATTACCACCCACAGGTCAGGTCGCTCCAGGAGGACCCTTCCCAGTGGACGAAAGTGTTTGAGAGCAGATTTTTTTAATTTTACATTGTATAAATTTATAATTCCTATTTGGATAAATTAATATATGTAATTTTTTGAAAAATTTTAAAACATTTTTGAGATTTTCAATTTATTTTTAATAAAAATATATTTTATATTGGATAAGTGAGTAATCGAATTCTGGAGGAATGATTCAAGACGATTCTAGAGTAAAACGATGTAATTTTTGGCGAATTCTCTGAGTGGTGGTGTCGGGCCAATGAGCGCTGACGCATTTCGCTTGCCTCCGCCCTGATTGGTCACACTGCGCGAGCTC
>Ga0115008_10001924_pt1 | contig 17137 bp, 12 predicted proteins | sample FraStrMetagenome_FD_87164 | JGI IMG/M metagenome (GOLD analysis project Ga0115008, IMG submission 87164) | Marine eukaryotic phytoplankton communities from Arctic Ocean - Fram Strait ARC3M Metagenome | ecosystem: Environmental > Aquatic > Marine > Oceanic | place: Fram Strait | collected...
ATCCCAAATCTTGCTAAATTTTGCCCAAAGAAAGTTTTGAGTTGCAACAAAAAATGATACAACCTGCTCTAACTCAATGAAAGATGTCTGTGCAGTTTAGTCGACGTGTAATCGATTACTTGCGTCAGAAAATAAATGGCACATATTCTGAAAATGGTATCGATGTTATTTTATGAAATGATTGTTTTTAATTCGCGAAATCAACATTTCGAGATTTCAGGACTACGCTAACATGGGACGCTCGCCATTATGTTTATGTTCTATATTCCAAGTCCTGCCAAAAGTCTGCTTCTTTCCGAACACCTAGGAACGGGAACAAAAGATGCAGAGTTGTTACTATTAAAACAATCATTAACCTTTCCAGCACGTTGCTCTTTCGCCATGCGTAATCTGAGCCATTCTAGTTTATCCATTTTTCGGCTTTTGTCGCTGTCACATGATACATCGGAAGACGCTGAGTAAAGAGATGCTGTATCGGAGCACACTGAACTCGATGAGGAAGCGTTACTCGCAATCGAATTTGCAAAAGAGGAGCACGCATTCAAATCAGGAATGGCAGAAGATAAAGAGCAGGAAGACTCTGCATGTCCATCATGTTTCCTGTAAACTTTATCAAAATATTCTTCGAGCTCCGCATCATCCCTCATGTTACCAGTAATAGAAAACTTTTGAAGCCTCGCTTCAACTTCGTCCAGTACACTCATTGACCGTTCGTGAGCGATGCACTCGTCGTGCTCTTCCATTATGCTTCGTAAGTCAGTGATGATATTCAATTTAGTTCTGGTTGAGATGGAATGTGAAGAGGACATGGTGTAGGAGATGATCTTGTGAAAGCTTGTTGTGAAAAAGTTGTGAGATTAGATTGAATTTCGGTTCCTTGTTTCTTGGATTGTGTTGATACGCTTTGTGTATGGTCGTGTAGGGGAATCGTTTGTCGTTTGACATGGGGATAAACGTATCGAAGAACTTCGATAATCCAAGATATTGAATGTGAATCCGTTAAATAGCTATAATAGGGCCGATGTCAAATACTAAGATGATATTCAATATTTATATTTTATTAACCTTATTCACAAGTTGCTTTTGAAAATATTCTTCAAATATATAACGTTTTTTTTTACCAACACTTGGGATTTGAAAAATTATTTCGTAGATATAGCTATCTGCTTAAGCGAGTCGTTGAGATTTCAGTATTTCAGACAATTGGCTATCTAAATTTTCACGATTTGTCCGCTGGAAACTTAAGTATATTCTTATTTACATAACATCTTTTAGATATGAGCCACACGTATCGCTTTTGTATTCACATGCTTAGTAAAGGAAACAGACTGCAAAAATTTAGCTAATGATTTTGTGACAAATACGAAACAGAAGTAGAATCCAGTTCATCCGAATAACATACATTTGAAAAAACTACAAAAATGCTACTACCGGTATTAAGTTAAGCTTTTTTGGTGACGATGGAGTGTCCATTGCACCGGCTCGACGACATACCGCGGGCTTATCGACAAAGGCAATCTTTTCTTAGCGGTGTTTATTCGAAGGAACCACCCGTCTAAAGGTCTGCCATAAGTAGAGGGGACGTTACCCATTTGAAATAGAGCGTTCCAGTTCTTCTTATCAATATGCTTACTAATAACATCGAACATACGACAGAAAACGTTGTTTCTGAGATGATAGATGGTCGATATAGAAGAAGTCGAAAACTTGATTCCTCTAAAACACAAATAATACTTTCTAATTACTTTCAAACGTAGTCTTTGGCTCATCATTACTCATTCCACCGGACGGCGGGTTTGTTCTCCCCCCTCTTGTGAGACTAAGCTCATACAACATCTGCTCTAGTTTTCCAACACTCGTTTCTAGAGGCCCAATCTTCTTCATGATGTTCTTGGATAAAGGCAACGTTTCTAAGACATCTTTGATAGCTGAATTGGTTGCAAGTGCAAATTGAACAGCAGGAATATCTCGAGCAGTCCCCTTGACAACTGCTACGCGGCCCACCTCTCCAGTCAAGTCACACAAACCTCCAAGATACTCAGTCTCATCGCATAGAGGAAGATCTCCAGGTAATGCTATCTTTTCCTCATTCAACCATGTTCTAAACAGCATTGCCTCTGCATATTCTTCAAGAGAATTTCTATATGAACCATATCGAAGCTGGGGTTCCTTTTCGATTATGGGTAACAGCTCTTTTGCAATAGTTTCACACTCCGAAATAAGCTTGTCAGCTCTTATCTGATCTCCTCTATGAAGAGCATAAATTGCTTGCTTAGCTGCCTTTTGAGAATCGCGAGTCCTTTTGATTACAGTTTCTCGTAATTCATCTCTTGCTTCCATTCGCAATCTAATTTGTTCCATCTCTTCCTGATCAACACGACGACAGGTTTCCTTCCTTGCACGCTTTGATGTATGTTCATTATCTGACCCAAAGTTCGCAAATTCCTCCTCCAACGAAGTTACAGACAATTCGTATAGTATATTCTCTAGTCGCTTCAAAGCATACTTTGTCCCATCGAATTTTCTTCGTAACGGGCCATTGCGGAAGTCGAATTTCAATAGCACTTCGAAAAGCTGCGAAACTAGTTCTCGAGCAATATCTGTACTCTTTTCGTCACGCACTGTTGCACGCCCTATTCCATATTTAGATAAATCTTGTGCCACACCAATAACACCTGCTAAGTATTCATCATCGCGGATTTGAAAATTCATCGAAATGTCAGCCATCACTTCATTGCACTCTTTCAAAGTAATTAAGGTTCCTGTAGACAAAAAGTGGCAGTAGGCATAAAGCCGAACCGCATCTTCAAGCTTGTGACCCAAATTTCCTTCTCTCGGGGCGTTTACACTTGAACCATTGCTTTCATCAGATTTTTCCATTTCGCTGATGCTGTCAAATGTTATCTTGAATTCGTGGTTGACTTCCTTTAGCTGATTTTTTGTATCGTCATGATCGATTCCGTAGATATTCACAGATTTGCGACACTTTCTTAGTTGGATCTCGATGCTTTTCGCATGCTTATATATCTGTTCGAGGTTATCCTCCTTTAATTTCAAACTCTCCGCAATACACGGTGCGCCGAATGTCGACACACGCAAAAACTTTTCATTTTGATTATTATCTTTGTCATCACAAAGACGGCTATACGAAAGAGGTGGTTCGGGACGAGTTGGCATGACGGACAATTTGGTCGACACCAACGAAAAACTCGATTGAAAAGAAGCAATAGAACCAGTCCACCTTTTTTTGATACTGGTAGTTGGATTACGCGATAAAAATGCAACGAACGGAAAAGAATACCGACCAACTATTGCAATGGTGCGAAATATCATAAATCGATTTGTGTGATATCCAACGTACACGTATGAAAACAAATACCCTGCCTGCCTCTACGTATGCTGCTAATAATTGCACGCTTAACCACAAACCTTAAGAAAATAAAAAGATGAATGATCTCTCGAGACTGAGTGTTTTCGACTGACACAATGAACACGAAAGAGCATCAGTCAAAATTTGGATTTTGGATATCTGTGTCTGTGTTTCTTTTTGTATGGCTGTCGAATAATATTCGCATATAATTCGCACAAGATTCTCTCCGAACATCAAACGCTCTCCCACAATAAATAAAAAGATTTGCATAAATATTTTCTTCTTTTATTGTTCAAACCAACTCAAACTCAAACACAACACTCACCTATCACCTACTCTACATAAAAATAGATAAGAGTGAGAGAGAGAGAGAGGGGATGAATCGCAACACAAGCACCAACCCATTCGACGATGATGCACCACCAAAAGCATCCACACCCTTCCGACCATCCACAGATTCCAACATAAGGCGCAGCGGCGTCATCGGCGGTCGAACAAATCCTTTCGAAGATGCTTCTCCAGCTGCTGTTCCGAGAAGTACGGCGGCTCCACCGATTATATATTCCACGAGTTCTGGTGTTGAGTTGCATGCTGCTACGGGTGGATTTCATGGCACGAATCATAATAATAAGCGAGTGTCTAGGGATCAGTCAAGTTCCAGTGGACACGGTGCAGGGTCTGTGAGCGGTCATCCATACAATGCTGGTGGTGGTGGTGGAGATTTGAATGCTTCTCCGAGTTCGCCTCCGATTTGGATTAGTCGGAATGTGGAATGGCCACTTCCGCATACTTTGAATAATTCGGTTGTGATGGCATGTCATGAAGGGACGTTTGTGGCGGGATCTGCGGGAAATAGTAATGTTGATTTTGTTGGTGCCTCGGTTTCGAATAATGCTTCGTTGGTGAATGGTGGTGATGGTTTTGCGAGTCAGGGCGGTAACGATGCGTCGGGTGTTGCTAATGATAATGAAGATGCAGGAGCAGGAGCTGTTGGTTACATCAGTGGATTGTTTAGTAGAGTTTTACCCACTGCCACAACTACTTCCACGTCGGCATCGAACGGAAATAATAATAATAATAATAATAATACATCGTCGACTGATGTAGGAGGCGATTGGGGGAACGGGGGTGGTGGTATTGGTGGAAAGTATAAGAGAGTGAGTCTTCCTTCCAAAAACTGTGTTGCTTCTTCAAATGGTTGGGTTGTTGCTGCTGTGGAAGTGTCATTGGATGAAAAAACTACTGTGGGAAAAAGCAATATCGTAAGACTTGTTTCGAGATGGAACGTACGCCGTGGTAGCACTCATGCAGAAGAGACAATTGTACCCTTACCTGCGCCAATGAATAGTACTGGACCGACATGCGTGAGAGGAGTATTCATTGATCCAACAGGCTGCCACGTCTTTATCTCGGCGGCTAACGGAGAAGCTTATCATTTGCATTCAACGTCAAAAAAAGTACGTAAGTTGAATGGGTTTGGTGTGGAACGGAGTAATACAGGCGGTGGGGGTATATCACGAGAGTCGGGATATGTCACCAGTGTTGCGTGGGACCGAGATAGAGGCACCGAAGGTTCCACTAAAAATATTTTGTTAGGGACGTCCATTGGTGAAATGTATCAAGTATCTCTGTCTCGGCCGAAGAACGATCCTCAAACGAATGTATCTGGAACTGATTCAACGCCCGTGTTACTACATGAACTTGACTGTGGTGAAGATAAAGAGTCAGCCAGTGTGAGCGGTCTTCACTTTGAACGAGTAAATGGTGGGAAAATCTTCGTAATTGCAGTATCATCCGGGATTGGCAAAAGGACTAGAATTCACCGTTTCAAAGGAAAGGACGATTCGTTAAGAAGTGCTTTTGACAAAATGGAAGACGATTCTGAAACAGTTGTAGGTGCATCTTCTCTACCGTCTTTCATTGAGCTGCCGGGATCAATTGATGTGGCTGATCTCCGCGTTTGTGGTGATGCCTTTGCTTTAAGGAGTGACGCAGGGATGTATTATGGGACAATTAGCCACGACGACGGAGGATCTATCAAAGACTCTGGAATTTTACCATATGATGGAAATGATATCCCTACCTCTATCGCTATTACTCCATTTCACTATATTTCGTTAGGTAGCGATGGCGAAGTGGTATTTATGTCAAGAATTTCTTTGAAAGTTATTCAACGAGAAATGATAGATAGATCGTTTGCTGTAGGTCGTGAGGTGAGTTAAAGACTTTTTTCACGAGATGAAAATTGCTATAATTATCATTTCAACAATATGATAGGGAGGTGAACTATTAACTGATATTCGTCGACCTGAACAAGTATGGCTTCGTAAAGGTAGAACCCTACTACACATAAGCAGTACAATGGAAGATCGCGATGTTTGGAGCTTGACACTGGAAAAATGCATCCAATCAAAACGTACTGAGAAGAATACTGTTAGCGATAACCTTTTTCGAGGATTTCAGAGTGGTTATGTATCCCCGGAAGCGACTGCCGAGGAAGCACAATTTGACGCAGCCCGTCTAACTTGTACAAATACCGCACAAGAAGCAGTTGTATCAACTGTTCGTGCAGAGGTAAGGTGTTGTACTTTCCTAATTTTTATTCCTACTTTACATCGACTCATAGTGGGTATCATGACCATGACCAGTATCACCTTGCAATGGGACGTGCAGAAATGGCCGCTAAATACTTTGCTCAGTCCCCATCTGCTCTTGTGCCGTTTGATACTACTGCATTACGTTTATGCTTACCAAGCTTAGGTGTAAAAAATGCAATAGGGTATCGGAACGAATCAAAAGATGAGTTAGTCTGTTCGAACAATGCTCTTATAACTTATTTGACGGAGAAACTGCGAGTTTCTTCTGAAGCAAATGGCACTATGGCTTGTGCGATGCTTGGGGCGTGGCTTACCGAGCTACACTTGAACGAAAAAGAGCGTAGTAGTAATCGAAATGTTCAAAGGCAAGAAATGAAATTGTCTTCTTTTCTTTCAAAATATGCACGACATATTGACGCCTCGACAACAATAAGATTACTATCTTCTCATGATGCGAGTGCTTACGAATGTTCTGACTATGCAGTGGCATCTGGTGTTGTTGGAACTGCCGTCAATTCACTACTATGTGGCGATAAGGGGAAGGTAAGTTGTTCATATCCAATTTCTAAATGATGTACTATTTTTTAACATTATTTGTATGACGTAGACGGGTGCGTTAAAGGCGTTACAGGTTCTTGCTGAGGCACCATTTAAAAACGCCGAGCACTTTTATTATAAATATTCACAGCAGCTTTTGGCTAGAATTCCCATGGAGACATCAAATAGTTTTCTTGCTCGATACAAGGATGGTCTGCAACCAACAAAACTTCTTCCTGCTTTCATGTCTTACGAACGTAAACGTAAAATGTTTAAAGAAAAAGATTACATGTTTGGTGACGATTCTGTTATTGGAGGTGAGATGAAGGTAGACATGAGCTTGACGACTCGAAATGCTTTCGACCCGATTGGTGAGAGTAAGTTCACTCGAAAATCGGCATCGAAAGATTCCGATTATGTTGAGGATAGTGAACTTGCTACCCTAAAATATCTTGAAGGGGTGATTAATTTGGGTTGCAAATCAACAGCAATTTACAATTATTTCGTGTCGATTCTCGTGAACCAAGTAGATGAAGAACCTCTATTTCGATTTTTGTCGAATTATCTTCATACTGTATCATTGCAAGTCGATGGCGATGCAAACGACTCAATGCCTCTAGATATGCATTTTGCTTTGCGTGCTCTTCTCAAAAGTGGGCGTCACTTTCGATCTACAGTCAGGGTGTACATGGGCCTTAAAATGCGTCAGCAGGCTGTTGAGCTTGCTCTAAAGGTTGACCCAGACCTAGCGCGAGAACTGGCGCGTGAGTCAACAGAAGAAGATGAACGTAAGCAACTTTGGCTCATGATCGCAAAGAACGCTGCTACGGAAGATAGCGGTGGAAGGAATTCGGTTGCCAAAGTTCTTTCAGTGATCAAGGATTGTGGATCTGATACCATATCAATAGAGGATGTTCTTCCTTTTCTACCTGACAATGCTCAAATTGACCAATTCAAGGACGAAATTTGTGAGGCATTAACGGCGTATTCGTCAAAAATTGACCAATACGTACAAGATATGAGCGATTGTGACCAAACATGTGAAGTATTACGACAGGACATACAGAGATTAGGACGTTTGGGAGCAACACTCAGGGCTGATGCGAAATGCGCCTTGTCGCAGAAACCTGTCCTGAACTCCGGGGAACGGTTTTATGTGTTTCCGTCGGGATTCGTCGTATTAGAGAGTGTTCTAAAGTCAGAAGTAATGCATTACTTGAATGAGAAACAGCGGGACCGCATAAAGTTTATCAACCAAGAAATGAAGAAGATAAGTACTGAGATAAAGAGAAGTGATTCTCGGGATCTTCGCAGAAGAGAAGAAAGTTTGCAGGCTGAACTTAATGGTTTGATTGCCGCTGAGTGTCCAATGACTGGTCGATTAATGGTTGAAAGCATTGATAGAGGATTTGACCTGTAGATGAGGGCTAAGAAGTTTTATTAGAAAGAAACTACTTAATGACCAGACTAAAGTATGCATGTATAATGATGTCGCCCAGCAAAATGATCAATTAATGAACAGATTCCTCTACGAATACTAGATTGTGTTTGCAACTCGGAGTAAACACACATATTATGATTGTTATAGTAACAGCTAAGTCCATGGCGCATGTTACTCAACATACATGTAATTATGATCATGAACTCTATCTCTTAAATATACATGTATGAAAATAGTTACTATATCATGTGCGAGCACGCAAACACATGAAAATGACGTGCAAAAGTGGAAATAAAATCAATGAAAATAAATTGCAATGTATTGTTTCAACGAATTGATGATTTTGTGTCTCACATGTCACATCGCGTTGCTTCGTGAGGCATCCGAGTTTCCGAAGTTCATCAACTCGTGTCTTGGTGAAGTGACCCTAGTACACACATCCAAATTGTAATTTGCTGTGACAAGAGTGAACATATCCGATATCTTTCCAGTTAAACCAAAGATTCCCACTGTTTCGTGTACTTTAAGTTAGCCTACTTGCTCATAGATACGCTTGGACGACAGTGCACGAAGGAAAGGTAGATTTATGACTATAAGAACAACTTATTTGGTCTTTGATGTAAAACCTTCAAGGTACACAATAGCCAATATGATGTAACGCACCGCTTTTATTAGTTCGCCTGTATGTAGTCGAATAGCAACTTTTAAGTGATGGGAAAGAATATCTCGAATACTACTAAAAAGTCCGACTTTTCAGATGATTTCAGGATTCAAGCCAAATAACGAGCAACAACTTAATGTAGACAGTTTCCTAGGCAGTTCCCAGTCACAGGCGTTCTTACGAAATTTCAATTGCATGGATATACTGTGGAGTAAGCAGACACAAGACTTCTTATTCATTAGAGTTTGATCAACCTTGACGTAAAAAGTAAATCGTTCGATCTGCTCGATATCGAAGCATTTTGGTGACGTCGCTCAATATATGAAAAATTCAATATATTGAGGCGTTCTGACGTTTAGAATAAAACTTGACCTTGGCGATTAAGAAACAGGGATCGTCAGAGTAAAGAAGATGAGAGTTTACATTTAGAAGTCGCGGAACGAGGATCTGAACCAAACTATTTTTGTGCCATGCACTTATTCTTCCGAAATCGATTTATTGCTCCCGCTATTTCGAAACGGCGTGGTCTCGAAAATCCGCCATGCAAACTATCTGGGGAAAGATAGTCAAGGCCATTCTTATCGATTAAAATGTCTAGTTCCTCACACAACTCTAGAATCGACTTACGTCCATCTTTCGCCAATGTTGATATTTTTTGTAATGCACATGAGATAGCGGTAGTCTGGGGCTTCGCAGCTATTTGTTCGAGTGCGATTAAGTCAATATCTATGTCACCATACGAAATCACATTCTCAGACCGAGCCGTCACCTTGTGATTTGGAACGAATAGTTTTCCATCAGGACATCGCATCGAAATTAATCCAAAGTGATCATCTGATTCAACTCGACTACCTTTTTGTGCAATAGCACGTGCTTTTGCGGTAACGTCGACACATTCGTAGCTATCCATCATGATAACAGTATCCGCAACAGAAAAATAGTCGCCGGTACCACCTACCACGAGTATTGTTGATACACCATGATTTGAGAACATTGGACGAACTTTTCTTATAAATGGTGTAATGGGCTCTTTATTGGGAGAAACGAGCTCTATCATTTTCTCATCTCTTATCATAAAGTTTGTTGCGCATGTATCTTCATCGAGGAGGAGACATTTCGAACCCATTTCAATCGCCTGGGTTTATCAAATCACATCAAAGTCCGTTACAACATGAATACAATTCATGTAACAATATATGCATACAACTTACCTCCATTATATTAGCGGCTTGGCTTGTTGATCCAGAAGCGTCTAATGACGAAAACCGCGAGGTATCCTTGCCAAAAGGCAAATTGTCTATGAAGGGTGTAACATTGACATCGCACACGTTACGTCCATCCTCTGCTCGAATTTTCGTAGATTCATTTATAGATACAACAAATTCTCTCCCATCTCCAGGTATTTTGTTGTAGACTCCAAATTGAAGTGCCTCCAAAAGCGTCGACTTGCCATTAAATCCACCACCAACGATCAATGTTACGCCTCTTTTAATCCCCATTCCAGTAATCACTTTGTTACCGTTTGGTAATTTGAAATCAATCTTCATCGAATCAGGAGAACGAAACAAAGTCGCATTCGGACCATCGTAAGGCCTATCATCTACTCCTGATCTCCTTGGTAACAAACTCCCATCGGATACAAATGCTATTAGATTATTTGAATCCAACTGAGTTCGAAGCCATTGTTGATCTTCGATATTCAGCACGTGATGCTTAAAGTTGGCCTCATTGAATGATGAAAACAAAAGTGATTTTTTAATCATAAAAGTTATACTCTGCGTAAATATCTCTATGGCTTTTTCAGCCAATATAGTACGCCCCCTAGCCGGCAAATTCACTGTAAATTGTGCTACTACGTTTCCCGAAGACATAACTTGTACGGCTGACTGTTCGATAACGAACTGATTTGGCGCCATAATTTGAATATCACCTCCTTTTGGCCCACTCCAGCCCTTCCCTCCCTGAATAGACTGGTTGGCCTTCAATTCATTGTTACACACATTGTGAAACGCTCTATGAATGTAATCAGCCGCCGCTATTGCACGTACTTTATTGGAATAACTACTAGTTGGCAATCGTGCAGTTCCAGCCTTCACCACTAATCGGCACCTCGTTGGGGCTGCAAACGGATCGCTCTGTGTCCTATTAATGGTGAGGTCAAAACCAAGTACATTATCTTTCCACGTCCCCTCCAAATCATGATAGGCCGGATACGATTTGCCATTGATACGATAGAGCTGAGCCGAAATATCATTAAAATCAAACACTCTATTATTCTTAAATGTCTCTGTTCCTCCATAGTTGCCATCCTCCACTCTTCGTCCCCTACCACCGTGGCCATCGGATCGTCCGCGCTTGTTTCCATACTTGTTCTTGTAATATTCACCACGTCCTCTTCCTCCCCTCCCACTGCCGCCGCCTCTACCGCCACCTCGATACGACATGGTCAGATAGGTTATACTGAAAGCCGTGCTTGTGTTACGCACGCAATGGATTGTGATTAGGATTAAGAAGGTGCTGGATAGTTGGTGCCACAGCATACGATCTTGGTTTGTCAAGTAAATGTGTCATTGTCATTGTGGTGAAAATGTCAGACACTTGCGATTTGCGATGAAGGTATGTTAACGTCTATCGTATATATTGGTAAAAGTAGCAATACATTGTACGCTCGCACGCTCGTACATTGTACATTTACTCCGAAGACACTTGCGAATTTTTTGGTACAAACACATAAAAACAACTTATCATGGCAATCACACTTCTCATGGAAGCCAATTCAGACTGGGTTGTAATCGCGCTAGACATCTCGAATGCATTCAATGAGATCCAACGATATTCTATTTTAGAAGAGTTATGGGGAAATACCGAGCTTCGACCTCTATGGTACTACAACTTTCGTAATATGATGATCTCTGGCTTCATCGGTCTAGGTTACGGTTCATTCATGAAGGCAGCAATATATCAGATGGATGAAGGTGTCAAACAAGGTGATATGGAAGCTATGCCAACTTCTGTATATATAGGTATCAACCAAGCCAATAAAACTACACATGACTCGCTGCAAGAAAAGGGCGCTATCATCTTGAGTGGTGCTGATGATACACACATATTCGGATCTCCAGAGATCGTTTTTCCAGAAGTCAAGCTCCATGAAGAAAGACTCGCATCAATCGGTCTTAACCTCAACTACAGTAAAATGAAATGTTATATCAAGGAGTCTAAGAAATCCGAGATTTATCATGAGCTACGAGAGGCAGCTTATATTCCGGAGGGATTTACAGAAGGCGAAGATGGGACGATGCTATTCGACCTTCGCACCTATAGAGTTCCAATCGGAAGTGAAGTCTTCGTCATGAAATTGGAAAGCTACTGGACCCGACTAGGATTGCGAGTCGACATATTCCATCGCGTCAGTGCCTTTGGCTCCTCATTTTGAACTGCCTTCAGTTCAAAGGAAATTATTGTGACAGAAATACGCCACCCCAATTTACAGAAGGTTTCTGCACGACAATCGACTCAGCGATCGACAACCTTATTAGTCAGTGCTTCAATGTGAAGAATGAAGAGCTATCCCCATTCATCAAACTTCGAATTGACCTTCCGATTCGTCTTGGAGGTCTGGGGGTTCGAAAACTCAGTCATGTGAGATATACGGAGTTCATCGGAGGAATCATGGATGGGATCCGTCTTCTAGTACCTCAGACTTACGATGATGGGGAACTTCATGGGAAATGAAACAAGCTTTATGTGGAACACTGGTTAGGAGAAAACTACCATTTGTCCGAACATGACCCGTGGAGCAAAATCATCTCACGCAACGAAAGTGCTCTCGGTTACGGAATCAATCTTGCATTCAGCTCAATGTGCAACGAATATCACTCGATGATCCCAGATCACGAAATCAACTTATTATCAAGTGATGTACTACACAACGATTCTAACTTTGCTGGATTTACGCTGAATGGAGAGATTGAACAGGGATCAATTACCCAGTGCCTGTCGAAAGATCTAGAGGATGCAACGAAAGAGCATCTCGATCTGGTCTACACTAAGACCGAGGAAGGGTGCTTCAATCATAAGATGGAGCGTCTCTCCTGGTACAACACGGATGAGATCAGCATTCAATGCCTACGAGCTCTACCCGACAGAGACGGAATTTTAAAAAATGACGTATTCATCGAAGCCGCGCGTTGTATTCTAGGTTTACCAAGTCATATTCTTCAACCTTTTAGGGATGGACACCACTTCATCGCATGTAATGCAACATTGGTCGACGCACATGGTATTACGGTAAAGAATGCGATGCTAATCAATGGAGGCTATCATCGTATGCACGCAAGCGTTCAAAGTCTTATCATTGATATGCTTAAGAAAGCCAAAATATGGACTATTTACGAACCCCAAAACATGTTTCACGACCTTGTCCCAGCTGATATTCTCAAACAATATTGCGATCAACATTCGATTAAAGAATTCATCATTCCCGATATAATGACTTACGACCATCCAAATCGAGAAAGGCCCGGACGGGCGGTGGTGCAAAGATGGATTTTCGAGGTGAAAATGATGCGAGTAGATAGTCGTATGAATAAGTTTAAGCCTCGTAACCCCAATAGAAGGGCCGTGGAGAAGTGTTGTTGTAAATAATGGGAATTTACTAGTCGTAGCTAAAACACCAAAGCTGACGTACGCAGAAGCAGTAAGAGTATCGAGAGCCGTACATTCACAGAATGAATTGATAGGCAAAGGACAGACTCCTGATGGAGAAACACTAGAGCGATTCTCATTAAAAGAAACAATATTAGAAATACCTTCGCTTGGATATCACGTTACAATCAGAATGTATTCATCAGAAAGAATAAAAAACCCAAAAACAATATTAGCAAAGGGCAATGAATCCGAGATCAGGATGTTAGTAAATGGCATGCAATTCTGTACATCGAATTCAAAGCACGTTCCAATAAAAAAAAATTGAAGTACAGATAGAATTAAGAATGGAAACAGCAAAGTAAAATACTGTCCTACAGATAAGATGATCGCCGACTTTATGTCGAAACGCGATAATGGGATGGGAACATACGTCAACTCTGTTCAATACTTCTAGCTCGAATGAGGAGCTTGTTGAAAATAATGGGAATTTGCCAGTTGTAGCTAAAACACCAAAGCTGACGTACGCAGAAGCGGTAAGAGTATCGAGAGCCGTACATTCACAGAATAAATTGATAGGCAAAGGACAGACTATCGATGGAGAAACACTAGAGCGATGCAAAACACATGCTCATTAAAAAGAAACAATCCTGTTTCTATAAAGTTACTTAGTTATTACATATTGAATACCAAGTATCTACGATTACAATACTAATTCATTCATAGTCCTAATTGACATCGGATTGTAACGTGATATCCAAGCGAGGGTATTTCTAACAAGTTGAGAGTTGCAGAGATTGCCGCTAACTATATGAAGCGAGCTAAGATATTAGATGCCACTTTTGCAGCGGGTAACCATTCCAATCCATTCCTTAGTGCCTACAAGTCCTACGGTATGAATGGAATTGACTCGCTTGTAGTTGGTCATTTTGGCGAAGTAAACAAAGGATCCAAGCATTAATTTGCTCCCTAAAAGTGGCTGAAGAATCACAAGAAGCAGGAAACATAACTCCTGCGAGCTCTACGGATCACAAAAGGAAAGGAGCTTATGCCTTATTCAAGAAGAGATTGAAACTGGCGCTACGCTGTATTGCAATAAGGGTTCAGACTGAACTAAGGATACGTCGGGTACAATTTATAAGAAGAACAAAAGAAGCTGCCACTCAGGCAGCATGCGCTAGAAATGCCAGAGAATATCATTCAGAATATGGGAATTCATGGTTCAATAACAGGGAAAATGATGACGCGTATAATATGTTTCGATCATATAAGAACTGCTACTACTCCTCTTCCAAACCTGTAACTGATGAAGAGGATGAGTTATAACTACAAAGTAATTTACACCTGGTACAAGAGTAGAGTTAACAAATAAGTACCGTTATACAGTTGAAAAAGTTAAGAAAACGTACCGGTACGGTAAGCACACAAAACCTTACTTTTCTTTCTTTTTCACGCCAAACTATAGCTTAGACTCCACCACGTCAATACCTATGGCTACTTATCTTGAACCGTCTTCAGTATAAAACAAATTATTTTATGTAACACCTCAATTTATAGAATGGTTCTGTGCGGCACTTGAGTCAGCGATTGAGAAACTTATGGGCTTATGGGTCAATGCTTAAATTTGAAGAATAAAGAGCTATCCACATTCAACAATATTCGAATTCGTTTTTCGTCATTATGATTATGAATTGCTGCGTTTGCTTGGTCTGCATTGTTGGTTTGCTGTGGTAAAACTGGTCATAAAAACCAATTGTTGGGAGCTACATGGAAAGACAGTAAGCAGCCAAACCAACACTGTAGACCAAACAAATGTAGCAATTTATAATCATTATAACGCTGACGCTGAAATTACCCTTGATATGAAAGAAATCGCTATGACGGCTTAGGAGATGAAGATGGCTGAGTGGACTTGGATAGAAGACTCTGGTGCTTCTTAGCACATGACTAATGATGATGTAGGAATGATTGGAGTAAAGACGATATAAGACAAAATTATGATTCGAAGTGGAAAACCAATGATAGCAACGAAGGTTAGAAAGCTTAAAGTCGACATCGTACAAGGAGATGGTTCGTCAACAGAAGTGATGTTGACGGAGTAAAATATGTTCCAAAATTGTTTTGCAAATTATTTAGTATCACAAAGGTTTTGGAGAAAGGCCTAAAGATTGTAAACGATTGTAAACGATTTTTATTAAAACGTGTAATTTCAAAATGACTATTGATCAGGTGTTCGACACAGTCAAGACGATTCAACAAGCAGAGGATATCACTCAATTAAACTGGATATAGCAACAGAAGTTAATGTAATCGATTTCACGACTTACTCAGACATGTCGGATCTAACCTTTAAAGAATACAGCAAATAATATGGGATTGAAATTGACAGGGAAATTCATTAAATGTGAAGATTGTGCACTATCTAAAGGAACGCAAAAGAATTTAAATAAGAATCATTTTCCGCGTGCAACAAGAAAAGGAGAACGACTTCTTTTGTGGCATCAATCAAACAAGAAAGCTTAGGAAAAGCAAAATTTTAGCTGCTCCTGAAAGATGACGCAACTTATTATTTTCCTGAAACAGAAAAATGATTGAAGAAAGGTAGTGCGAAATCTCGTAAAGGATATGAAGGCACAACATGACATTAAGGTCGGTATTATTCATTGCGACAACGCGAGCGAGAACAAGACATTGGAAAAAGATTCCAAAAAGGATGGACTTGGTTTGATGTTTGAGTATAGGTAGCTTAGCACTATATACGCTAATCGCTCTTCGCCTTCTTTTGCTTACCAGAAGCAATTCTATAAGCCACTCGTTTTCTGAGTCTCACAAAGAGATGGATCGCAGATGTATGATTGTATGATGTTTGTATGTGGCGTCTGGCGGTGTCCTGTGCTTGTTTAACCCTTCTAGTACCAAAAATCCTTAAAGCCCATAAGCGAATTTTGGGTGTGTAAAATTCTACGCAGAAAGCTACACACTTGTAATGATCTGAAGTTCGAAGGCATGGTAAATGTCTTAGGCCGCACGGCTAAGGCGATCCGCGTACTGGAGAGACTGACTAGAGCATATGCTCGAATTAAGGTGGGAGAGCAAGCTGGTTGGAAGCAGGCTCGATAATGTGAAACCACCAGGAAAGGTTTTTTTTTTGAACTGTATGTTTTTATTATATTAACTTGTGCTCTTGTACTAGGTATAAATTACTTTGTAGTTATAACTCGTCCTCTTCATCAGATACAGGTTTGGAAGAGGAATAGTAGCAGTTGTTATATGATCGAAGGGTTTTTTAGCGGGTGAGGTGCGACTGAAAGAGTGTCGACCAAGTCCCGCAGTATCACTCGAAGGAATAGGTGAGGAGTGGTCCCTATAGTACCGTGACTAACACGACTGGATGACCGGGGCTCTGCTCTGCGACTTAGTGTTAGTCTAGCCCCGCTAAGACGCCCATCGTGGTAAGGGGGCCCATGTAATAACAAGAGGGAGTGCTTGTTAAGGTTTATTGAGCCCGCTTTAAGTCGGAAAGCGAAAAAAAATGTCTTCTGATGAGATGAAAACTCACCCCTCCGCTAGGGGGAATAGAAAGTTCGGAAAAAGTTTTTTCAATACATGTACCGGTACTCCCTTTCCTCTATTTACATTTTTTTTGTGTTAATTCATGTACAGCAATACCTCGTTATAAGACCAAGCCAGATTTTGGGCTTTTTCTGGTCTTATAAGAATGCAAAAAAGAAGTCAAAACCCCACAAAAAAGTACATATGTCTACGTAGAAGGTGGAATTTGATACCCCTTCTTCTTTTTGAACTGGTCATAAAATTCTCCTGCTTTCAGGCGGGCCTCATAATGAACATGATTGAGGAACCTTAACTTGGCATCTTTGCCAGAA
>Ga0115008_10001931_pt1 | contig 17110 bp, 16 predicted proteins | sample FraStrMetagenome_FD_87164 | JGI IMG/M metagenome (GOLD analysis project Ga0115008, IMG submission 87164) | Marine eukaryotic phytoplankton communities from Arctic Ocean - Fram Strait ARC3M Metagenome | ecosystem: Environmental > Aquatic > Marine > Oceanic | place: Fram Strait | collected...
GCAAAAAAATCTGTTTTAACCTGCGTTTTTGTTTCAAATTATTCTCAAAAAATTAAACGGAAAATTTTAAAATCAATTTTTTGGCGTAAACGGGTTAAGATACGCCAATCACGTGGTAAGATAATTTTTTTGGAAGGCCACAAAGATTCCAAAAATTGAAAAAAAAATCAAAAAATCGACAAAAAATTAAACCGAGTACCACACCCTTAATGGCCTATTTCAAATAAAAATGGTCACTCAGTTGTTTCTTTAAATTTGGCTAAAATGGCTGAGCGCAGCGAAGCAAAAAACCCGAGGCGAAGCATAGCGTAAAATTTTCTCAAATTTAGTCTTTTAGCTTCACATTAATCAGCCATAAAATAAAAACTAAATGATCACCCCTTAACTTATGGCCTATAAGGTTAAACGAACTCCTAAAATAAAAGAAGAGTTGACAAACCGGAGCCTTAGCCGGTTTTGTTTACTTATCCGCGTCTGGTGTCTTTGTGCTCCCCTCAGTCATCGCTTTTTTTGTTTTATTGTTCTAAATCTCAGCTGACACCCACAAGAGAATTTTTATCTGTTTACGTTAATCTAAAATTACTGACGATGTAATTCTTTAAGAGGATGAATATCTTCCGACTTTTCGGAGATTTGTCGCACTTGGCGGCGATCGCCATTTTGCTGCTGAAGATTTGGAAGACGAGATCGTGCGCCGGTGTCTCAGGAAAAACACAGTTGCTTTTTGCCGTTTGCTTTATCACAAGATATATTGATTTGTTCCTGCATTTTGTTTCCTTATACAACACAGGCGCGTTTCAACTTTTTATAACTTAACTCTTGCGAGGAAAGTGACCAATATGTGGGTCAATCTCGCTTAAAATGGCTGAGTGAAGCGAAGCCTTGTGCAAAATATCTCAATTTTTTTAGCGGACAATTTTGCTGCGCGATTATATTTTTCGCTTCGGTTGGTCTTTTTAAATAAATTTGAAATGGATTAGTATAAATTGGTCACTTGCTCCGCAAGGATTAAACCGTTCTAAAAGAACAACATTTTGAAGCCAGAAAAAGTCATGAAGTTGATTTACATTTCTGCGTCTGTTTTCACGTGCTATCTTATTTTCTTCAAATTCAAAGCTACTTACGACGGAAATCACGATTCAATGCGCGCCGAGTTCCTAATCGTCCCAGCTGCCGGACTTGCCTGTCTTATCAACACAAAGTTCGACGCTATCGAAATCCTCTGGACATTCTCTATTTACCTTGAAGCTGTTGCTATTCTTCCACAGCTCTTTCTTATTTCAAAGGTAAAAAGCAACTTGCAAAACAGTCTTTGAAAGAAGATTTCAGACCGGAGAAGCCGAAACAATCACTTCGCACTATCTGTTTGCCCAAGGATCTTACCGAGCACTTTACATTTTGAACTGGATCTACCGATATCACTATGAGAGCCACGTCGACGCGATCGCCATTGTGGCTGGAGTCGTCCAGGAAAGTTTGAAAACAGAAAATTCGTTAACCCTTCTGGGCAAAGTAACTAATAAGTACAATTTAACTTGAACTTCGCTTGAAATGGCTGAGCGAAGAGAAGCTAGAAGCGCGAAGCTAAGGTTCGCGTGAAAAATCAAAATTTGCGGACAACTAATTGGCTGCTCTCCCCGTAGAGGTTAACCCTTGCTATCCGAGAATTATACGAGAAACAATTGTTTTGAAACTCTTTATCAGACCATTCTCTACTGTGACTTCTTCTATCTCTACATCACAAAGGTTGTCAAGGGCCAGAAGATCGTGCTGCCAGCATAAGATGCCTCCCATGCAATAACTTTACACTTTTCGACGCAATTCAACTGTAAAACAAAAAAAAAATGAATCCAAAAAAAGAAAATATCAACAGATCTACTATCCCTATCAGAACGTAGTCCTAACATCGACTCCTGTACACATTGAATTTCAAGATACTGTAGTACCGGTAGAGCGCGTGTTCGTATTTCTTAGGCATTTAATTTATGTGCAATTTAGTCCCACTTTATTAACACTTCAAAAAAACGATAAAAAACAACAGCAAGAGGCTCATTCTGAAAATTCTTTATATTTTTTAAATAAAAAGCAGCATTATATCAGTTTTGTAGCTAGAAGAAAAACGGCGTTTTATTTTACGACTCAATCAATTTTTTGTAACTTGAACAGAGTCTACAGCTTCAATTAATCTGAATTTATTGTAATAAATCGACCTGCTTTTTTCTCAAGATCGATTTAGTATCTTTGTAAGCTCAGGTCTAGTCTCACGAGACAAAACAGATCACGCGACCTCATTCACGAAGGTCTTTCTTTTCAAACTTATATCAGGTCGGCGAGAAATAGAATCTGTCGCCAACTAAAAGAGAAAGTTAAAGAGCGTGAAAGCGACTGAAAGGTAGATTTTATCTTTCTTGGAGATACAAAAGACCTGTTGCTCTTAATTGTGTGCCTTAGATTCTGAGAATATATTTATTGATGCTTACTTAAAAAAAACTCTGCAACATCGTTGGCCCTTGGCCAGATGCTTTGTCGATCTCCTCCCTAGGTATCCTGTTGCCTACTTTTTTATCGAGAATTTTCATTTCTGTGAACACGTCCAATAAACCACAGCTTAGAGAATTTCGTCGGAGTTTTTCACCAATATATATTTTTTAAAGAAATCTTTGAAATAAAAGATCTTCGAGTTATGTGTTTTATAATTTTTTTAGTCCAATTTTTAAAGTAAAAATCGTAGTACGATACCAGAGATTTTGCGTTCCAAAATGAAGGCTTTAACTTTTAGATAAAAGCAACCTGGTCTCTAGAATGGTTTATGTCTTGTTCAGTTATTTTTCCCAAAAATATTAGTTAACAAGTGATAAGGTTAGATTTGGCTCGCATGCCGCATAACTAGGGATTAACTTTTTGCACCTAAGAAATTTGACAAATTGGATTTCTCGTTTTTATATTCAATGAAAATTCATAGAAATGTTCATTCGAACGGCCGCCGCAACTGTTGCGCGCCGACAGCTCTCTATCCATGAGTACATGTCCTTCAATTTGCTGAATCAGTATGGCGTCAAAACCCCAGAAGGTCACATGGCAACTTCTCCAGAACAGGCTTTCGATATCGCCAAAAATCTGCCTACTCCCGATTGCGTTGTAAAGGCTCAGGTTCTTGCTGGTGGACGAGGAAAGGTAACTGGTCATTAGATTAAGTTTTAATTATGATTTTTAAGGGATATTTCCGAAAGGACGGTGTTAAAGGACTCAATGGTGGTGTCAAAATCGTCTATTCTCCTGAAGACGCAAAGGCTTTGGCTGGTGAGTCTCTTAACAGAGAGCTCATTGCTGACAATTTTATTCAGAGCAAATGATCGGATCCGATCTGATCACGAAGCAGACTGGTGAGCAGGGCCGACCATGCGAGAAGGTCTTCGTTGTCGAACGACGATACCCCCGACGTAAGTCGAAAATTATTTCTTCATCCTTGATTGAAATTTACAGGTGAATACTACTTCGCCATTACCATGGAGCGAGGAGCCACCAAATTCTGCCCAGTTTTGGTCGGATCCGCTTCCGGTGGTATGAACATTGAGGAGGTAGCCGCCACCAACCCTGAAGCTATCATCAAGGTAAAAAAGATTCTCTTTTCATCCGCTCTGATTAAAATTTAAGGAACACGTTGATATTGAAGCCGGACTCTCCATGGAGCAGTGCAAGCGGTTGGCATCCAAGATGGGCTTCCCCGCTTACTCGCAGGACGAAGCTGCAGACTACTTCATGAAGATGTACAAGCTCTTCAAGGAGAAGGTATTTTAAAAACAAATAATTCAACTCAAAAGTCTGGTTCTTAAAGGATTGCTCTCTTCTCGAAATAAACCCTCTCGCCGAGGACTCTACCGGCGAAGTTCTCGCTATGGATGCCAAGATCAATTTTGACGAGAACGCTGCATACCGACAGAAGGACATCTTTGAGCTCCGAGACTGGAAGCAGGAAGATGAGAGAGAAGTCATTGCTGCTCAATCTGACCTTAACTACATCGGTCTTGACGGAAACATTGGATGTCTTGTCAACGGCGCTGGCCTTGCCATGTCAACCATGGATATCATCTCTCTTCACGGCGGATCCCCAGCTAACTTCCTCGATGTTGGAGGTATTCTTACGATGTTTTTTTCACTTTTTATAATTAATTTTCAGGCGGAGCCACTGCTGACCAGGTCAAAGAAGCCTTCCGACTTATTACCTCCGATTCTAAGGTCGAAGCTATTCTCGTCAACATCTTCGGTGGTATCATGCGATGCGATGTCATTGCTCAGGGTATCATTGCCGCTGCTAAAGAGCTAGATCTCAAGATTCCCATCGTCGTCCGACTTCAGGTTGCAAATCGGCATAATGATTTAGCATTAATAAACTTGTAGGGAACTCGAGTTGACGACGCCAAGGCCCTTATTGGCCAGTCTGGCTTGAAGATCCTCTCCTGCGACAGCCTCGATGAAGCTGCCAAGATGTCCGTAAAGATGGCCGAGATCGTCAATTTGACCAAGAACCAGAACTTCCAAGTCGACTTCTCCCTCCCTATCTAAGCGTCTTGACTCACCAGCAACCCATCTATTTATTTCTTGAATACTTTATCGTATCAAAACTAAGACTTCAACAAAAGCAACTACTACTTTCAAAAAAAGCAACTAAAATATCTTATCAATGTTTCGATTACTGTTTCTGCCGTTCACGATTTCTGTCCGACTACCTGAATACCCGAAATCTTCAAGAAAATAAATAGTGTACAGATTTTGTAGCGGCTGCAGTTGTTTTTTGTCTTTCTTTATTTACCTCTAAATTCGAGTTTATTAATATCTAATAGCTAGTTTTGAAAATTTATAATCACAGTGCTTTTATAGCCAAGATATTTTGTTACACCATCACAAACCTCAAAAATTCCTTTATGTTCATTCAGACTACACTTTTTTTTTTAATTTCTACCACCAATAATTGTTGTAATATTCTATTTCTATAAATTTATCCATCTTTGTATGTTCCACAAATGCCGTTGATCTTCAAGTTCCGTATGTTTCCAAAGCACAATTAGCTGTTAAAATAAACTCACATTCGAATTCGAAATAAATGCAAGCAGAGAATATAAACGATGCTCTTTATTGCTCGAGTTATGTTTTTCTACTTCTGTACTGCACTTATCAAGCAGACTGTTTCTTACTGAAGAAGCAATTTTTCCCAAAAAGTAAAACATACAAATAATCTTATGATTTTCCTGCCAAATGATCTTGTAAAGTAATAATCTTGGCAGGTTTAATTTGCAGTCCATCTCGGAATTGATCAAAGGAGCTCGATATCCCCGGGGACTGTGCGGCTTCCGTACGTGGTCGTAGCGCCAATTTCCTCCCAAAAGAAGCAATGCCACCGGAGCAAGGTCTTGTAGAGAATTTTGCAGCAGAGATTCCTAAAGATCACAGTCTAAGAAATCATCTTTTGAGCATTGTTTTATTTATATTGCTTCTGTTTTTTGGAATCGCATTTTTCTCATGGGAATCGGGTCCTTGATTTATTCCTTTTATTTTATGACTTGCGACTCGCAAGTTTCGAGATAAAGATCCAAAAAAGCGTCATATAAAAGAAGATATGACAACATTCAATAAGACTGTTGTGGAAAATTTACATGCTGGAAGATGAAAGAAAAGTAAATTAAAAAATCTGCGAATAAATTAAAAAATGTCTAAATTGGTTGATTAATAGAGTAATACTAAAGTTCAAAGATAGGCCTTATTCGATTTTGTCTTCCTGTGCAGGTATAAAGGATTACAATTTGATTTGATAATTAAAAGTCAACTCAGAACTGATTACCAGGTCATTTATCTCCGAGCAACTGAGAAAGAATTGTGAGAGGTTCAAATTTTTATATCTCATATTGGGACTCCATCTTGCGATGTCCGACAAGTGAGATAAGGAACCCGCTTTAGATGGGCTTATTTAGCCAGAAGGAAAATTGTCCTTTATCGTAGAATAGCTTTGCAATTTAGAAAAGTTGATTTAAAAAAGAGAGAAGGAATACGGTGATATTTGGTAAGTTGTATTCTTGAAAGACCTGTTTGATAATTTAACAATGATAAACGTGGATCGACGAGACCCCCTTAAAATCTCGGGTATCGTGCACTGGACACTATCAGTGTCTATATATCTACGTTATAGTAATTTAAAAAATAGTCAAAATAGAGAATTAAGATGATTGACTTATTTCGTGCTTTAGGTACTTTCATTATTCCAAATTATAGTCTTGTTGAATGTATAAAAGACTTGAACAAACTCGAAGTTTAAACTTCCGCGGTGGTGCGAAGCGCAGCGCGTATCGTTCATTTGCCATTTCATTTTTTTTTAAATATTTGAATTCATAAAATCGTTGTCCGGCCAGCCAGAAGTGGGTGCAAACTTTACAATAATTACGTGTTTAATAATTTATCACTTTTGACAGAAGCTCAAGAACGGGAAGGAGAGAAAAACTTCTTGTTCAGCGAGACAATATGAATTGGGCCTGATGTCATCAACGAGAAAACAACGAAGAAAAACTGAAAACTAAAGATTGATCAAAAATAAAGAGCATTTATAACGATGAGAGCTTTACAACGTTTCCTGATCAGCACGATTTGGTTCTTAGGAATGGTTTATTATAAACAATATTTAAAAAAAAAATGTGGAAATTTTATAAATCATCTTGAAGGATTTATAACAGCAAAACGATGCATAGGCGACTTTTGGAATCTTCATGCTAGTGGCGTAAGTATACATGAAATTTTAAAGTCTTTGCAATTGCATCGGGATGATGTCATTATTTACAATGCTCAACCCACTGGCAATTGCAAGACTGACTTGTGGTGATGTCAGATGACAGGTGACGGGTGTTTCTTCTAAATTACAGTTAACGTGTCACAAAAAGAACATCGGAAGTCAGGTGCCTTTCTTCCCATAACTTCGACTTAATTAAACACCTTCTTTTGGAAGCTATGTATTCTAACACTCTCCAAGTTTCCGGAACTTGATTTTTATAAAGAATAAACGTTCTTTCTTATAATTTTGGAGTTCTTATTTCGAACCAGAAAATAATTCTACATGAATCGTGGCTTAGACAGGGCGTTATTTCGGAGGAAGTTAAATGCCAGGCCAAATGGTTGGCAAACGTTGTAAATTTGACGGGCCCTGAAGCTCCGAGCCTGAACTCTCTATCACCCGTAGCAGTATTTACTGGAATAACAATAATGATACAATTTCAGGAAGAAAAAACCACGGTAAAACCCCAATCCTATATTTATTCACTATCGTCTTGATCGAACTTTTTACTTTTTTAATATTGCGTAAAATGTACAAAGTCTTTTGAGAGCATGTTGTAAATCTATCGTATATCTTCCATTCTGATTTGCTCTTGAACGTGTTTGCAACATGACATTTTGTCTGAAGACTGTTAAGATTTCACAGTCTATAAACTATGAACTTGCACAGTGTTTATCTGATCATGTCACCATATATTTTCTGCATGAAAATATGATTGATTCATTATTGAAAGGTGTTTTTTATAGGTATATTAAATTATTTTTAGTCCCAAATTATCCAGACGAAAATTTCGAAGCGGATAGAATGTACAGTCATAGAAGGGAATATCCTCTTGCTTGAGGCAGATTCGGTGGAGTTCGACTTTTCTGGTCTGCAAAACATCGAACGTATAACTGGCATCTTGCTTATTTCAAACTTGACCGTCGACAATTTCTCGATGAACTCGTTGCGAGTTATTGAAGGAAACGACGCCGACCACAAATCTTTGCCAGAGTGCAGGCGGAATGGCTGCTCATTGATCGTCAAGGACAATCACTTCAAAAGTTTTTCGTTTCCGAAATTGACCGAAATAAGCAAGGGAGACGTCGTGTTCAAAAATAACTTTGAGCTCTGCTACTTTTTCAGCTACATTTCGTGGGCGCAGATTCTTCACTCAGATTTCAGAGCTGCAGGACGCGCATATTGGCTTGATTTTCCCATAAGGAACGGTCACATGTTAATTTAAGTTTAATGCAATTGAAACAGATGGTCAGATTCATAGTCTGTCTTACATCTTTCGTAATCGTCTTCTTATTATGTATTGGCAGCAGTAAATCATTTATTAATGCTCACAGCCGCCTGTATTTACAATGCAATTAATTTATCTTCATCGTTTCGTAAATTTTAAACTTGATTTATCCTTTTGACCTGCTGCAAGTAAACGACAGCGATGTCCTAAATGCCCGAAGGAATGCGGCAATCACTGCTGGCCAAATGGACATTGTCAAGTGGCGAATTTGTACTGTCCAAATACAGGATTTACTGGATCTGCGAACAGATGCTCGGCGTCTCAGCTCACGGAAAAGGACAACTTCGCAATTGTGAAAAGTAACAACGAATACTGCTGCCACAGCGAATGCAATGGAGGATGCACCGGTCCGAATGCATCTGATTGTTACCTTTGTAAAAACAAGATCAACAATGTAACTGGCGAATGCGTCGCGGAATGCCCAAGACTGTACTCACAAAAAGACGGCTTCTTGGTAAAAAACGAGGATGTGCTGTACGAATTCGAGAATCGTTGTCTGTCGCGATGCCCTGTCAACACGTTCGTCTACGATTCCATGTGTTTGACAGAGTGCCCAGACGGACACACTTACAAAACAGACCAAAGCGGAAACGGAAATGGGCACTGTGAACCGTGCAAGGACGGTCACTGTCCAAAACCATGCTTTGGATTGAACCACTCAAAGGTGGGTAACGCTTGTTTGATTTCCTGAGCCACAAGATTGCCTTCTAAATTTCTAATTTAGTGGGAGAGCCAAGTCCGAGCCAAGTTCGCATCCAGCATTGCCAACATGTCCGACGATTCTTTCGAGGTCTCTTGGGCAGACACGATTAATTCGAAGACGATCACGCTCTTCAAAGATTGTGAAGTAGTTATCGGCTCGCTCAGTTTTCTCGTCCATACTTTCGAGGACACTAAAGGTCACGTGAAGAAAATATCGACGGATCACTTTAAGTATTTGAAAAATATAAAACGAATAATGGGACATTTGGTCATTGAAAAGTGGCCATTTAAGAACTTGGATGCATTTGAAAATCTCGAAGTTATTGATGGATTCCACGGAAAGCTTCATTCACGAGTAACGAGTTCAAAAAACGCTTAATAGATTCTTTATTAATCTGTGATAGACTATCACAGGTCATTAAAATTGTCAACTTGAACTCAAAAACAGGCGATACTGCACTGTTTGTTTCAGCAGGAAACAACAGTACACATAATCAAAGTGATACTGAAGAAAGTGTCGGCTTCAGTGGACTTAAAAAAATCTCGCACGGAAACGCAGTCTTGGTCGAAATAGGCGACGCTTGCCCTCTCAAAACAATCAACTGGAAGAGCATAATTCAAAAGCCTGTAGCCAGACCTCTTAAGCTGGATAAAAACTATGCCGATGGAGTTTATATTTCCACAAAATCGTCGGTCAAGGAAGCCAAAGAAAATGCTGAATGCGCTTCTTTTCAATGCCACGCAGGAGCGCTTGTATAAATTTATTTACAAAAGAAAATCATTTGAATTATAAATGACCTTATTATCGAGTTCTTTTATTACAAAGTCGTTATCAATTTTTAAAAACATCAGTTTGTTTTGTTTTAACTTTATCAACGCGGACAGAATGCACATCTGACGGGTGTTGGTCAAACGACGCAAGCGGTTGTGTTAGATGCAAAAACGCTGTTTACAATGGAAAATGTAAAAGCTCATGTGACAAAGAGCTTGAAGAAGACGGGACTCTTTTGTACGAAGAGTTTGTTTTTGACGAGTTGGTTGAAGAAACTAAACGGCAATGCAAGACTTGCTCGCCGCTTTGCAAACTCGGCTGTTTTGGACCGAGTCCGCAGCAATGTCGAGCATGCAACTTCGCCTGGATCAGCGGTGAAGACAGCTCTTCCAGCTCATCGCGTGGTCAGCTTGAATGTCTCGCAGAAGGTGAACCCTGTCCGATTGATTATTTCATGGATGAAGAGACAAACGAGTGCAAAGTTTGCAGCACGCGATGCACAGCTCAAGCCGGCTGCACAGGCGATGGCGACTTTCTCGGATTTGGAGGATGTAATCACTGCGATGGACTTTCAGTCGAATCGACGGAGGAAGGTTCCTTGCACATGTGTCGATTAAGGAGCCAGGTAAGACACGGTCACGAGTACGAGGTATGTCACAAGTAATGAAGGGTGTTAGTGTCTGCAAAGCAGACTCTGCTTATAACGGTGAAACGACCCTGCTTGTGGTGAGATAATTTCATCTCCTGAACTTGTGATAAAATTATAAAAAAATATTAACGCGTTGTAAATGATGTTTCCTAAACAAGAAAAATACTCGCGTTTAGGATTGCCCAGAAGATCATTTCAAATGTGAGTTGCAACAAAATACTACCTGTCAGTCGCTAAAGCCCGATCTTCAAAATATAATCGAGATACTTGAACCTGAAAGCATTTGCTTCCGGTGCTCTCTTCAATTCAGAGTAAGTTCAAAATTGAATAAATTTATTTTCAAATTATAAAAAAGGGCTGCAACAAGTGCAATGCAGACCACTGTCAGCAATACAAATTCACGAAATGGGTGCTATGGGTAGTCGTTGTTGTTCTTGCAATATTCCTCGGGCAGTTTATCGGACTCACACTTTACAAGCGCCGGCTGATACAAAAGCGCGATCGTGACGAGCTAGAGCCGCTTGCATTGCTCCCGCCTAATCTGCAGCGCTTGCTTTTGATCAAGGAAGAAGCCCTTGATTTGCAAAAAGAGCTCGGTAAAGGAGCATTTGGAGTTGTCCACCGCGGAGTCTGGCGGCCTGATTTCGAGGGACAAGACGTCAAAATCGAGAATATCACAGTGGCAATTAAGACCCTGAATGAACCGAAAGCGTCTATTCTAGAAGAAGCTATGACGATGGCCGCCTGCGAACACCCCAATCTTGTTCAGGGAAGTGTTCCAGCTGTATGTTTGCATCTATGTTGATGAAAAACAATCAACAATATCAACAAATAACAAATGTTTTTAAAAATCAAGTTGAAACACGAATAAGCTTATCGGAATTTGTCAGAGCGATCCGCCAAATATAATTACGGAATATATTCCACGAGGAGATGCGCTCAGCTATGTGCGCAGAAAGAAGGAAAATGTCCGACCAGCACAGCTGGTGAGCTGGTGCCGCCAGATTGCTGATGGAATGGCTTATTTGTCCGAAACTAAAGAGGGACAGAAACTGGTTCATAGGGATTTAGCTGCGCGAAATGTTCTTGTTAAAACGCCACATTATGTCAAAATTGCGGATTTCGGACTTGCTCAACTTGTCAAGGTTTGCTCACGATTATTTAACAAGCAAAAACTAAAAATTAAGACTAAAAATTCGGAGTTTAAAGAAGTCGGTGGACGGATGCCGCTGAAATGGCTCGCAGTGGAATGCGTGAAGAGAGGAATTTACTCGACAAAATCAGATGTGTGGTCATTTGGAGTAACGATTTGGGAGCTTCTGACTTACGGAAAGAAGCCGTATCAGAATGTTCAAGCATCGAAATTGATGATGCTGCTTGAAAGCGGCGGAAGATTGGAGCAGCCCGATAATTGTTCCACCGAGTTTTACACGTTGATGCTCCAGTGCTGGTTGATTGATCCAGCTCAGAGACCTATCTTTACTGAACTGGCAGAAAAACTTGCAGAATGGGAGAAAGACCCCACCCGTTATGTGACTCCTTCTTCTTTCAGGCACGCATCTGTCAGAACACAGTTGACTTCACTTGGCTCTTCGATTCCACACGATGATCGTAATTATCCGTTTTTTCGTATATTAGCTAATATCTTTTTAGTTTACGAAGAACCTGATTACTTGGAAGACGCAATCGACGAGGACGACCCAAATAACTACATAAATGAGATGGAAGCAGACTCGCGCAATTCACGCGAAGAAGGGTACTATCAAAACGCGATGCTGGAGCACAATTTGTTAGAAACGCCAACATCACAATTCCCAAGCGAGTCCTGGCTTGATCCTGTACCTGTTCAGCCTTCCTGGCGTCAGAAAAGACACCAAAATTTTAACATCAATTCGAGTTTGCCACAAACATCGACGTCGTCGTGGGAGAGTACGAACAACCCAACACCGACAGAACCAATGTACGCAAATGTCAATGACCGCTTTGAGCCGCTTCACACGCAGAATGATGAAAATCTGGGCAACAGTTCTGGAGTCCCAAACAAATCGGGAAAAAATCTTTTCAAAAACATTCTCGAAAATGACAAAAGAGCTCTCATTCAAGCAAGCGACACGATCGAAGAAACTTCGCTTTCGTAGAAATCAAAAGTATAAATCATAAGTTTTAACGTCGGTTCCCAACAGTTCTTTGCCATTAAAACCATATTCGTTACTCACCACGGATGCCACTGCTAAAATTCTCAACTTAATCAAGTGTAACTTAAATAAACCCTGTATATTAATAAACATTCTTTTATTGCATTATTGCAGAATCAATGATTTCGCGCATAACAACACAGTCGGTACACTCAGTGTTGCCGTTCTTATCGCACTGGGAGCACTGAAGCTCGGCTAACTCGTTTGAAGTAATTTTCTGAAATTTAAATTGGAAAAACGGAGGGAAAAATCGGGCTTACTTTTTTGCCATTGCATTTCGAACAAAGAAGCAGCCCAGTTCCCATGCAACGCTGGCAGTGTTGGCGCTCCTGGAATTTGGAGAAGTGTTGAAGGCGGATTCTCAAGTCACCGCAGTCTGATAACGCCTCAAGCTGACTTATACCTGAAATTGTATTTTTTTAAATAATAATTCTTATAAACACAATGTCTATTTTAAAAGATTTTTGCAAAAAAAAACTAGCTAATTTATACCTCCGATATAAATTCCGTCGATGTAAATTCTCGGCATCGGTGGAAACTTATCTCCCCGGTCAAGCCCAAGACGCTCCCAAAGACCTTCTTTGTGATGCTCAAAGTTAAAAATATCTCTCTCTTCATATCGAACCTAAGAAGAATAATAATGTCTCTTTACTTGATGAACAAATTTTAGATAATTCACTAACCCGATGGCTTCTGATAATTGCAACTGCTCTTTGACAATTGGCAATAAGTTCTCTGTTGACACCAAGTGACGTCGAGTAGATGACAACTTTGTCTTGATCTTCTTCTCGAACTTCTGTTTGCTCATCCTCGTAACTTAATTACAAGAATAAGTACCGAAGACGTTCTTTACTGGCGATTGTTAACATGAAAGGATAAATGAAGGTCTTGATTTTATCTTAAAGAAGCAAGCTTACTTGAAGTGCATTATTCCAGCAGCGACACGATTCCTAACACCCTTGATATCGCCAGCTGCTTGTCCTTCGTTATCGTTAAAAACAACGTTGTGGTCGCCAGTGAAGGCGCCCGCCACCGCAGCTTTGTCTCCAGCGAAAGTGTTTTCGGCTCCGAGAACGTAATTCTTGTCAAACTGGTCGAGCTGTTTGTTCGTGACCATGAATTGTCCTTGCTCGATTTTCTGACCTCGGAAAGCAACGTCGTGGCCCTGGACGGCCCGCGATGAGCCCGAAGAATAAGAAGAGTAGCCTGAGCTGGAACGGGCGTTGACTGGTCGCGGGGCAGAATCCGCCCAGTTGTCGTCTCCCCAATCGTCGACACCTCGTCTTTGTGCCTTTCTCTTTTGTTTCTTCCAGCGCATAAACTCGGCGAACTCGCTGTTTTCGTCATCTTCGTCGGAATCATCTGATACGAGACCCTTGTTGATCATTTTTTGTTTCATTTTCATGAATTTTGCGTACTCGTCGTCGGAATCTTCGTCAGAATCAAGCTCCTATTAAATTTAATCGGTAAAAATAGTAAAAAATAATTTTTAAAATTTATATATAAAAAAGGATATATTTCTAAAATATATACCACTTTTTTGGAAGTTCCTTTCGCGCGCCCGTTTTTGACCATGTTTTTACCAGCTTTTCTGTGTTGTTTCTCGATTTTGTCGAAATTTTCGCTAAAGCTCTCGAAGTCATAAGGATCGATTTTGTTTTTTTCTTTTTCTTCTTGTAGTTTTTTCTCGTTTTCTGGGTCGCACCACCACTCACCGGATTTGAATTTCTTATCTTTGATTTTGAGAGTCGGGTCTTCATCTTTATCGTCTTCCTCGCTTTCGTCGGACGAACCTTCGTCTGGTAGCACTTTCATCCGAAGAAGACGATCCGTCTCAGCAATTATCGTCGCAACTTGCTGATGGCCAAATCGAGTAACGTTGATTCCTCCGCACTGGAGAATCGTATCTCCGGTTTGTAGGCCTGCTTGATCTGCTGGCCCGCCTGGTCGGATCTTTCGGACTTCTGTTGGCCCTTCACCGCATAATTCGATACCCCACGATTCACCTTTATCAAAAATTGAGAATATAATCAAAAACACAAAATCTACCTTTTCTCCTGACGATATCGAGAATAATTGTCTCTGACGCTTCCTTATCCTGCAAATTGGCTTCAAACGGGCGCGACATAGCTTTGCTTAGGTCACCCGTCGGCCAAAATCACAGTCGTGCTTTGTCTTGTGATTGCTAATAAGGGATGAATTCTTTCTGTGCGCATTCAGGGAGTAGGTGGTCGACCCTGAGGGTGAACAAATTCTGAGACTGAGCCAGATCATGTTTACTTTTGAACCACAAAGGCATTTTCGTGAATCTAGTTACATAGCGGTGCACCAGCTGAATTATATAAGGTTGGTTTCTGACGCTGTTCTTTCCTTTGAGTCAACTACAGAGCGAAGAAGAGATAAAAATGGCGGTCCCTTAACCCTTTAGGGTAAAGCGACCAATTAATTGTTCACTTAAATTACGCTAAAATGGCTGAGCGAAGCGAAGCAAAAAGCGCGAAGCAAATCTTCGCGTCAAAAATTTTAAGCCAAATTTATGTAAACAATAAAATGGTCATTTTACCAGCAAGGGTTAAATTGGGATTTTGACTGAAAGACATCAGATTTCTTTAAAGTTGACTTTTTAGTTTACCAAGTACTTAAACTTGTGTTGTTATTTTGATGATTTCAAAATAGCCATCCGTCTATAAGAACGAGACTGCTATCCAGCTTATGTGGCTAGGCTTTAATCACGCATGGTCCTTTTAGCGGAAGCTCTTTCTTTGATGATGTTTGTATTTTTCTATGCGTATTGTGTAATCAAACAATGAAGAAAATTGTCGCCGAGAACTTGCGATGCTTCACAGAAATTTATCGATGAAGGCCGGCTTCAGATCGTGTAATAATCCATGTATTCTGTCAACTGGACAAACAACTGTTTGTGCATTCCAAAGACTACAGTTATGAAATTAAAAACTGGTTCTTTCAGGAAATAATCAAGCGCCGCTGTCTTCCTTTTTTCGAATAAGCATTTGTCGGGGCTTTACGATTATTGAATAGTTCATTTGAAAGCGACGCTAAGACAGCTGTGATTACCTTTACGAGTCGCGAGATTTCGAAAAAATTTCAGTGATTTTTAAAATCTCTCCTTTTTTGCATTTCGCCACAAAGACGAAACATTTGTTTTTAAATATTGGTGTCAAACAGGAGCAAAAAGCTTTGTAAACAGTCATCCCTGCAACCGGGCTTAGACTGCAAACGATCTTCAAAGTTTGCATGCTTCAACGTTGACAGATGCGCGTGACTTTGAAATTGACGCAAGAAAAGTTCGTTAGTCATTTTATTTAATATTCCGTAAAATTAACAACTTTGAATAAATCAAAAATATAAATTTTTATACTCAATTTGGGTATAAAAAATTGAGTTTTAAAAATTATTGGCAGTTTTTGTGTAGGGATTAGCGACATAGAAAAACTATCAGTAAGTGAAAAGTTTCAGTATTAAATATCTCAAACTGTTGTCAGAAGAGCGAGCGTTAATTGTTTCGTTCAAATTGTGTCAAAAATCAAACTTTGACAAATTTATCGGCAGATGAGCGGCGCGCGTCAATCACGAACTAATTACTTTTGGAGGTTCCTGGATGGATTGGAAGAGTTCCAGGGCTGGATCATTATGTTCTTTTAAGTACATTTTCTCGACGTTTCCGGACATGAATTGTGTACGATATACCGTCGCGCGCCCTCTCGTGCTGGCAGCGCAGGTCGAGCTGAATAACCTTGGCCGGTTAGACGGAAAAGGGACCTCCACCCCTCCTTGTGCCCAAATAAACAAAGAAAGTGGCTCTTCGTTGCCCGATTACTCCAGAGACGAAACATCTCGTCCCGATGCGGACCTAGATTCTTTTTATTTTTTAACAACGTACTTCAACAACTAAATTGAGAGCATAAACAACAAACGAGTAGAAGCATGCGCTGGCGTTTACTACTTATAGGCACACTTGCCCTAGCCCAGAGGTAAGAAAAAACGTACAAATTCTAATTCATAAATGAAAAAAATAAAATTAAAGATAATAAAAAATTCTAATTTTAATATTTTCAGAACAAGAGATGGTCGCCGCCAAGGTCGTAATGCTTACAAAACGCGGCGCAATCGTCGGCTAGACGGAACTCGCCGTCGACGCTGGGGAACAACAGAGCCGTAAGTATTTTTTTCGTAATCTGTTCTTGTCTTTGACATCGTTTTTGACCTTGGAATAATTGTTTGCTTATTGGAGAGTTTGGACGAGTTGACAAAGAAAAAAAAATCGTAGCACATTGTTGTGTTCGGATTGATGCGTTGGCTCCACGCCTGAGCGAGTCACAAAAAAGAAAAGTCCTAACTCCCATAATCCCCGAATCAACTAAACAAACTAAAATTGTCTATAAGACTTACTGGTACGAATGTCTGTGGAGATGGAGACCGACGATATTGCTGCCCAGGTTGGAGACAGCAAAAGGGCTCGAGTGAGTGTAACATTCCAATCTGCGCGCCAAACGCTTGTGGCGACGGAATTTGTCACACTCCTGGACTCTGCCGCTGTGCCGATGGCAAGCTGCGCAAGCGCTGCAATGAAGACGAATTCTTCGAGACAGAAGCCCGCTGCTCCAGCCCATGCCAAAACGGAGGGCGATGCATCAACGGCGAGTGCGACTGTCCGGAAGGTTTCACCGGC
>Ga0115008_10001932_pt1 | contig 17109 bp, 13 predicted proteins | sample FraStrMetagenome_FD_87164 | JGI IMG/M metagenome (GOLD analysis project Ga0115008, IMG submission 87164) | Marine eukaryotic phytoplankton communities from Arctic Ocean - Fram Strait ARC3M Metagenome | ecosystem: Environmental > Aquatic > Marine > Oceanic | place: Fram Strait | collected...
ACGAGAATCAGCACGTAAGCTCATTAATATTTAAGAATCCGATTACAGATATATTGTTTGTTAAATCGAATATAACCTATGCATACTACTAGTAATTCCGTATTTATTGTACGTGAATGTAGTACACTATATGGATCACTAGGATGGGAGAATCCAGCGGATATGCTTACTAAAATTTTGAATTTAAGCGATATTAGGAGACATCGGGATGCATTTGTGTACTAATCGTGCCCATCATAAATCGAAGAGGTCTATGTTATCGTTTTCGACGTGCTTTCCTTCAAGTATTTTTTCTGAATAGTTACCATGACAGTGGAATCTTGAGTGAGTTAAGGAGAACGTCTAGCCAATTAAGGAGCTATGCTATTTGAATGTAACAGTTCGCTTAGATCATTTTAGGGACAGATCAATGAAGTGATGTGGCGAGAGGAAAATCGAAGCGTTGGGGAAATTTAGAAAGTCCAAGGTGTGAGATAGTTTTATCATGAAATAATTATGATATCGAAAAGACAAACATTTGTATTGAGATAGAGCCACATGACAGACAGGAAGCTTTGCTGATAAAGAGATAGATATGTACCGTAATCAAATGATTTGGCTTGATGTACGGCCTTCCCACCTTTCTGAATTGCGCGACGAAGTCACTGATAAAGTTTCTAAGCTTTGGACGATGATGATTCAAAGAGCTTCGTTTCTGAACGAGAATCGGTTTTCTTGGCTTTTGCGTTAAGAAAGGAGAGAAGATGGAGATGTGATATTAGCGAATATGAGTTTGTGAGCAAAGCATATTTGCGAAATCTTGTCTGCAAATGATCTGTTTCTTTTTGTAATTTAATCATTAAACATTGGTGAATTGCATCATTTCCTGGCTGTATTCGTTTGTTTCATTTTACGATTCTGTGCATCAATACCTGCATTCGGATTGTACAGCATAACTTCTTTATTCAATAAAAAGTCGCCCCATTTCCATTGTATGTGAGTAAAAAATATGGTCATCGCAATAATAACGATGATGGTTACTATAGACGACGCAAGTATACCTGCCTGTTCATGATCCCAAAATACAATCCATCCGAGCAAACCCAATAAAACCATGAACAGTGGAACCCCATAGGTAAACAAACCTAGCGCCTATTTTAGAAAATGGAAGTAGACATAAAATATGGGATTTTTGAGATCATCATCAATATAATATTGCATACTTGGATGAAATCATATCGAGCAACTCATGTTCGATGAACTGTCAAAATCAATCCAATAAACTCACCACTCGAAAGTCTCCTGCACACCTCAATCTCCAAAAATCGTGAAAAGATATATCCCGATTTACACAGTCGTATCGTAAAATAGCAACGAGTATAAATGTCGAACTCAACATGCTAAGAAGCATGATGCCAACTGTGATACTTGCTGTTGCCCCGTACAAAACGATGAGTAATGGGTGCAAATCTTCCGGTATTGATGCTTCTACCATGCTAACCATTGCGAATCCTGCTATGAGTGCACTTTGCTGTCCTAGGGCTTTCAATTGTTCAGCCTTTTCATCCACAGAACGCCGAGCATCGTCAATAGCACGACGTTCGTTCTCAAGGGCACGCTGTTTGAGATCCTCCTCGCGGCATTTGATCTCCCAGCCAATATCCAGCAGATCCACCATTTGAAATATTTATTGTAATTTATTTGAATCAAAGAAAATTGAATACAGGTCTAAAAATTTCATTTCATTGCTTGTGCGGATGTCCTTTTCACAAACAAACCCAGCACCCTATCGTGCATAGATAGAGCAAATCAATAGAAGCTTTGGGATTTGGATTGGACTCTTATTAAAATAATTTACCCTTTTGTTTTTGTTCGAAAGGAGAGCTTTATCGTGTTACCATTGTGCCGACTAAATTAAATCGATATACATATCGTCCACGATTTGCCTTTCTCGATATACATATCGTCCACGATTTGCCTTTCTTGTGATAAATATTTGAAGCAGATGAATATATACAGACATTTTACATAAATGTACACAACCTATCTTTTTGCATATACACTGTACGAGCGTTCGTTACATATTATATATATAAATGTATATATATTAAATACTTCGAAGTATACTTGTGTATATTATGTAGACTGTGTCGTTATGCTTTCAGCCATCAGCCACCCATTTTCATCTTCGATACTTTTCTTGCTTCGAAGTATTTTTCACAGCATACCTTTTTCGAGAGAGGGAAAAGAGCAGAGATTAGATAAAAGATAAGAGTATACATACGTCAATCACGACAACTGACTCTTCAGTGATTTAAGCCATATTCTTTATCCCCGAGCTTCAAACAACTTTTAAGTTGAACATTAATATATGAACACTGTTAACTACAAAAATGATGCAGAGCTTCGCAAAGAACGCAAGGCGGAAGCGAAACAATTGAAGCGAAGGCGTATAGAAGAAGATGGTGGGAAAAGGCGAAGACCTGGGAAATTTTATTCTAGTGCTTCTAACGAAAGTAGTACTGATAGGGAAAAAGTGAAACGTAAACAAACGAAGGATACAACTAAACGGAGATTTGGACGCGTAATGGAAAAAGTGCCCTCCATAAAAAGGCCTCGATATTCTACAGTCAGTATCGCTCTACCCACTAGCATCGTTCAAAACTGTCAAACGCATGAACTAAAGACACAGCTTGTTGGTCAGATTTCAAGGGCTTGTGCTATATATCATGTGGACGAAGTAGTAATATTTGATGATCATCTCGGAAAAGAGGCAAAGTCTGCGAAAGATGCCGCCTTCATGGCGCGCATCCTCCAATACATGGAATGTCCTCAGTATTTGAGAAGGAACTTCTTTCCGATGCATTATGATTTGAAGTACGCTGGTCTTTTGTGCCCTCTAGATGCACCGCATCATGTAAGAGTCGGTGAAAAAAGTAAATATAGAGAAGGTATATCTCTCAGCGATGAGAAGGCAGGCAAGACTAGCACAGATACAACTTCCTTTGTTAACATCGGTGTGAGAATTCCAGTTGTCGTCGACAGAAAAATTCCTCCAAATGTTCGGTGTACAGTTGAAGTAGATATTAAAGATTATGACAGGCCACGTCGAATGAAAGGGAAAATAGTGAGTCCGGCCGCTCCCAGGGAAGATGATGGGACGTATTGGGGCTATACTACTCGAGTTGCCAAAAGTATAGCTGCTGCATTGAAAGAATGTCCGTATGAAGGTGGTTACGATCTCAAAATTGGAACGAGTGAACGTGGAGACATAAATGTTGACAGTGTAAAGTTCTCCTTCCCAACCCCTCAATATAAGCATCTGCTCATTGTTTTCGGAGGGGTTGCAGGAATCGAAGAATGCGTTGACGCAGATGAAACGTTGAAAGTCGCTGGTGACGATAGTCGTTCTCTCTTTGATATGTGGGTGAATACGTGTCCATTTCAGGGTAGCCGCACAATTAGAACAGAAGAGGCAGTTCTTATTAGCCTCGCGCGGTTGCGTCCTTATATTGCCAAAAACAAGGAAGAGCACCCTCAGAATTCAACTTCAATGCAGAGAGTGGATACAAATATAACCTTCAGTGATTCTGCGTCTTCAGAAGAAAGTAGTGAAGATGTCTGAATAAGGCAATAAATGGCACCAAGGAATGAATACTGCGAAGCTCGTTCTTCCGTCAGAACATGCTATGTTTGAAGTCTATCTAATAATAAGTTACAATTGTTTACAATGAAAGCCCACCATTCGAAGCCCATACAAAAAACAGGGATGCCAGTCCAATAGCAATATAGAAGGGATCGTCACCTTCCAACCTCAACCCTAGGCCTTCACCTTTGTTGAATTGCCCCGTGTTAAAGATAATATTTTCAAAGAAACTTATCTCGCCCTTCAATTTTTCACGTCTTTGAATCTCGTACTCGCCAACAGATATGACACCCATATTTTTTGAATTTTCTATCACATAGCAGCACTCAGCAACCGATGAATCCCTTTCCATTGCATCAACGAGATCATCTAATACTCCCAAATTGAGCTTTAGTTGAGAAATTCCAAACGATATGCTGTACTTTACTCGATTCTCCATCTCTTTTTCACTTAAATCTCCTTGTGCACCGTTGAAAAACTGCCTAAGCTGGGATAAATCTGCGAATCCTCCTTCGGCGTTTCCGTAAGCTAAAATTTCGGAGCATACTCCAGCTTTTCAATGAAATTGTTTAAAAACAATGAAACAAACTCTAACATTGGATAAAATAGTTACGACAAAAATAATTACCTAAACTGATGACAGCCAGTTTGTCAATGAGTTCCATATCGAAGCCTCTAAACGGCCACACCGACTTAGGTTCATCTTTTGTCGGCAACTTTGACATGGAAAAACGATCTTTTGGATCGCGAAAGACGGACCGTTCCAAAAGTTGATCACCACGTCCTCCTTCAGAGAAGAAAGGGGCATCCGGTGCAGTTTCGTAAATACTATCATCTTCCATCAAATTGTCGACATTCACCTTTTGTGCATCAAATCCCAACAAAGACGCCATTTCTGCCCCTGCATTCTGATTAGCTAATGGGTAAAATTCGACTGCATTTCTGATAGCATTTGCTTGATAACTTTTAATTGGCATACCGACTATAATCCAGAAACATTAAGAATGTATCAGAAACAATATCAAGAGTCAAACTGAACTTACGCATATATGCTATGAGAAAGTGACCAGCTTCGTGCTGTATCATTCGTTTACGATATGATGGAAAAATGTACCTCTGAATCATGATTAAAGTTTCTTGTAATTTATCTGGAATAGCAAGTCCAGCACCTACAAATGCAAGAGGCGCAAAGCTCAAAAGCCAAACGATAACAAAGCGCAAAATTTCTGGCCCAGGCAAGTTATTATTTACTACAATTGAGGATGTGGATGAGGCGATAAATACACATAATAGAAAGAGACTGGCTCGATCTGCTTCGCGATTTCCATTCGTTTCGACGAGTTCCGATATTGGCCTCCCACGTATACCAGTCTGTACAGCTAAATCACCATCCGAAATACTTACTTCTGTCGCCCCTCTCGGTATATAAATGCTATTGAAACGAGACAAGTTGTCCAAATTAGCGAACACATTCTGTGCTTCAACACCTGTTTTGCATCTGTTCAACGACCTGAAATCATCAACGGATAGAGGAGATCTCTCTCTATTATTTGTTGGAGTGGATGCTTGGAGGTTTTCATTTTTCGTCGCCCTTGTTGAAAACCCATGGACTTTTGATAAACGAACGACGAGGAAAATTGAGAAAAACCAAAGATTCGAGCATTTATTTTTCATTTTCATCGCACAAGATTTAACTCTCTCCTTCGATCCATTGACTCAAGTTTTGAACAGTTCTCTTTGTTCGAATAGGTTTTGAAAAGGTTTTCCCGTCACCTCAATCTTTCTTGTTTTTCTTCTTCTTTTTCTGGGTTCTTGGCACTTCATTCCACCTCAGTAGTCATAGTCATAATCGCTTTTATCGTGTGTCGTGCGTCCGTCAAAGGACAAAGCGTGCCATTCAATATAGTTTAGCTGAATGGCGTTGCAAATAAGAGTGCTATTCCTCACTCCTCGGCGCATTCCACGTTCATTCACGCTAGAGAGACTTTGAGATTCTGGAGTCCATTCGACACACTGATGATAGACGATAGATGCCCGCAAGGTTAACTTTAATTATTTTATTTAATCATTTTGAAGGAAACCAAAGGATGGCCAAAATCATCTCATTATGCAAGCCTTCGTGATTATTTTTCCAATTGTACCGGTATTTAATTTAATGGGCGCGCGCGGATTTGTTTGAAAATTTGAAAATAGAAATTTTAAAAATTAGTTAGGGGAGTATGTAAAATGGACTGATTTTATATTTGATTAGAGAAAGCAAGTATTGCACGTTATTATACACTTTGATCGATTGTATACGATTTTGATTGATTTCGATTTAAAGAATGTTTACTTTTCTATCTTTTGATCATGATGCTCATATGATCGCTTAGACATGGTCAATTAACTACAAATTGTATTGTGTCAAAAGTAAATGTTGAGGGAATGCTCTGCTGCAAAAAATTACTTTTTTTTCTAAATTCAAATGAAACACTAACAACCGACAAGATGAGTGGTCAAGGTCTCGCATTATTTACTAGTTGCATAAATGGTGAAGAACAAGAGTTCGACAAAAACATACTTGAGATGGTATATACTTTTCAAAAGCAAGAACACCTATACAGAAAACCTGATAAACTCAAAGAAATATATAGGGGAGAGATAATTGCTTGGCGTGCGGAAATGTGTGAGTGGTCATACAAGTTTGTTGACAATTGCGAAATTGATCGGGGAATAGTTTATGTATCTTTATCCTTGCTTGACCTCTTTCTGCCAACGATCACTTCGATTAGCCAATCAAAATTACGTCTTGCTGCAATGGCCTCTATATTTTTATCCATAAAATTGTATTCTAAAAGGCGAATAAAGTCAAAGTATCTTGCCCTGTACAATTCAAGCCAAATCACTGGCGATGACATTGAGAAAATGGAGTTTCTCATTCTAAAAAATCTTGATTGGTTTGTTCATCCACCATGCCCACGCACATTTTTGCATTACTGTATCATTCTTCTATATAAAGGAGGTGAAGCAACGAAGGAGATTCTTGGGAATATTGCATTATACATGATTGAATTATCTATAGCAGATACCTGGTTCAATACTTACGTTGCATCAGAAATAGCACTAGGGGCTTTCTTTGGATCCGCTGCGATACTGGAAGAGCATAATTTTCTTTCAAAGAATTCTTCAGCAGAATTTGAAGCTCAAGCCATCCGCCTTGGTTTATTTCGATTATCAGGCGATTGTGAGGCTGCATCTAACCTGAAAGCTCGTCTTTGTGGCATTTATAATTATAATATCAGTGACTTAAATCATGACATGAATCATAACTATACCACAATTGTTGAGGAAATGTTTTCACCTAAGTGTATATCAACCAACCCGTCGGTTGACCTTCGGAACTGTGATGATAGAAGTTGCTGTTCCATTTCACCTACTTTGTTTACTCCCAAAAGCTTGTATGAAGATACGAAAGAAAAGTAGTCAAGCAACTACGAAACAAAAACAAACATCACCAAACTTGTGTAATTCCATAGATCTTTTCCAATAAAGCAGATAACTTGTAATTGTATTATTTAGCTAAAGCTATATTTTAAGAAATATTGCGACTTTTTTACAATGATATTGCTTCCTTTCGTCAAACGCTAAGGATCTGAGGATATTAGCAATGCAGAGCATAAAAGATGAAAGGTATTATGAATCATCCAAATGTACATATTATATTCACCTGTGATGAATGGTACAAGAAAGAATGGAGGGTATGTAAGAAATAAAATAAGTCCTTTCACATACTTTGCCCAACACGTAGCATCCGATGGAATCACAGAAAATGTAAAGACCCACATCAAAATGGAAGGAAGTGCCAACGAATAATGCCACAAAAGCATCGGGACGTGAACATAGATGATAAGTACTTGAGCTAGCGCTAAAACGATTTTACGCCTGTCAGAGTCTCTCAAAGCTTTGTTTCTATAAAGTAGACAAACCACAGCAAGATATTGGACATTATACAACCAGTCAATCTGTGTGAAAACCATTGCCAAAACAGTTCCAGTAGATGAAGCAAAGGAGCATAACACAAATGGAAGAAACACGGAAGAATCCAAGTGTTTGGATTCTCGAAAGACGACTTTAAGAAAATTCAAGAGACAAGGTAGCAATGCGACGATACAAGGTAAAATAAACTCGGCGTTCGAAATAAACTTTTTTGTTGAAGGTAAGATATAAAGCGCAACTGAGTGATGTAATCTTTCATGTAGATTGCTAAATCCTCTGATCAAATTTTCGCAAGCTGTTGCAAATGTCTGAATGTCATCCCGAAATTTTCTTTCATTGTTAATTGGCACCTCGACTATCACAGTCATCGAATCAATACCATACTCGAGAAAGGGGGCATGATCTCCAACTATGCCAATCGCCGAAGATGCTATGAATCCGACCATACCTAGCAAGTCTTTTACGTACATTGTAGTTGTTGATTTTTTGGGGAAGTTCCTGGTTATCTTGTCACTAAAGAGAAATAACTGCTTGAAAGGATGTAGAGAATGTTCTTTATTTTTGCCCTTCTTTAGTAGGGGGCGAAGTGACTCGAAAGAAGCAGCAACAAAGTCCATGTTCGGGAGCAAACCGTTTCGGCCAGGAATAAGGAAAGTGCACTCTAATTCTGAATTAGAGAAACTGTCCTCACTTCCACCAGATCCATCCTCTCTTTTTGAAATGCGGAAGTCTATCACAAATGCCTGCCTAATCATTCCACTTATTGGCATTCTAGATAAAGTAGATAGATCTCCTTGAACATATAGCTGCAACAATGATTCAACTAATCCTGATGCGTTCATTTCCTTTGTTGTGGGCATTGCAAATAAAACAGTTCTGGACATCCACACCCCACTACTTGTCAGACGATGAATAAGTGCAGAAATCATCTGTCGCACATGTTCCGACGAATCATCTACGTAGTGATCAAATACAAACAATATCACTTCATGCGCATCGGAAGCAGAATGAGTAGATCTCGGATGAACTCCGATTAACATAAAGTCTGACATCGTGCTGCAACTCGTTGATCCACCCATTCCGCGGGCACTGATTCTCCTGAATCGATCACATTCAAAATCTTGATCAAGTTGAGGTTCAACAGAGGGCGACGCATTTTCATGAAAGATAAAGTCTTTAAACTCAAAATATTTTGACCGCGCATTATGAAGCAAGAAAGAACTTTCATCTATATACATTCCGCGACACTTGAGCTCTCCAGTCGCGACGCTCACCAAAGGATGTATCAAAATCCAAAGTATGGCTACAAAGTAAGGCAATCTAATCAATACAGACGTCTTTCTGCTCCCATCGCTTATTTTGTCAAGAAACTTGTCCCATTTTGAAACGTCTTCTTCTGCTATATCATTTTTAGTTATTTCAGTTAACTGCCCACCGGTGTGCTCTTCTCGTTGTACATTGTCCATCTTGTTATGAATCTTTAGCCCCTTCCAACACTTTCTCTCGAAAATCACATCAATGAACGATTTGAAACTCGATTGCTGCACTGATGGAAAATTCTTGTTTCTCTTTCTTTTCACTCTCGCTCTAAACGCTTTGGAGAGAGAAGCCTAACGGTTTACCTCTCTATATAAATATTTACAAAGAGACTACGATCGCGACAACCAACAACATTTTTTGATACACAATTGGAACATTGCATTGCATAAAAATATAGTTGAGCAGGTTTGTTCACAAACAACCGGTATAATTTGAATAATTTAGTTCTTATAGGTTTGTTCGCATGTGTGTTGTGGTATCGGGTATCGGTGGCTGGAATTTGTATCGGCATCGGATCAAGCAACGCAAAAAGTTCTCACTCGAGACACGAGATGAGAGACGACAGTGATATCTCCCCACTGAGATAAAACACAAAAGCGCGAGAGACGGAGAACATATAAAATCAGATACGCCATTTGTATGGAAAGGTATTAACGATAAAACCGTAACCGATAGTACAATACGATGAGGATGTCAATAATTCAATTTTTTCTAATCTTCGCCTCGTTAGCAGTTCGTGTTGCAATTGGACGATCGTTTCATGCACGAACCTCCTCATTTGTTCCGAAATTGAAGTCCTCATTGAATTTTTGTAGTAACGAGGAAACTAGAAGTCGTGCAAAATTTTATACAACTTTGAGATTTAGAGGAGGATCGGTCACAGGAGGAAATTCGACGGTTGGGGAGGATGGTACATGTAGTGGCGATAACTCTGCTTCCGATTCCTTTTCAGCACGCGAAGAGGAAGAAGAAATTTGCGTTGCTGCAACAAATAGAAACGCGAAAGGAGGGAAAAGGAGAAATTCTTCTACACGGTCATCAACTAAGGCGAAAAAGTCGTACCCGGCTGATTTGGATAGCTTTCGTCGGATAAGAAGGGAATGGAGGGACGTTTGTTTATTAGGGTTGGGTTATGACTGGGTTAAATCAGAAACTGTAGTTATTCGACGGAAAACATCGAAAGCATCTTTGAAGGGGAAGTCGTCAACGTCTGCGTTTTCGAAACATGATTCAGATGAAGACCTCCATGATATACCTGATAACATTGATGAGGTTGAAGGAATAAATGTAACAGGTTCAAAGCATAGACAGCAGGTTGATGAGATCCGGATAGGACCACTTGGAAAGTCATTGTATATCTGGCATTTTTCCTTGGTTGGCGCTCCCGGCTCTGCCTATCATGGAGGGATATATCATGGTCGAGTAATTCTACCGCGTACATATCCTGGCTCACCACCTCGTATTCAGGTAAGACGATATCGAAAATGATTATGAATTCAATAATTTTTCTTATTTTTATCGAAACATCTACAGGTTCTTACTCCTTCTGGAAGATTTTTGATAGGCCATGACATTTGCTTGAGCGCATCGAGCTTTCACCCTGAGACGTGGACTCCTCGATGGACAATTCTTAGTCTTGTGCAGGCGCTCAGAATACATATGCTCACAGCTGCAAATGAAATAGGGGGAATAGAAGCATCGTATGAAACACGGCGACGGCTGGCCAAAGCATCTCGCTCATGGAAGTATTCGACGCCGCAGGCGCTGATTAATCACTCTCAGATGATTGAAACTGAGGGTTTTTGTGTAGACGAAGGCACAGACAAGTGTCAGCAAACAGATACTTCTCGTGAGGCAAAAGAAAATGTGAAAGACAATTTTAGTTCTTCCATATTAGAGGGAGATGTGGATTCCAAAGGTCGGCGCACAGAAAATAAGAGAACGCAATCCTCATTTTCCTTGGAGGTAAATCTCTCTATAGCTAGTGAGAAACGCCGAAAATCGCTCTTTGTACCTGTATCTCGAGGTACTAAATTGCGAATTTCACTTATACTTTTTGTAGTCTTATTCACATTCCTAAATCTGAAAAATTAAATTAGTCTAGAGTATCGCTCTTTCTCAACCTATAAATCTCGTCCATGCTCTTCTTTAAAGAGGGGTGAAGGGGAGCGTTTGATTCGTATAAATACATAATGAATCCCCAAACTAGGGATGCAAACAATGGATAGGCATTTGTTTTTCGTCCAACAAGCCATTTCCTTGCTCCTTGTCCATACGCAGTCAAACCCTCATCACTGAAACGGCTTACCAAAAGTTGAACTCCAGACACAATAGTCCTGCTCAAAAGGTAAAGAACAATTTGATAATTTACAGAGCTATACTTTCCCCATATAAAGTACCCACCAAATGCTCCTGCAACGAGTGAGTCAAATGGACGCTCGGGTATACCTGGCATCTTTCCGCTAGAAAACATTCGGCACTGCCTGGTTCTACGCGAAAACTTAAGTAAAAACAAGATTGTCTTATAAGTGAAAGCAAAAGCTGCCAAATTAGACGAATGTGTCGCCGTCATTTTGAGGATAGATCTTAATTTTTGACTAAAACCGAAGTCACGTCGAAACAGAAAAGTCATTACGAAAGCGTGAGGTAACCTAACTTTCATTCCATAGCTGCCACCAGCAACGGATGCATTCAATATTTCTCGAACTTCTTGAAAAAGATCATTCCAATATTTCGGTGACCCAATCATATTTCAAGAACAGCGATCTCACTTCCAACCAACATGCAATCGACTTCACGTTCGCTTTCCGAAATAGATCTTTCTTTTACTCCATCTTCCGTATATTAAATCAATACTGGGTTATTGGACTAATTTGAACATCCATGAGAGTTACGAACAGTAAATGCGTTAATAATCTCTTTCCATAGTTGCGCCGACAAAGCTCTTGTGTGTGTGTGACTGTATTTATTATTATTTTTTTACGGGTTACGAGTTACGAGGTGGTCTGTGTGTGTGTATCATTTTTACTTCAGGGTCGTTACTTTCAGCTTTTTTTTTAAACTGTATGCTTTTATTTTATTAACTTCTACTCTTGTACCAGGTATTCAGCTTGTGTGTTGTATGGATGTATGGAACATGGGGCGTACGTACAGACCGAACAAAGTTCGCATCGGCACAAACGGTGAAGATGAATGAAAAAACGAATGGACCGGGCCAAACCAAAAAAACTTTTTGATCACGATAGATCTTAAAATCAAACCTGTATTGTTTTGAAACTGAAGCTCAAAAAATGCATTTGGTAAAATGGTCTAGAAATTCTCGCCGTTGAGGAGAGATTCAACAATGTGTTAATGCGTCATTATGGTCTGTACTCTAGAAGCAGTAGAAGAGATGAAAGGTGAGAGTTATGTTACTATGATGGTGATCCCGATGAAGGACGTCTGATCGCCCTTTCGGTTTTAATTGTTTGTGCATGTATGGCAGAAGGGTTCATGCGTAAGAAATGCAGAGAACTAGATACTCGCATGCTAAATGAAGGGTTTATTTAATGGGTTTCTCATGTGCTGCAGGGGTCGCAATGATGGTTCATTTTGTTTGACGGGAAGATATCGACGTGCTGTATCTGTTGAAAATTGATTCAAACGTGAACTAAGATACTAGCCCTGGACACAGAAAGTGTACGGGACTGGCTCATGGGAGCCGGATCAAAGCCTTCTTTCACTGTGCATCGCGTCATATCTCCTTTCGCTGCGTCTACAATTAGATATAGCCAAGCATTATGTTTCATCACAGGGCTTCCGAGTTGCCTATTGATAATTCCATATGACAACTAAAACTGTGCGAAATAGAACCAGTAACAGTAATTATCGTTATGTACATCTCTCACCATCTTGTTTTTTTCAGCGTTGAATACCCTATGAAGTTTGTGTCAAGAGGAGATGTTCATTTTCTGAAGTGACGTAAATCCCTTTTGTGTATATATTCTTATACTTCGGAGTATATAAATGTCTATGTAAATATATTGAATTTAAGCTTTGAGATGAGCGATCTCTATAAATATATACATGTTTATGTACATATATATATATATATATATATATCGAAGTTAAGCTTTGAGATGAGCGATCTACAGAGCATCGAGAAGGATATTATTTGTAGCTGTTCGGTCAGTCAGTCAAAAATAGGATGAAGTGAAAACTATTTTACGACGGAAAAACGGCTTGGCTGTGTTGGAGATTCGAACAACTAGAAAATTACTCCTTTATTATGAACCCTTTTGAACCACCTTAAACCATAGTTAGGCGGCCAGACGGCTAAGGTGCACCGGATTCTGGCGACAATCCGACTCGGCTGGACTTGCGTCCCATGAAGACCTATTAGATGGCAAGGGGCTATTCTACAGCAGTAGTTACCTAGTTCGTCAGTACCTATCCTGGAATGGAGTGGTCCCTTGATCGGCAGCTTCGAGGTTTCGGTAAAATGTAAATACGAACATGTTCTGCCCTCTTCAGAGCCAATGTTTCCCACCCATGGGTAAAGGTTTATCGTACGCGTTCAAGTGATATAAGGTGCGAATAATAAGTTTTCTAGCCTTACTCTGAACCGTAGGAGTAAATTTTTGAGGAGCGCCTCTCTTTCAAAAATTAAGTACATGTACCGGTAATAGCGTTATCTTCTTCAACATATTCTCGTGGAAACAATAAACGCAGATATTCCTCGGTTTGCACCTCCTCGAATTCTCTATACCCTAAAATATACCATGACTGTACGAATAGAAAAGTAAGCGTGTATTATTAATTTATTTGACATAGCTACAACATGCCTAATTCAAAAACAAACACGAAAGTAATAACGTAACATCTTTATACTAAGCGTGTATTATTAATTTATTTGACATTGCTACAACATGCCTAGTTCAAAAACAAACACGAAAGTACTAACATACATCTTTATACACAAATTTCAACGACAAATATCGAGAAGTCCTCTTAAGCTTCTTCAACCTCTTTAGGCGCAGGTTCCTCAACCTCGGCTTCGACCTCCTTGACCTCCAAACTTTCTCCACCAGACCCAAACATGTTCGAAATAACATCGATGATTTCGTCCTGACTTTCGAAAAGGGGCATGAATGTAATGACACACGTGGCTCCAAAACCCCATACAATAGCAACAAGAACCCAGAAGGCAAAGTAAGACTCGGTAAATACACCGGCAGGAATAGAGAGAAGCGGCCAAAGAATGACGAGAACAAAAGTGAGCACATAGCCGCGTTGGGTAATCCATTTATGTGCCTTGTCAAGCTCTACAGGATCCTGCTCGATCTCGCTAAGACCGGACAAATCTTGTTCAACAAGCTTGATGCTTCCATTAAGTGTTGAGAAGTCATACTCTTCTCCTTCGTAGAGCGAGTAAAGAACATGGATAATTCCAGAGCTTCCAATAGCGACAACATTACCAGTAAGCATGACCTCATTAGTTCCAAGAGTATCAATTGTAATCTCGTCAGACTGAATGATAGCTGCGGCCAACCAAGAGATGACAGCGCAAAGCAATCCTGTCCAGGCCGCGATAATAGCACCTTTTCCTGAAGCCTTACTCCATGTCATCAGGAACCACAACGGGCAGACGGCACTACCAATGCATACTCCCATAAAAAGGTAAACCCAGCCAAGATTCAAGTCCAATTCGTATAAAATCAACGAAAAGCATCCCATGAATAGTCCAAAGAAAAGAATCACGATGCGGCTGACCTTTAGGATATCTTCGCCAGTTGCTTCGGGATTTATGTATTCACGGTAAATATCGTAAGAAACAAGAGAACTAACTGCAATACTCTCTGCGGAACCAGTGGAAACAATGGCCATGAACAACATGATGAGGATTAAAATCGATCCCGAATCACCCAATAAATGAGTAGCCACTGCTGGTGGGACGAGACCTGCTCCAGCCTCGTCAGAGGTGATGGGAAGCATCAATGCAGTAGACGCTAGTCCAAGACTGGTGGCAAGAGAGAACGGAATACTGAACCAGCAAATTCCACCCAAAAGATAACCACGAGCAGCGGAAGAGGGTCTTGCGGCGATAGCGGACTGCCAATAACTCTGATCAACGAAAACTGTTCCAAAGTTTCCAACTACATTGATGACGCCGAACATCAAGCCATCGGAAGACAACATAGTAAGGTAACTTCCGTCGTGGTTCCCACTTACTTCACCACATGCATGAAGTGCAGGATCATATTCAAAGTAAGCTTCCTCACATTGAGCTTCACTCATCGAAACAGTGCGCTCGAGCAACATATAAATTTCATCACTGCTGTACACCTTAATGTAAACAACAAGGATCATGGTGATTAGCACGCCAAAGATAATGGTAGTGTGAAGGTAGCTAGCAATGAAAGTTGCACGTAGGCCACCTGCCATAGTGTAGATGATAACACCCCATGGGATGAGGAAGGATGCTAGCCTGTAGTCCATGCCCGTAAGAGCTTCAACGGTGGCGGCACCACCAAGGAGAAGCATACTTGTAACAATAATGTTTGCACAAAATGCAAAGAAAATGAAAGTAATGTGGGCATAGAAGCCCCACCTGGCCTTAACGATCTCACAGACGGTGTGGGCATTTGGGGCTACCTTCTTGAGTGAAATTGCGAGTACTCCGAAGAGAAGGACCTGAATAGTTGCTCCAGAGGCATACCTGGTTGATGATAGAGATGAATGATGTGAGCTTTATTGATTACAAATACATATACGAACATGATAAAACAAGAAAAAAAACGAATGCTGGTCCAGTAACGTGGTAAGCGTGTGCCGTGATAGGGTGAAGGAGAAAGAAAGGGTTCGGGTTTTGGGTTTCCGTTTAAAGATACACTCTTAGCTGTTCGCATTGAAAAAAGATACACTCTTAGCTGTTCGCATTGAAAAAATTTCAGCAGAAGTTACAATTTCCTCTTAACTTCCGCTGAAAATGGAGAACACGAGAGACATATATTCGTGCTTCTCAACGAACTTTCAGAAAAACACTTAAGTAAAAAAGGTTTCCTCTGAAGAGCCGCAAACTGAAATTCCAGCACATGACTGACTGACTTCTGCCGAAAATATTATACATCATGGCACAGAACCTCTGGGGTGACGCCTGTCAGCAATTCTACGTATGGGGAGAAACTTACCAAAAGGGTCCCGAAACACCGTAGTTCCATGCTACATTCGACGACTGTAAAAGAGTTGCCGCCCACGTCCATTGAGAAACAATTACGGATGCTGTCAAACCAGTCTTGACCATGCGTCCAGCAGTGCTGTTCGACGAAAAAAATTAAGTTGGTGAGGTGCTTCAAAGACATGTTAAAGTTCATATCAATCAAAGAAATACTCACTTGAAATGCTCAGAAGTCATCTCCTTCTTAGTTCCGTAGTACTTGTCTGCCAACACGATGAGGGAAGTAAAAATGGAAAAGAACCCTCCGAAGCCCAGCACGACAGCATAACCAACCCACTCATCTAGGGGAGCTTCGTCTCCAAAGAAAGAGCTCGCAGTAGAATATTCCGAGTAGGAAAGAGGTATAAGTTCAGCGGGGAACTCGCCAACACTTTTGCCGGCGATTCTTTCGGCTACACTACTCATCGTTAGTTCGAGTTCGTTGGATTACCGAAAGTATGAAATCAGAATTGTGAGATGAAAGTAAACATTTGTGAAGCAAATCTATATTTGACACTCGCTCTACTACAGTTTACGAGCAGATGTTCTTGTGAAGATGTGAAAATTTTGTATTCTAAAATTTTAGCTTGTGAAATAATTCATCGAGCTCAAGTGTGATAATTAAACATTTACACCTAAATATCATCTACTGGAATTATTCTGTAAAAGAAATGTACATGTACGAGTACATGTACTTCGAAGTACATCTGATTTGGATTCATAGAAACAATTCATAAGTCGACTTTGCGACATCAATCACCTCTCCTGTGAGGTGCGTTGGCATTTGACATAGCTTTCTCGAGTTTCGGAATCACCACGATCACGCGTAACTTTTTCTGCGGACGGAGAAGAATATTCAGCGCCCTGCCGACGGCTACCATTTTATTTTGAACTAATATAACGTATTTTAAAAACTGATATCCACATCAACGAAAATTGCTATATTTTGAACTGGTACAACAAAAATTTTGTACTGACACAAGCAGATTTTAGA
>Ga0115008_10001935_pt1 | contig 17099 bp, 17 predicted proteins | sample FraStrMetagenome_FD_87164 | JGI IMG/M metagenome (GOLD analysis project Ga0115008, IMG submission 87164) | Marine eukaryotic phytoplankton communities from Arctic Ocean - Fram Strait ARC3M Metagenome | ecosystem: Environmental > Aquatic > Marine > Oceanic | place: Fram Strait | collected...
CGTAGCAAGATCGAAAAATATCGTTCTGTAAATTAGTTGATCTCCTACCGTCAAAGTGATCGACCAATTTCAGGTCAACCACACAGTAATTGTTGACGCTGCTTTTCTTGCTGAGAAGAAAATCACATTGTGATGTATTTCAACTGACTTGCGATCTTGAAAATTAGATACCGACTTCTTTAAAAAGTTTAGCACCTCAAACTTTTTGGCTTTAAAAAAAAAAGATCTAAAATTGCAATAATTAGTGCACGAGTATAAATGGTAATGGAAAAGCCATCTTCTCGTCATGGCTTACGTTTTACGTTGGATTACTTCTCGAATGGTATTTTTGTACACCGTTAGCCTTATTGAAGATTGAAGAGGGCCGGCGTTGCTCCTCTAGACTACTCTCCATCTAGACCTAACAAACCATGATGAAAGCGACGGAGGTTTTGAAAATAAAGTTTTTTTTCAGAGTTGATCTTCTTTCACCAAAGTGATTTACCAAAAATATGCGTGAACAGACAATGTTTTGCTTTACTTCGCTTACAAGAATGTTCCAAATAATTGCTTTTATTTTAAATTAATACATTATAATCGCGCTTGCGGTATTCACAAAATTTTACAACTTAATTGCGATTTTGGCGTATGAGATAAATTAGACACTGATAAATTTCACAAAGCTTAGCACCTCAAAAATATCCTCTTGCGAAAAAAATCATCTTCAATAGATACAATACTATACGAGTATACGTGGTGATGGAGAATCCTTCTTCTCATTATGGCTTGTGTTGGTTACCCGCCTCAAAACTCGAAGAAAATTTCTGTGCATCATTAGCCTAATTAAAGATGGCTGATGGCTCACTGTGCGTAACCAAACATTTCTGTTGCTTCTTCTAGGCTAGGTAAGGAATCACAATACCCATGTGACGCAGACATACATGCTTTTTTCCAACCATCTGCACTAATGCGCTTCCTTTTCGTTGGCTCTACCCTTCGAGGTGAATCGCATACGTTCTGTTTCCATGCCTCAGTGACTTTAACGCCCTGATCGAGGTTTGGTCGCTTGACACTTTTAATTGAGGTATGAGCCGAATCATCCTCGGAAGTAAGTGAGTGGGAAACGAACGACGATATCTGGAGGGAGGAAAATGGTATGATTGCTGGAGTAGAGGGTTTTACGACTTCGTTCACTTCACAGTTTGGATTTGTATTGCCCTCGGGTAGTGAAGAAATATATTTTCTCAGAATGAATTTCTTCACTCGAACAACTTCTGCATCGCGTCGACTCTGGACCTGTAATAAAACCAACAACATGAGATGGATTGACTCATATCTGCAGGTTGCTCGGTAAAAATTCTATTCCACGTACCTTTTTACGATTTCCAGCAACTTTCTTTGAAAACGAGTAGGATATGTTACAACCTAAATATGATCTTAGGACTCGATCACTTTGCTGAACTTTAGAAAGAATCGTCATATCTTTAATTGCTGGAATGCTTCCATCAAAAGGCCTGAGAATATGTACATCAACAATTTCGTGTCTTGTTACAATCTCATTTTCGTCTGTATGTATATTTTCATGTTTATCATCGTTACTGTTGCACATTTCTAGTGATATGTCTGTACCGGGATGGGCCCTTGAATTATCTCCACAGCCGACATTGTAGTCATCATCAATAGAAGCTTCATCACTTGAGTAGGTACCATGAGAAGAATCGCTCACAGTACACACAGCGCCTAAACTAGAAGAGCTTGTTTGGCGTCGCGGAGACGTATGATTTAGGTCAGAACAGTTCGAAGTTGTACCAGACACATCATTAGTTGATTCAAATGGCAATAAGGCAGACCTTGGAAAAATACTTCTTTGTGTAGACATGCCTGTGAATAATTGATGAGGCGGGATACCATTCTTCTGGGCAGCTTCGATTCGTGGTTTCCAAAAACGCTTACGATTATTGACGAACCAATTTGTAAGCTGCTTAATTTCGATACCAGTGTCCGCCATAATCGCAGCTTTCTCCGCATCGGTAGGGTATGGATGTGAAATATGCTCTGGACTCATCATCCAAGCCTTAAGATACTCTACTGTCTCGGGCGGAAGGCTGCTGTGAGAAACTTTTCTAGCTGGCATGTCTACTCTGGGAAATTCTGAAACAAAAGCAAAAACTAGATCTTTGGTGAGAAAAATACCAGACGCTCCAAGCGAATCAACAGAACAGAAAGGTTTTCAAACCGCCCTATTCACACAGACCAATGACTAAGGAGCTGAACATGAATTCATTGATCTACATCGCCGACGGTGGTTTGTCCTGGTAGAAATTTGGTCGTACCTTCTTTTAAACTTTTAAGCGTGATATTCTATGCCCTTTGATGGGTTATGGGAAAAAGGAAAGGAGGACTCCCCCAACCTCCCAAGTCTTCCATTTTTCTTGTGATGTTTTTGTTTGATGTCAAAGTTGACACGGACGGCGCGAGATTTGATTGGATTTCACAAAGAAATAAGTTTAATTTAGCGCATTTTCATCTGACGTGGAACGAGATCGCAATATATTTCTGTGACAAGATTATTCGATGTTTGAAGTTAAAAGCTTTCCGGTGCTTCTCATTAAATCTGACGTGGTTACTGGATAGGTGTAACGTACTTGTACGTATGCCATCCCATCATTGTCTTCATACTTAATGGACTCTCCTATACGTCATTTTCATGTGCAAAAATAGAGAGAAGTACCGGTACATTTGTACATGTATTAGGATTAGGGAGAAGAAAAAGCTGTGAACGTAATCGCGAATCCCGAATGTACGGATGACGTTGGCAAAAGTTGAAGCTGACATTTGACACAAGACACAAGTACATCATCGGTGTCCACACTTGCGAAAGCAAAAATACATGTATTTAATACGAGTATGGCGTGAACGAACAGAATCACGTTTTTGCATAACGAGTCGTACATCCGTACCCATGTATGATGTATGGCATTTCGCCTCATGATCTCATGATGAACGATGATACCACAAACGTTTTAACATTGTACACTCTACAAAAGTGAAATTAGTTGGTGATTATAACAAAATACTGAAAATGCTTTCACAACTTTTTTTCGCGCACCAAGGAATAAAATGTCACACTTTTACAACAACTTGCCATTCTCATTAAACTAGAAGCATATACTAGCCAATCGTAGACGACTCAGAATAACACGCACTTCTCAGGAATTTTGTATTTTGTTATTTATGCTTGAAGAGGATCACTGATGAATTCTGCGAAATATGATGTTGAATTGCAGCGACAGAAGTTTGTATGATGACTATGAAAAGACAGTGGTTGGTTCTTCTTCTTCTTCATATTATACTATTGAAATTTCGATTGTTCTTTGATGGCCGATTTAGTTATATAGTTTTTCATCTTTCTAATTTCTCGGTGATTGATCAATTTTGATGATTCTCGATTTCGGCAAAATTATTCCTTCCCGACTCTGATTATTTCGCATTACTACAAGATCTTGTTGTTTCTATCTGAACTCAGTATACGAATAATGACAACGAAGGGAACGTAACTAAAAAACAGTTTCACCACTCTTTTTTCTAAATTCTTTTTGATGACCTTGATTACTATCTTGGATGACCATGAATCATGAATGATACTTGAGAAAATTCCAATTGATTAGTTATTATTGTGCCGCCAATAGTTTTCGTTGTGTTCGTCTGAAAAGTTTTATATATTGAAAAAAAAATAAAGCAGATGAGCAGCATTGCCGACATTTCATGGGATACATGATAATGTTTCACAGAACAGCGTAATACATAACTACCAATATTAATATAATATATGATTATTAAACAGAACTAGAAAAGATGATACAGTTGAAAAGTATGTGAACTGACAAGCTACTACTATTTGAAGAAGGCCCAGCCTTTATCATAAGATTTTAAATTTTACTTTTCTTTTTGATAACCAAATGAGAGTGTGGAGCAAGTAGGGAAGGGGACTGACTTCCGTGCGTCCGTGCGAACGGGTTCCTAAATTGATCGTAGAGTTAAACAAAATCCAAGGTAGTCCCGATGTTACTTGAACTCGTATTGGTTGATCTACGCTAACCTATGAACAACCACACAATGCGATCAGTTCATGTTCATGTTGAGTTCATCAATAAAGCGAATACGCGCCTTTCGTTTCTGGTTTTTTCTTCATTCATTATCATCATCATTATTCCTCCAACAAATAATTATCACCGTTTTCTTTCTCACCTACATTTCCTCCCCTCCGCCCACCTCGTATCAACCAAAAGAATTTATATTTGAAAATAGAGATTTACGCAATTATACTATTTTATTTCGGTAGAAGAAATCTTATCGAAACGGAACTGAAATCTGTTCCTCCGATAAGTCAATTTTCGTTAACAATAGTGGAAGAATCAAGTAAGCATCGTCAAATTACCTCGGAACCATTCCTGTCATTCAACGCTATCGTGAGTTATTTTTCGTGTAAACAATTCAAAGCGAAGGCTTCTACTCTAAATTAAGCAAAAGCATGCCACTTTCTAGGGAAGAGCGGCTGTTAAAAAAACAGCAACACGCGGAACGTCGTATGAAAAGAAAGGCGAAAAAGGCATCGAAAGGAAGCTGCAATCCTGATGATATTAATGAAATTGCTATTGATTTTTCCGATCTAGCAGTGACTGAAAAGAGTATTTCTTCCGAAGAAATTCTTAGGAACAATAAGATAAGCCTTGAACATGTTTCCGACGACTTTTTGGTTTCAATGATGTGTTACCTTAATGCCAGAGATTTGGCTTCTTTGATTAGCACGTGCACTTCCATAAATAGAGTTCTCCGGGAAGGTAGAATACAACATCTTCTATCCATGTTGGGTGATCAATACTTGTTGAATGAGTCGGACATAAGACTGTTACTGGAACAATCGCAATTGAACGCTCCCTTGAACCGTTTGCGTTCGAAAAAAGTCAAGAAAAATGTTTTGGGTGCAGATGATTATCCGTCCTACGCGAGATTTATTGAAGAAGCCGTTTGTGGGAGAGCTACACAATGCTTTGGGCGGGGGAAAGGTAACAAGCAACCGTTACCTCTTCATGCTGAAGGAAGAGTGTGCTCTACCTCACCTGAGCATAGTGTGTGCAGAGCTGGAGGCAATGGGCAAAAGGGTGCGGGCGGGAGCGGTGTATATACTTGGGGCGTGGGTAGACGTGGTCAACTTGGTAACGGTAAACGAGAGGTAGAGCTTTTCTGTTTTCATTTCTTCTTCTGCTCTGTAATGTAATAAACTTCTTTTCTTTTGAATAGGATTCGGCGATGCCTTCTCCAGTCAGTGGAAGTATCGGAACAAGGATAAGAATAGTTCAAGTTGCAGCTGGCGGTGGCTTAGTTCGAGTGTCGCATACTCTCTTATTGACTGATTTAGGCCAAGTTTTGTCTTTTGGAACGGCGATGTATGGACAGCTTGGCCATGGATTTAGTGCTGGAAAAACGTTACAAGATGAAATTCGCCCTAAATTTGTTGATGCGCTGAAACCATATCGATGCACATACATTTCTGCTGGTGAGTTACATTCTGCTGCTGTGACTGAAGATGGAGATTTATATACATGGGGCGATGGATTCTGTGGACAGCTAGGTTTAGGAAATAAGAGGCCTAGAGTACTGCCAGAACAAGTTACACTAGGTGGTTTGGAGGATGAATGTGTCGAAAGTGTTAGTTGTGGATATAGACATACGCTTTGCGTTACAGAAGATGGGGAATGCTTCACATTTGGTCTTGGACACTTCGGGGTACTTGGCCGATCATATGACCCCTATCAATATTCTTTGGTCATTGATGGTGAAGAAGTTGAAGGACTACTACAGGAGGAGGTATCGCAACCGGACGTGGGTCAGTTTCATGCACGTGAGGATAATGAAGCTGGATCAGCGATAACTGATGAAATGAGGGCTCACTTAGATCTTCTTGGGAACCTTACACTCGATGATCCCAGTAATCAGTGCTATCCTGTCGTCGTCGATGTTTTAGAAGGTATCAACATCGTGGGAACTTCTGCCGGTCATCGTCATTCGATGTTGCTTGATGACGCAGGCGGAATATACACTTTCGGATGCGGAAAAAATGGCAAGTTAGGACACGGCGATGAGGAGAAACAAGAATACCCGCTGAAGGTACTTGAGTTGAGGGACAAGAACATTAAGATATCTCAAATAAGCGCAGGAGTTGATTCTAGTTTAGCTCTCTCTACAACAGGGGAAGTTTATAGTTGGGGGAAAGCCACGAAAGGCAGGATTGGTCATGTCGGTGAAGACTATGAAGATATCCTCTCACCATTAAAAGTAAATCTTCCGATCAAGTCAGCTAGTATCGATTGTGCCTATATGCATTCTGTAATCATTGGTTTGGATGGAAGTATTTATATGTGCGGAGAAGTAGGTATTAATGGAGATGATGACGGTCAAATAGACGAGTCACCTCCTCGCCAAATTGCTAATTTCAACGTTTGGCACCGCACGCCAGAAGCGAAAGAAGAAGTTAAACGAGAAGAATGGAAAAAATACGGAAAGTATGAATTGAAAGGTAGATCGAAAGCTATGGCCGAGGCAGATAAGGCCTGGAACGCCTAACTGACACGAATCTCTACTGCAATTCAAGCGTCAAGTTAACCCTACTTTTAAAGTATCAAAACTTGGTAGGGTTTTACTCATAGTACAGACCCACGTGATTAATTTATAGGCAAATGATGATGTCAAAGTAATTTGGAATGTAGAAGGTAAAGAAAAGAGCTGGTGACAATGGTTATGGAGGTTAACAATCATAAGAAAAGGACGAATCGATTATAAGCCCAAAATTTTTGACATTCAAAGTTCTCATCCCATAATTTTACAACATACAGACTATGGTTACACTACATTCGACGTTGGCATGCTTTCCTGGTAGAAAACGAATGCAAAACTTCATTCCTGTCTCTATTCTGCATACTTAAAAGCAATGAAGTTTAAAGAGAGTTGTAAAGAGAGTTTTCAACTACCAAATGGGGAACGCACGGATCATTCAGTGAATAATTTGTATCGTGAAGAATGCGGCGAAGTAACTTCACAACACCTCGAGCTATTCATAGTAGTTCAGAGTCATTTCTCATGTACATACTGCACTTTATTTAGGTTCATTACTGCATTGAACACAGACTTTGTCATAAATCTATTAATACCGTCAACGCAGTAAACCTAGTTTCGTTAATAGGGTAGACCTTTAGCAAATGCCTTTTCTTTTTGCGGTACACTGTTGTTACTAGCCTTTCTACGTATCCCATTTTTCCTGCAATTTCCCAAGGTCAGAAAAACATATTTTTAAACTGCCACCAAGCATCTTTGTGAAGGTCGCATATGCTATATGATTCGTGCAAGCAGAGCTGTCGTGGCTGTATGTGCCGTCGGTCCAGCATTACGTGTATTATTAATAATACACTTCTTCTTACATCAAGCACCGTGATTTCCCCTCGTCATCAAATATGCCAGATTTCTTCATTGAATTGCTTCACAACGATGACTACCAAGAGGACGTAACGATTAAAAATGTAGATAAGATGGATTCCGTTTGCATCATCAATCCATGTTTCTATTCCTCTTGACTATGTAGTTACATGCACTGTTATTTTAAATACTACACTCGAAGTGTAATGTTTTGAGTTTTGTCACATGTGTGAATAAATGGAAAAGCATTCCATAAAATTTTGAACAGGTTCAGGTTCTCCCACTTCCAGATTTTTTCATGTGTGTTGTCACACTGTTTTTATTCTAAATAAACCTCAAAATATATAATCTAGCCAGAAGAATTCCATCTGCTTTCCGTCAACGCTACATAACGAAGCGCGTCGAAGGGTTGGGCGTTGGGCGGCCGAAGACATATCTTCCCCCGAATACTATCTCTTGATATCTTGACATCTTCTCTTCCCTCTCTCTTTCAGTACATGTACTTTGTGTGAAAGATTCTCGCATGCGCAAGTCCCCATCATGTTTCATTCCCTTTTTACTTTTCCAACGACACACATTATATTATATTCCATTGTATACAACAAGATCATCGTTTATACATATACAGCCAATCATCTCAATCATGAGGACTGTCATGAAAGCCATCGCACTGCTACCCATTGCAACGACAGCCTTTGCACCATTATTATCCTTCCGCAGTAGCACTGCAGGCGTATCGTCGCCGTTGCAGGGATATTTGGATGATCTGTCTAAGGAACTTTATGCTCCCGATCCCGATGCCGTTCCTGAATTAGAAACGCACGAGGCGACGGATATGGATAAAAGCAAGGTCGATCGTGGTGGTGTGGGTGATTGGGAAGGTAAGAAGAAGAGTCTGTGTGTGTGTGTGTGTGTGTGTTTGTGTGAATGTAGATGAAATTCGTGTTTGGTTGTGAATTCAAAAGTGTTCGATGTTGGAACTCTCTCTCTTTCGGATGCGACCATAACCTCTTGTGTATTGTGGTGGTTAGTTATATGTAGAAAGTATTTCCTCTAATCCTCATTTGATTATTTTACGTTGTGAAGGATACGTCGAGTTTGGAGACTTTGATGGAGGAGATGGACAGATGGGTGTCCTTGGAGATGGTAACGCAGGCCTCGAAAAGTTTGGTGATGATTATCAGGCCACTGTCGTGAATAAGCAAAATGCTGACCTTCAGCAGGTTCGACAAGAGACTTCGAAAACTCGGTCTGCCAAGATTGCTTGGGGTACTAACACTGGTTATGGAGATAGATTGCGCAACGAAGGAGTCGATACTTCTCGTGCACAGCAGATGGAGAATTGGGCAAATCAAAGGGACCTTCATGCAAGGAACAGGCAGAATGAAGCAATGGCTGCTAATGACGAAGTTAGTAATCATGACGAGGATTGGCGTATGCTTGCCAAGTTTGGTGCTGACCGCGTATCTGTAAGTTGCTTGAGTTATCAGTGAATTCAATATGTTATCACCACTGCGTCTTATCTATTTGTGTACCTTCCCAGGATGTTGACTACGATGAAGCGTTTGGAAATGTTGAGGTTGGGGGTGAAGTTGTTGGAACCGTAGAGATGAAGTCGTCCATGAACAGAGTTGAAACGCACACGATTAGCCTTAAGAATCCTTACATGGGTTTTGCAGACTACCGTGCTTCTCTGACATATGATTCTTCTCCCGATTTTAGTGTAAGCCCCAACGAAGGTTCATTGTCTAAGGAACCAGTTGAATTTGTTATCAAGTTTAAACCTTCATCACCAATAGTTCATGCTCAGGCATTTCTAGTGATCGAAACTGAAGATTTTAAGAAATCGTGGAGATTTCTTGGAAGCACCTGAAGATTTCCCAGTTGGGTTCAATTGACATTCCGCGCAGAGCAAGAAAAGAAAGGCGATTAAATAAAAATATAATGAAGTTCACATGCTAGCATTATTTTTGTTTTCGTTCTAATGATTAAATCTTCGCCTTTATTGCGGTTTCTGTTTTGTTTTGCACTTAAGTATTAATATTAGATTCGGTTCTCCAATTTCTATGAGAAGAAATATTCGACGCATCATTTCAAAGACATTTCTCGTAGGAGGATTAATGGATGACAAAGGGAATCTCGACGAATTTGGTCGAGCGCTCTTGATGCACTTGGAATATATAAACCGGATACAGGTCTTCTTGTGCCCTCTGAAAGAGCAAAAATTTTCTTTATTTTTCAAGCAAGAACTTCTTTACATGAAGCATCCGCGAGGTGATAACTTCTCTTTCCAAACCTTCAAGGATCGCCTTTACACGAGATCATTACACATGAATCTAATAAATGTTCAAGAACATACAGATTCGTTCTTAGATTTTATGTCTGCCATAAATGAGTGGAATGAGGATGTCGTACCACTTTCGCACTTGATTTCGGTTTTATTTTCACTGAGTTGATTACTTGATTTAGTTGTTTTCCCGCATTTAGTAAACATATTTGGTGGCGGGAATTCATCCAAGCGCCGTTCTAGTAATGCTGCTTCCTTCTTAAGTATATCATTTCGTTGGCAAACTTCATTTAAAACGGTTAGTTGTTGTTCGACTTCCTTCTGCAAACGCGATGCACTTTGTCCGGATTCCTCGATCTCTTTTCTATACAATTCATTATTCTGATAGAATTTACTCATGTAGTCCTCGCTTCGAGTATAACACTTTGGTATCTTAATTTTCGTTAACCTTTTCCGTACCCGAGCCTTGATATTGTCTATATGATCGTCGTATCGAATGTGTATAACTTTTTTCGATTCTTCATCATACTTTGAAATTCTATTATCAACAACATCTTTCATTGCATTTTTCTTCAGATCTTCTATTTGTCCCATGACAAATTTTAATGCGTCGTGCCTAATTCTTCTAGCACCACTGTTTTTACGGAAACAATAACTTGACCTCGGAACAAAGCCTGCATCGCAAGGAATCCCATTTAAGTGCTTCCCCTCTCCTAAATCTTCTTCTTTCACTTCATCCATGTTAAACAAACCATTACAGATGACTGGAACTTTGGGCACACAGCTACCAGTCGCAGTATCAATTCCAACTTCTTGACACTCCGCTCGTTTCGCATCCTCTTCGTCACTGTTATCCACCCAATCGCTGTCATCGTCCGAATTGTCCAAAAAAGAAAAACCTCGCTTCATGACGGTAATATGCAAAGTACAATATACAAAGTGTTTTCTATTTTCGATTTTTTGTGATGTATGATGTATGATGTATGTGGTATGTGTTTGGAATTGGAATAGGAATTGGACTTTTTAAATTCGCATACTAGACTATTGCGAACTCCTCTATCTTGTTCAAGACCTATCAAGAAGACTCCTCCTCCTCCTCCTCCTCCTCCTCCTCCCTCTCTTCCAATCTCCAAAATCCAATGATGCGATGCTTTTGTGGAGACTGGAGAGACCAAACTTTCACACGTAAAAATTTAGTTTCTAGCTTCAAATCTAAAAATCTAAAATCTAAAAAAAGCAAAATCGAGTAACCAAAACCAAAACCAGAACCAAAACCAAAACCAAAACCAAAACCAAAACCAAAACCAATATCAAAACATAAACCTAAACATATAGGTCGAACCAAAATTAAATCCATCTCAATATAGATTCAAGATGAACAACAATCGCCCGTTGCATATACCAAACAAAAGCAAGTCGCTATTCACGAAGCAACGGGCACCGCGGTTTTCTCAGCTTCTGCTCGAACATGGCGAGAAGCAGCTCTTGGACTGGGCAGTCACCTACGGAGTTGCCACTGAAGGCCGATTTCGTCTATGTAGTCGCAGCGTGGTATTCGAACCAATGGATGCCAATCATTGTATAATGAGATTTCCATTGGATCGCATGGTTGGTTGTCCGACTGCGGTTGTGTCTTCGACAGATGTCATTCAGTTTGAGAGTAGGAGGTATTTTGCGATGAAAGCTGGCAATGTCATTGGTCCATATGATACTATTCAATCGAAAGACGGGGATCCCCCGTATTTGTTTCAATTTCGTTTCTTGCATAGCTCTCCAGATCGATTTTTACGCTATGTAGAGGTATGTTTCTAGAATGTTTTTATTTACAATATGGTTTGAAAGGTTCATTTTGGTTGACTCGTTGAACAGAAATTGTTTCGTTCGGTGAAGGGGACGGATCCTAATTTGGATTGCGCCAACGTTATAGAAGAAGAACTATTAGATAGAAAGTTTGACTGCTCAAATTTTGTTGATGTTAGAGAGCAACCACTTTCACATAATCTCACCTGTAATATTTTGACACCGTTAATGTCAAGCCCTGGATGTTTAGTTGTGACAAACGATAGACTTTACTTTCAAGCAGCTGACGGTGTAATTCTTTCGAACGATACAAATGTTATAAATTGGCTTATCGATGACGTCGTCGCAACTGCCAGGAGATACGATGAGTTATATGATCGTGCTATGGAAATTTTTCTAAACGACAACACATCGGTTCTCCTCGCTTTTGGTAATAGTAACGATCGAGAACTAGTCTTAAATCTTTTACATCAGGTACCTTGTCATACTGATCAGTTGTTTCTTAAAGATGCAGTGGAGCAATGGTCTCAAGATTCCCTTTCTAATTTTGAGTATTTGCTTATTCTAAATTCTGCGGCTGGGCGTACGTTTCACGATCTTTCGAGATATCCCGTTTTTCCTTGGGTTATTGCAGACTATACCTCATCAAAGTTAGACTTGAAGGTTGCGTCGACTTTCCGCGATTTTTCAAAACCAATGGGAGCTTTGAATCCTGATCGCTTAAAATACTTCACAATGCGAATGGCAAGCATGGAAGAAATGGATAGCCCCTTTCTCTATGGAACCCATTACTCTGCACCAGGATATGTCCTTTATTATCTTGTACGGTGCATGCCAGAACATATGCTTTGTCTACAGAATGTAAGGTTCTTTTTTTAGTTTATTTGCTTATTCGTTTTAACATTATTATGTTGCGACAGGGAAAATTTGATGCTCCTGATCGGCTTTTCCATTCTATACAGCAAACGTACACTTCGGCGCTTTTAAATCACGCTGACGTTAAAGAATTGATTCCAGAGTTTTACGACCCATCTATTGGTAATGATTTTCTAATCAATATTCGAAACTTACAATTGGGAAACACCCAAACTGGAATTCGTGTTCATGACGTGCAGTTACCCGCGTGGGCCAAATCATCAAAAGACTTTGTAAAAAAGAACAGGAAAGCTTTAGAAACTAAATTTTGCTCTGAAAGGCTTCCAAAATGGATCGATTTGATATTTGGAACAAAATCACGTGGCGACGAAGCAAAAGAAGCTAATAATTTATTTCATAAGACTGCTTATCTTGGACCAGATGACATGGAGGCAATGAACAGTGAGTACGAGCGATCTCAAGCCCGACTACAAGCTATGGAATTTGGATGCGTCCCTGATAAATTGTTTCGAGTACCCCACCCTATGAAGGGGGAAAGTATTGATGATGAATGTCTAGTTGCACGTAAACGGTAAGTAATGCTTTGAAGAGCTATAGATAAGACGAACACAATATGTCGCTGAAAGTCTTGTCAAAATTTCTCATAGGTAAATCTTTGATTATCACCAATAAACAGTCGTATACATTCAGAATTTGATGGTTCTGGTGGCATCGAGGGTATGCTTCCTAGAAAAGAGAATGGATCGGCCCAATTTTGGGAATTACTCGAACCACACAAAAACGAAAGCGAAGTTGTAGGACGGGAGCGTTTTTGGTCATCGTGGTCTCAAGGAAGCCGAGAGCGATTTAGTAGTTGTGACAGTGTACGATCTCTTATTCAAATCGATTCTGCTGGTGTGGAAGAAAAAAAGGTTCATAGATTTTTTTCGATTTCAATTGAAGAACGAGGCCAGAATGAAGAATCTGATAGCCAATCGACTAGTGACGAAAAATTTACTTCAGATTACACTCCTGATTCCAAACAGTTGCGTCCGAATACATCAAATAAAAAGATTAGCAATGAAATGCATTGTGACATAGTCGATGGTGGTATTCCTGAGAGTAGCATAACTGAGGCCACAGCGCTCAATTCGTCACTTGTGGTTAATACTTCTTTCGATGTAACCGAGTTCGATGAAGCCATGACTCCGAAATTTAATAATAAATCGAATGATCTGGGTACTAATGGAAAGGATGGGCATGAGACAGCTACGAAAAAGAGCACGTTTTGGCCTTGGAAGACATCCATTTCGCGAAAAACCTCCAAGTAGACTGTTGCTAGTATTTAACATCTATTTCACTTCTAACGAAAACGGTTCATTGCTGAAAATCATGTCAATGATGTAGTTGTGTTGTAAAACTCAACTCTTGTTCACTTCCACAATCTTCGATAGCAACAACTGTAACACTTCTGTGGGACGCTCCAATTCATTTTTAAGTCTGAGATGCAAAAATGTATTGAGCACATGTACCCGAATGCATTCAATCACCATCAATACTTAGTTCAAGTAAAAATCTTCACTATTCGTTTTATTAGACAAACAAATTATCCGAAAGCTGTCCTCGTCATTTCTTCTTCAACATAGCTACATGTAAGAAAATTCTTGAGCAGAATTCGTTTCGGAAGTATCTACAATCGGGCTGATTTTCTCGAAAATCTACTAGGTACGTTACAAAATTTTTGTGTCAATGGACTTTCAACTTCCGAGGATCGATCGACATGATACCTCAAGGAATAAACAGCTGTCCAGTCCCCTCCAATAAAAGGAATGTCTACCTTTGAATGTGCTTTCTTTTTAACTACATCGCTTTGCTATGAACTTAATTGTGCCACATCGTAATTGTTCACGAGAAAAATGTGAAATTTGTTCACGCTTATTCAGAGTTGAAGATGAAATTGTGCAATATCACGCGTTTCTAAATTTATTCATCCTCACTAGAAGCAAACTGCCTGTCCCAAAAACTTTGGGGTCTCTCCAAATTCTTTCCCTTCATACGGGACACTGGTCGAAGTTGACCCTCCTCGTCCCAGTCCCACTTGAAAAATCCACTTGAGCTAGGCCCCTGATAATCCTCGGTAGGATCCGCGATTTTCGAATCCTGCTTCTTGTTCACATCGTCTTCACCGTAAAAGTTCGACTTTCTCTTGCCATAAAACGCTGCACCATTTCCCAATCTTCTGCTTGTTGCATCGTCTACGAAATTGTCCAACTCTTGGAAGAAATCCTTGAAAAATCCGTTCAAGCTTGTGCTAGTAGATGAGGTTGAAACACGAACACCGTTATGAACGAAAGCAGTCGATGATGATATCAGCGCAAGAACGCAAATCAAAAGAATCTCTTGGTATGCCATTGTAGTGCAGTGGTCAAATTTCTTTCCAAGGAAACAGAGTTGGATTATGTGTTAATCCTGTAGATACATGTAGTTACACAGTTTGGTTCAAGAAACGTGGTCTGTTCTTGTTCTGTCTATGCTGTGAGTCATTGTCACTGCGTGCTGTCTGCGTGCCCCGATTGCTTGCGAATTTTTCTCTTCTTCACATACTTGATGAAAATTCGCAAAAAATCATCCAAGGTACATGTAACATGTACATGTTCAAAATTCAAAAATCCCTACATGCAAGTTTGGGTGTATGGCTGGTGAACATCTAGAGAGATATTTTCAGAAGTGGTGTTGCAATATTATATCAACGGTGGCTTCTTCTGATGATGGACACGGTCCTCGAAACTTGGTCGTGTTGTGAAGACGGGGCGATTAATATTCAATTTTTCAGACAAGACGGGGAAAATTAAAATTGAAGTGAAAAAAGTTCGGCATGAAAATGACCTGTCCAACACTCTTAGCGACGCTCGATATTCCTTTCGAATCAACCTTTCTACTGCGCGCAAAAATGGATTGATTATTTGTTGCGTATGAAATCGTGTGTTCTACTATGGTCAAAAGCCAGCACTGTGGCATTCTCGAAATCTAGTACCATTGCTTAACATTATCCAACAAAAACAGTTTGAAAAAATGTCATGTATGTTCAACAAGAGTTTAGTTATCGAAGTTATTCTCGTTCAGAATAGACTAATAACCTACTGGAAATGCGGGACCAGTCCTCTCGTGGGAACGATCACGAAATACCAAGATGTTGACACCATCGTGAATTTCGATGAATCAAAGCTTTGAGGTTGTTTCACAGAATTACGAGCATTTAACATTGAAAAAGGACTACCTTGTCCTCTTACTGATTTAACAAAATCTATCATAAAGTTACAAGCTGCATTCGGATCTTAATTATTTCGACGTATAATCACATTTAAAAAAGGGCAGATAAAGGTTGCTCTTCAAATTTGTTACCTTTTTTAAAATGTTCAACCCAGAAGCCAACAGCCCTAATTGGTGCACTGTTCACTTCTCAAATCTTCCTTCCATGCTTACTCAACTCAACTCAAAAATAGGGTTTTAATCTTCACAAATATTTACTCTGGCATTGTTCGTTTGAGAATGAATAGACCCTCGCCTGTTGCATGAACAAGGTTTTCGTTGCCTGGATCGATAAGCTCGGCCTCTATGTACACTTTCCTATCATCGCGTTTGGTAATTCTAGCTTTTATACAAAGGATTGAACCGCAAGGTACAGGTTGTGCCAGCGCAGTATTGATTTGAGCAGTGAACCCTGACCATGGCGCACATGAACCATTTGCCAAGAACCCACACCAACCTATCGCATCCTATAGGAAAATTTAAATGTTGGAAGATTTTTCGAAAGTTAAAATTTTATGATTGGTATACATCTGCATTGCCATTCAGATCACCGTGGTCGAAAACACTTACATCAAAAACAGCGCACATTGAACCCCCTTCAAACAAGTTAGACGTTAAAAAGCAATTGAAAAGAGACGTCACTACTTTGTTGAACGGTATAAGACTCACCATGGCAGTATCCAGAATGCGACTCAGCATTCGGTGTAAATTCAACGATTCCTTCTAAAGAGGTGCCGACGCTATCTTTCTTGTAATCAGCATAATAGCGTAAAACTCGAACAGCAGAATTCTTTGAATGCATAAAATCCGTTCCTTTCCATCCTCCTTTTTTCCTGTATTCTGTAGAATCGTACGCATCCTCATCATCGTCCCATTCCCCAACAATCAATTTCTCTTTAGATCGGCCAAAATCTGATGTCCAACCTGGTAAGGTGGTTCCAGAAATCTCAGTAATTGTGCTCGTCGTCATTAAACTTGTGCTGGATATATGAGCATCGAGTTTTACAAATGCACACGTTGAAGAAGCCAAAGCTAACACGTGTATCAATATAGTCTTGTACATTGTTATTATTTCCTTTGCCGCAATATGTGTACCCAAATATATAGAAAACGAGTGATTATTCATCAACTTTCTTCTTTTGACAATGTGGATACGTTTTTCGGAAAGTGGAAAAATATTCGATTATGCGTGGTTTGTTCTTGCATGGTCAGAATTTCGAAGATATGTCATTTCTTTTAACCCTTCTAGTACCAAGCGCTTATCCCCCGTATACGGGGTTCTATATCATTATGCGTACCCCTAAGGGCAATAAAGTTTATTAGCCGTACCCCTAAGGGCAATAAAGTTCATTAGCCGTACCCCTAACATTTTAGCCAATCATATTGCAGTATTTTCTGC
>Ga0115008_10001937_pt1 | contig 17094 bp, 19 predicted proteins | sample FraStrMetagenome_FD_87164 | JGI IMG/M metagenome (GOLD analysis project Ga0115008, IMG submission 87164) | Marine eukaryotic phytoplankton communities from Arctic Ocean - Fram Strait ARC3M Metagenome | ecosystem: Environmental > Aquatic > Marine > Oceanic | place: Fram Strait | collected...
GTCATCGCCAAACCTAGTAAGGATTAAAGAGTAAGCTCTCAATTCGATTGTAATTATAAAATAGCCGCCTCTAAGGGCGGCTTTTTTTATACAATATCATTTGATCCTTAACATATACTTGCTCTAATCTTGGAATTGGTCAAACTTGAATAAGTTCAATCAAATTTTAGGATTAATCGAAATGAAACCAAAAGGTAAAATGCCAATTCCAATTGATGCTGAGGAACGCAAATCTATTCAACCAGTAATTTGTTATCCTACTGATAATCTTCCAAAGCATGATTATGCATTTTATGAAAAGGCAAGAAAAACTATGGAACTTGTTGAATATGTCATAGTTAATCCTAGATGTGGAAACACTATAGAAGTCCCAGCTGGGTATATATTTAAAATTGTATCAATTGACGGCCCACAAGTTGGTGACCTAAATATTTGGAATGCGAATAATTTAAATGAAAAGTTTTATTCAGGAAAAACAAGAGCGCTACATGGCACACATGTGGGAGTTGGTGATAAACTATGGTCTAGTTTTCCATATTTAAGACCAATGGCTACTATAATCACTGATACGTTAGATTGGTATGGATTTGATGAAGATGGTGGATCTGTTCATGATGTAATTGGAACGCGATGTGATCCATACACTAATAATTTGTTATCTGGCAATCAATATCATAACTGTTGTCATTCAAATCTTACGCGAGCACTAGCAAGATCCCGTAATCTTTCGTTAAGTGATGCTGAAGGTTTAATACATGATGTAATGAATGTTTTTATGTGTACTGGATTTACAAATGACACTCATCAGTACTTTATGAAAGCAAGTCCAGTACGACCGGGTGATTATTTAGAAATATTTGCTGAAATAGATTTGTTAATTGGTTTATCATCTTGTCCAGGGGGTAATTGTAGTTCTGAACATTCAAGTGATGTAGTAAAATGTTACCCTTTAGGAATAGAAATATACAAAACTTATTTGAAAGCAAATGATTGGCAATCTCCTACAGTTAATCAGTATGATAGAACTCATGGAAACTAAAAATAGTTTAAAATTATTAATTTAGGCATTGTAGACTCATCAAGAGAGTTGTAGGTGAAGCATGCGGGATGGAGCAGTCCGGTAGCTCGTCAGGCTCATAACCTGAAGGTCGTAGGTTCAAATCCTACTCCCGCAACCAAATAATTAAAAACAATATCTAATTTTCTAATTTTTTTACAAATGTAACACTTTTTATATTTTAGTTAGTTAAATAATTACTTTGGAAAATTCCATTTTTTCTGATATGTATTTCTCCCCCATCATATGTTTGTATTCGATCGTTGCATATTCTCCAGGAAATAAGTAGCAATCTATGCCACATCGAGTTGCTGAAGATTGACTGACTGATGTATCTTCAACAGCAACAGCTTCATGTGCAGAAATTCCTAATTCTTTTAAAGCATATTTATAAATTTCAGGATTGGGCTTTTCGTGTGCAACATTCTGATTTGAAGTAATTAAATCAAAGTCTTCAAAATCAAGAAAATTTGTTAAACCTTCTCTTATTATGTTAACAGTTTTAAGCGTTGTAGTAGTTATGAAGCCTACTTTAATACCTAAATCCTTACATTTCTTTATAGTTAGGAGACAGCCAGGCCTTGGCTCAATACCATCCTTTACTAAACTTTCAAAAATTTCTTGTTTATCATTATGTATTTTTAAAACTTGTTTATCTGAGAGTGTCATACCTCCAAATGAGGATAAGCGCTTTTTCCCTCCAGGCTCTTGCAGCAATTTACAATATGTTCCAACATTCCATATATAATTAATGTTGTTTGACTTAAGGGCCTCGTTATAAGCTCTTCTCTGCAATTCTGATGTTTCTGTAAGTACACCTATAGACCCAAATAAAAGAGCTTTTTTCAATTACAATCCTCACTGTCAATAAATTATTAATTTGGCACATAATACTTGGGTGTTAATTAACGCAACAGATCCATAAGGCAAGCTTGGCTCAATTTTTAATGTAGAATACTGGTTTGCAATTAACAAAATAAAATATCATAAATACATATTTGGAGTTTATATGAATTTTGCAATTAACCATATGACCGCGCCGCACTTGAGCTACAGGGAATTAATTAATTTAGCAGTAAAACTAAACTGTACTGGTGTAGAAGTTAGGAATGATATTAAAAATGTTTTATTTGATGGTCTTGATCCTATAGAAGCAGGAAAAATTGCTGCTGATAAAGGGATACGTATCATTGGTCTCAGTCAAATATATCCTTTTAATCGATGGAATAAACAAAGGGAATTTGAATTATTAGAACTTATCAAAATTGCTGAAGCTGCATCTGCAGAAACGATAAGCCTAATCCCTGCTAACGATGGAATCGGCTGTTCTGAAAATGAGAGAAAATCTAATTTAAATATTTCTTTGAGAGCTATTTTACCAATTTTGCAAAACGTAAATATTACTGCCTTGATTGAACCACTAGGTTTCATGAGATCGTCACTTAGATCAAAAAGCGACGTTATTAATGCCATAAAATCTATTAATGGTGAGAATCAATTCAAATTAGTTCATGATACATTCCACCATGCACTAGCTGGTGGAGACTTGTTTCCGGATTCAACAGGCCTGGTACATATTTCTGCAGTTAGTGAAGTTGATTTAAAGCTCGTTCAAATGGAAGATATGCATCGAGTTATTATAGACGAGCAAGATCGGTTAGATAATTTAGGTCAGTTAAGAAATCTAAAAAAAGGAGGCTATGCTGGTATGGTTTCTTATGAGTGCTTTTCACCATCTGTTCATTCAATAACTAATCCTTACAATACTTTGAAAAAATCATTTGAATATATTTTGGGAAATTTAAATTAATTAAGTAAATAAGTTTTAAGTATACTCAATTATGTTGTAACTTGCGCTTGAACTTAAGTGCTTATCTCTTCATTATTTATTCCATGGCAAAACTTTATTTTCATTATTCTACCATGAATGCAGGTAAATCCACACTACTTTTGCAAGCAGCTCATAATTATAAAGAACGTGGAATGGAATCCTACCTACTAACAGCACAATTTGATAATCGTGCTGGAGATGGAAGAATAGGTTCACGTATTGGAATTGGAAGAGAAGCTGATACATTTTCAGCGTTAGATGACTTATTTTATAAAATAAATGATCGTCTTAACAAGGGGCCGTGCGCTTGTGTTTTTATCGACGAGGCACAATTTTTATCTCATATTCAAGTTTGGCAATTAGCTCGAGCTGTAGATGATTTGAATATTCCAATAATGTGTTACGGACTTAGGGTCGACTTTCAAGGTAATTTATTTCCAGGTTCAGCTACTTTATTAGCACTGTCAGATGAAATGAGAGAAATAAAAACCATTTGTTTCTGTGGAAAGAAAGCAACCATGGTTGTCCGTCAGGATGAAAATGGCATTGCCTTGATAGACGGTGAGCAAGTCCAAATTGGTGGAAATGAAGCTTATGTATCACTTTGTCGTAAACATTGGCGTAAAAAAGTAGGTCAATAAAGATTTAACTTCATGGATTGTTTACTATTGGATTAATCATGCTTGTAGATATTCTATAAAAACTTTAAGAAATTTATATGTCAAAAGCAGTTTTAATTTTTCTAATTTTTATTATTTTATTAGGTATATTTGGTAAGTTACGATTGCCGTCTTTTCCTAAATTAAAGCGTAAGGGTTCCTTAGATAAAGCCACTAAATGTGAGAGCTGTGGAAGCTATATATTTAAAGATATCGAATGTAGTTGTAAATCTAAGAACAAATGAAGTCTATTTTAATATAGATTAGAAATAAAATATGAATTTTTGTCCACTTGTTTTAAAATAGATATTTTTCTGATACTAAAAACCTAATGATTTCAATGGCTTGCAAATACATTATTTTTTTTTGTTTAATTTCAATCACTTAGCTTTTGGTTAATTTTTAAGCAAACCATAGAAGTTATGATTATAAAACAAAAAAATCTATTTATGTGCAGCTTATCCTCAGAGTTATCCACAAATTTTGTGGATAGAAATAGAATATTTATGAAAGAAGTAAGTGCAGAGGCTTAAAATATCTGGCAAACATAAAAAATGTCTGAACCTAATAAAAAAATTAAAAACCAAGCCATCAAAGGCCATGAAGTTATTAAGTCATATTTAAAATCCTTGGATGGTAGTCCAGGAGTTTATCGTATGTTGAACCAGGATGGTGAGGTTTTATATGTGGGTAAGGCTAGAAGCTTAAAAAGAAGAGTTTCAAATTATGCAAAGCCGACCGGGCATTCTGCAAGAATTGGCCGTATGATTTCTAATACTTCGAGTATGATGTTTTTAACAACTCAGACAGAAACAGAAGCTTTATTATTAGAACAGAACCTCATAAAGCAACTGAAGCCACGATATAATGTTTTGTTACGAGATGATAAAAGCTTTCCAAACATAATGATCTCTAGTTCCCATAAATTTCCAAAGATTGCTAAACATAGAGGACGTAAGTCAAAAGATTCGGAATATTTCGGACCTTTTGCATCTGTTACTTCAGTAAACCGGACGCTTCATCACTTACAGAGAATTTTTTTACTTCGAACATGCACTGACAATGATTTTTCTACACGCACACGTGCTTGCTTACAATATCAGATAGCAAGATGTTCTGGGCCTTGTGTGAATAAAATAAGTGCAGAAAAATATAATCACCTTGTAGATGATGCTAGAAAATTTTTAGAGGGAAAGAGCACAAAAATTCAAGAAAGTATGGCCATAGAGATGGCAGAAGCTAGTAAAAATCTACAATTTGAAAGAGCAGCTAGTTTACGTGATCGAATAAGAGCACTAACAAATGTACAATCCAGTCAAGGGATAAATCCTAAAACTGTAAATGAGGCAGATATTGTATCATTACATATGGAAGGTGACCAAGCTTGTGTGCAAGTATTTTTTATTAGAGCAAACCAAAATTGGGGCAATAGGGCATTCTATCCAAGAAATACATCAGGAGCAGATTCTGAAGAGGTAATGGAAAGCTTTCTTGCGCAATTTTATGATAATAAAACACCGCCAAAGCTAATCTTAGTTTCTTGCCCTATTTCTAATCTTGATCTGTTAATTGATGCATTGTCTGTAAAGCGAGGAAATAAAATTGAAATTATTGAACCTAAACGTGGTGAACGTGCGGAATTAGTTTTTAATGCACAAAGAAATGCGCGTGAAAGCTTAGCGCGTAAAATGAGTGAAAGTGCAACACAAGCAAAATTATTAAAAGGTATATCAGATGCTTTTTCTTTAGATCAGGTCCCTAAAAGAATAGAAGTATATGATAATAGTCATATACAAGGTGCATTTGCAGTTGGTGCAATGATAGCCTCTGGTCCAGATGGATATATGAAATCTTCGTATCGAAAATATAATATTAAATATGAAGATACTATTGCAGGTGATGATTTTGGTATGATGAAAGAAGTTTTAGATCGTCGCTTTAAGTCATTAATAAAAGAAGATCCTCATAAGAAAAGTGAAAATTGGCCTGATCTATTATTAATTGATGGTGGAGCTGGACAAATAAGTGCTGTTGCTAAAATATTAAATGAACTTGGTATTAATGACGTACCTTTTGTTGGAGTTGCAAAAGGAATAGATCGTGATCAAGGTAAAGAAGAGTTTTATTGCCCAGGTAAGCCTGCTTTTGCATTACAGAGAAATGATCCAGTTTTGTATTTTATACAACGTTTGCGAGATGAAGCTCATCGATTTGCCATAACAACGCATCGTGCAAAAAGATCCAAAGCAATTGGAGTAACAACGCTTGATGAAGTGCCTGGTGTAGGCGCTAGCAGAAAACGTGCAATTTTGGCACATTTTGGTTCAGCAAAATCAGCCTCTAGAGCTTCCTTAAAAGATTTAAAGGCTGTAGAGGGTTTATCTAGTAAAATGGCTCAAATTATCTATGACTTCTATCATGACAAAGGCTAAAGATTAATTTAAATTGAATGTATATTATTTTGGAGACTAAGGTGAATTGGAATATACCAAATATACTTACTACTTTTCGTATGCTGGCGGCACCAGCAGTAGTAATTGTTTTCCTCTGTTTGGATAGGCCTTATGCGGATTGGATCGCCTTATCTCTGTTTATAGGCGCTTCCATAACTGATTATATCGATGGGTACCTGGCTCGAAAATGGAGTCAACAAAGTGCTTTTGGTACAATGCTTGATCCAATTGCTGATAAAGCAATGGTTATTTTGGCTATTCTTGCAATCATTGGCTTATATGGTTTAAAACCACTAATTATTATACCAATGATATTAATTCTATTGAGAGAAGTTTTTGTTTCTGGGCTTCGGGAATTTTTAGGTAAAGATGCTGGCAAACTTGCAGTTACTAAGGTTGCCAAGTGGAAAACTACTGTTCAAATGATATCTATATCTGTTCTATTTTTGCATGGAATTTTTGAGCATAATCTTAGATCTTTAACTCTAAGTATGGATAAAAATGTTGTTGCAAGAATTTTATCTAACCAATTAACTGATGAAACTAATTTGATGTTATATTATTCATATGCCTATTATTCATACTATGTAGGTATAACGCTATTATGGATTGCAATGCTTTTAACAATTTATACTGGTATAGATTATCTTGTTAAAGCAAGTCCTTATCTTAAAGGTACTGCAAAATGAAAATTAAAATTCTATATTTTGCTTGGCTGCGTGAAAGAATTGGTAAATCATCAGAAGTAATAGAAACTGAAGCAAAAACAGTAGAGCAATTAATTAAAGATTTACGTTCAAAAGAAGAACGATATGATTTTGCATTTTCAGATTTATCTTCGGTTAGAGTAGCCTTGGATCAAACCTTATCTACTTTTGATTCAAGCTTGAAAAATGTTAACGAAGTAGCATTTTTTCCTCCAATGACTGGTGGGTAGAATGACTGTGTTGGTGCAAGAAAAAAATTTCAATTTGGCAGATGAGATAAACCAATTAAAAACAGCTGATGGTGCAACAGGAGCTATTATTAGTTTTATTGGCATTGTTCGAGGAGATAAATCTCTTAAGGCTTTAGAATTAGAACACTATCCTAAAATGACATTTACAGCTTTAGAAGAAATTAAGAATAAAGCACTTAAAAAATGGAATCTAATTGATGTGCGTATTGTACATCGATTTGGCCATTTATCTTTGGGCGAACAAATCATGATGGTAGCTGTTGCTGCCCCGCATCGACGGGAAGCATTTGAAGCAGCTGATTATATAATGGATTTTCTCAAATCCCGCGCACCTTTTTGGAAAAAAGAACATGGAGATAATGGAAGCGTTTGGGTTAATGCAAACCCTGAAGATGAGAAGTCATTAGCTAGGTGGTAGAAATTATTTCTAGTTTTTTTCAGCTTCGCGCCTTGCAGCCCCTAAGCCTTCCATAGCAGCCTCTAATTCAGCTTCTAATTGAGAAATGCGGTTTGTTAATTCCCATTCACGCTCTTTCAGATGCGTCTCTACGGCGTCTTTAGTATGTTCCATTTCGTATAGACGATTTGTTAGGTCATCAATTTCCCCCATGTCTGAGGAATTGATTTTATTAAAACCACTATAGCCCCATCTTAGTACCCAGCCAAAAACGAAGCTTAGGAAAAAAGCTAAAGCAAGCACCCCAATTAGTTCATCACTATTCATTTTACAGTATCCATCTTTTATCTATTTCACTAATTTGCTCTTGAAATATTTTTTAGCTTTTCTTCAATTAACTTAATTTCAATCCGCCTATTTATTTCTCGCCCTTGTTCTGTTTTATTATCTGCAACAGGATTAATTGATCCATACCCTTTTGCGGTAATTCCTGACGTAAGTACGCGCCGGTTTAATAATTCAAATAACACTGCTTCTGCACGTGATTGACTTAGATTTTCATTTAGCTCTTCAGATCCAGAGCTATCCGTATGGCCCTGTATTTCAAATTTTGCTTCGGGGCATGTCCTTAATACATCAGCAATTAACTTAATAACAGATAGACTATCTTCATTAATAACAACCTTGCCAGGATCAAATCGTATCTTTTTGTTTGATATGATAGTATTTATTTCAGTTTCACAAAGTTTGGCAGATTTAATTTTAGGTTTAGGAGCAAATTTTTCATTATAATTAGTTTTGATTTTATAAATTCCTTTTGACCCTACACGGACAGATAAAATACGAGAAATTTTACCTGTAGATTCTTTATTACCTGATACGCCACTAACTTGGATTTCTGATGGTTCTACAATAAGAACACCATGATTTAGTTCTGCTAAAGCTTCTAAACCACCTAGTACACGTGTGGGCCATCCATCTGGTAAGTTTGGGTCTAATCTTGTTTGGACGTATATACTTTTTCCAATAAATAAAGACTTTGCGTACGCTTCAACGGCGTTTTTAGATATATTTGAAGGTAATCTACCGCGAAGTTGAACAGAACCCTCTGGGCTAATGGTTGCTGTAAAATCAGGGATAATACTCTTTCCATTTTCACCATCTATTAACTCTTTTTCCTGTAGAATTGCTGAGAGAGAAAATAAACTTGGCAAATCATTTTCTAGCTTCCCTATTACATTATCAAATGTTTTTTGAGGTGTTTCTGCTGATACAATCAATGATATGTCTGAGTCTGTAAAAGTTAATGATGCATTACCCAATTTTGCAACTGCTGAAATTGACATAACAACAGCTTCTGCCCAATCAGGAGTTGGAATACCCAATCCAATTTTACAATTCTCAGATTGTAAAATCCCCACCCTCTTAGCAGCGGCTATAATTTTTGCTTGAGTGTTTTTTGTATCAGCTGAGCAGCTATCTAGCTTAATTTTGCTATCTTCTTTACTAAAACGAATTGTAAAAGGTGAGATTACTGGCCTTGGTGCAGTAATGTTCATTGTAAGTTTAATGCCAATAGGTTGTTTTTTTAATAGCACGCGCTCAAATTTTGATCGTTCATTTTGAGAATCTGCTATAGCAGAAACAACTATAGCTTCACCTGATATACTTATTTTTGAACGTTGTAATGTTGACAAACTATATAACCCAAAATTTAGTGATTTTTTCCAATTTGCTGGGATTGGATAATCCACTTCTTCAAGCATGTCCGTAATTTCTATATCATTCGAAATCTCACTAACTGCAGAGAGAATATTTTCTCTTCCAGAATTTTTTGGAATTAACCCAATTAAAGATATCCGATCATCATTTCTTAATGCTTCTAAAGAAAACTTTGGCGGTATTAAATTTTCTTCTTCAAGCAAAGTAATTTCATCTCTAATTCGTGATGCTTCAACAAGTTTTCCCAGTGATTTAAGTAAATCAAATCTTGAAGTTTCATTTGGTGCAAGACCAGTTAGATGTATTCTAAGGCCGTTTGCTCTAATATTGCTCCAATCATCACCTGTAAGAAATATAGCTTGTTCTAATTTGGCCTCAGTGGATCTTTCGAACCTATCAACAGCATATATTGCTCCAAAATATGATCCTGCAGCGGCAAGTATAAAACAAATTAATCCAAAAAGAAGGGCTATACGGTGCATTTATTCGCCTAATTAAAATTCTTTTACAGAGGTTTATTTTAATGAAATAATTAACTTAAGCTAGTTTAAATTACAGATTGAAAAACGATAGCGCAAATAAACCCAACAATTGGTATAAGTCCAGCATTGCGATTAGATCGAAACATTAGTAGGCAATTATCCGCGTTGTTAATATCTAAACTTATTAACTGCCAGATTAGATGTGCCCCATAAGCAAATATTCCTGAAATTCCAATAATCAAACTAAATATATTTATATTACTATCAATAGCTAACAAAAATGCGCTTATCATTAATGACATTGATATTAATAAGAAACCCCAAAGCCACTTTTTTGTATTTGAATGAAATAAACGTGCAGTTGATCTAACGCCAATCAAAACGTCATCTTCTTTATCTTGGTGTGCATATATTGTGTCATAAAACAGTGTCCATGAAATACCTGAAAAATATAAAAGAATGGGTGATAATGATAATGATCCTGTATATGATGACCAACCTATTAAAGCGCCCCAATTAAATGCAATTCCCAAAAATAACTGAGGCCACCATGTAAAGCGTTTTGCATATGGATAAATTGCGACAGGTATTAATGCAATCAAGCCTAAAAATATTGTAAAATTATTGAACGTGAACAAAATCACTGCACCAGCTAATGTTTGAATAAACATCCAATTTAAAGCTTGTCGTGTTGAGATTTGACCAGATGGAATTGGCCTTGATTTTGTGCGAGCAACACTTGCATCAATTTTTTGATCTGTAATATCATTCCAAGTGCATCCTGCACCGCGCATCAAAAAAGCACCAGCTATCATCATAATTATAATATAAAAAATATTTATGGGCTGCAAAGTTTTGTTTGATAAGATCGCCAAACATAATGACCACAAACAGGGTAATAATAAAAGCCAAGTGCCAGCTGGGCGATCTGCTCGAGATAAGCGAAAATATGGGCGCAAGGATGCTGGTGAATAAAGATCTACCCAATTTTTATAAATTGCATCTGCTACTTGGCCTGTTTGATCTGGTGTTTGTCTTTTATCAGACATATGTTTGCCTTATGAATATACGTTCAAAAATTAGACTCTTTGTAGACTCTCCTTTGGGAGAAGGGCAATCAATTTTACTTGATCGAGATCAGGCAAATTATTTGTTTAATGTTATGAGGCTAAATAGTGGTGATTTTGTTTCTATATTCAACGGAAAGAACGGCGAATGGCAAGCAGAAGTTCTACATGCTAGCAAACGAAAAGGAATTCTAATTTCGAAATATCAGTCGAAGCCACAATTAGATCCACCTGATCTATGGTTATTATTTGCACCTATAAAAAAAGCAAGAACAGATTTTATAGTAGAAAAAGCCACAGAAATGGGCGTATCTCGAATTCGTCCTGTTAATACAGATTATACTAATTCAGACCGTATCAAACAAAACAGATTGCAGTCTCATTCGATAGAGGCTGCGGAACAATGTGGCGGTACTTATGTGCCGCCAGTAGATGAGTTGTCAAAATTAAATACTGTGTTGAAGGATTGGCCAAAAGATAGGTTATTAATTTTTTGTGATGAAAGTAAAGTTGGTGAAACTGTTGAGCAATTGAGAACTATAAAAAGTGAAAAATGGGCAATACTTATTGGTCCAGAAGGTGGATTTAGTGACTTTGAGATAAAGTATCTTCAATCTTTAGACTTTGTAATTTCAATTAGTCTTGGACCTAGAGTATTGCGAGCTGATACTGCTGTAATTGCTGCTTTAGCTTTATGGCAAAGCCAAAAGGGTGATTGGTTATGAGTTTTATGCGACCTTCAGTAAAAAGGTTATTAATTCATTGGTTTGAGGTAATAATAATTTGCTTGGCTTGTCTAATTTTTGGGTATCTAACTTTACAGTCTATTGGCCGGATATTGCCCCTAATTTATGGTGCAATTACTTGTGTACTTTTATTTTTAATGTTCGTTGCTATCCGAAAAGCGCGCCTTCCTGTTGGAGTTAATATAAAATCCGGTTTTGTTGAAGTTGACGAGCGCCAAATTACATACTTTAATCTTGGACAAAGTTGGTCAATCTCGCTTGATGACCTTGTCTTGGTAAAGATTGAAGTTACCGATAAAAAAGATCTAAGTGTTTACTGGATCGTAAGTGATATTTTTGGTTCTGTTATTCGTATACCGACATCAGCAAAAGGTAATGAAAGCTTATTTGACGCAATATTAGCATTGAAGGGCGTTGTATTTGAACAAATAACTTTATCAATGAATTCAAACAAACCTGGAATGTTTATTATTTGGAAAAAGATATAAAAAGAAACAGTTTGTTTGCTTGCATATGCTCCTATGTTTAGATTACTCCAGTCCAAATACTTATAAGGAAATATTTTATGTCTATACCTCAAAGCGGTGGCGGCCAAATTGAAAATATTAATCAATTAGCAGAATATTTAGAAAGTGGATGTAAGCCTAAAACAGATTGGCGAATAGGTACTGAACATGAAAAGTTTGGTTATAATAAAAATACTTTAAAACCTTTGCCTTATGAGGGCAGATGTTCAGTAAAGGCAATGCTCGAAGGTTTACGTGATCAGTTTCAATGGGCACCAGTATATGAAAAAGATAACTTAATTGGGTTAGAAAAAAATGGAGCTAATGTTTCACTTGAGCCTGGCGGCCAATTGGAATTATCGGGTGCACCTCTTGAAATAATTCATGAAACTTGTGATGAAACAAATCTACATTTGTCAGAAGTTAAAAAAGTTGCTGATGAGATAGGTGCAGGTTTTATTGGACTTGGTGCCGCTCCTGAATGGTCGCATGAAGATATGGATATGATGCCTAAAGGTAGGTACAGATTGATGACTGACTATATGGGAAAAGTTGGCAGTCATGGTAAACAAATGATGTACCGAACCTGTACTGTTCAGGTAAATCTCGACTTTGGATCAGAAGCAGACATGGTTAAAAAGATGCGAGTAGGATTAGCCTTACAGCCCGTTGCTACAGCATTATTTGCAAATTCACCGTTTTTTGATGGAAAAATAAACGGGCATAAATCTTGGAGGTCTCGCATCTGGCGTGATTTAGACAAGGATAGAACTGGGACTTTACCTTTTTTCTTTGAAAGTGGGATGGGATTTCAGAGGTATGTTGATTATGCCTTAGATGTACCTATGTATTTTGTTTATAGAAATGGTAGTTATATAAATGCATTAGGCCAATCATTTCGGGATTTTTTAAATGGTAGCTTACCTGCTTTACCTGGTGAGCTTCCAACTATGTCTGATTGGGCGGACCATTTAACTACATGTTTTCCTGAAGCTAGAATTAAAAAATTTATGGAAATGCGAGGAGCTGATGGCGGTCCTTGGCGTCGAATTTGTGCTTTACCTGCATTTTGGGTTGGCTTGATGTATGATGAAACTTCACTAAACGCAGCCTGGGATGTCTGTAAAGACTGGGATCTAGAAACAAGAGAAGAAATGCGTATAAAAGCATCTGTTGATGGACTGCATGCTAGAATTGGTGATATGAAGATGATCGATTTAGCATCAAATGTACTTGCTATTTCAAATAATGGCTTAAAGTCGCGATCACGACAAGGTTCAGGTGGGTATGATGAAACCTACTTCTTAAGCGCATTACAAGAAAGTATTGATACAGGGATAACTCCAGCTGACGAGCTTTTAGATAAATATAATGGTGACTGGAATGGTGATTTAAGTAAAATTTATTCTGAATTTAGCTATTAATTCTTGGCTCTGTATTTTTAATGATTCTTTTTATATTTTCTTTATGACGCACCCAAATGAAAATAGTTAGTATTATCATAATAAAAGTTGCATTTGGCATGCCGCAGACCCAAATCCACACAATACTACTAATGCTACTTAACAATGCTGATAAAGACGAAATTCTACTTATATAAGCAATTAATATCCAAGTTAGGCATGTTAAAATACCAGCCGGCCAATATAGCGCTAAAGTAATCCCAATGAATGTTGCAACACCTTTTCCACCTTTAAACCCAAGCCATACTGGAAAACAGTGCCCCAAAAATGATGCTAAACCAGCAATTTGAGCAGCTGAATCGTCGAATAATAGGCGAGCTAAAATTACAACTACAGCACCTTTCGATAAATCAAAAATTAAAGTTAAAATAGCAGCTAATTTATTTCCAGTGCGTAAAACATTTGTTGCACCTATGTTACCAGAACCGATATTACGTAAATTACCAAGACCCATAATCTTAGCTATAATTATCCCAAAAGGTATGGAGCCAATTAAATAACCTGTAATTGCAATTAGGATAATATTTAAAATACTATGCTCAATTACTGGTAGCATTAATTGTAGACCTCTTTGCCAGCGACAATAGTTTTAATTACTCGGCCTTGCATCGTTCTGCCATCATAAGGTGTATTTTTTGATTTAGAATGAAGCTTTGATCGATCTAAAATAAATGGTTTATCTGGGTCAAATAGCACTAAATCCGCTTGATACCCTACTTTTATTTGGCCAGTCTCTAGGCCTAATAGTTCTGCAGGATTATATGATAGTGCACGCCAAAGGGTTGGCAAGTCCATATAACCACCATGAACCAATTGTAAGGATGCGGGCAATAAGGTTTCAAGTCCAACAGCTCCAGAAGCTGCAGCTTCAAAAGGCAACCGTTTGCTTTCTTCGTCTTGAGGAGTATGCATTGAGCTAATAATATCAATTAAACCAGATGCAACCGCATCAATCGAAGCTATTCTATCTGTTTCATTACGCAATGGTGGCTTTACTTTGAAAAAAGTTGGGTATCCTTCAATATCTTGCTCGTTAAGAGTAAGGTGATGAATTGAAATTCCCGCACTGATTGATAAGCCTTTTTCCTTAGCCTGCTTTAATGCAACTAAGCTTTCAGAGCAGGTGATTTGATCAAAGTGTACTCTTGCATTGGTCATTTCTATAAGTGAAAGATCTCTTTGCAATTGGATCAGTTCAGCGAATGTTGAAACAGTTGGTAAACCTAGTTTAGTTGCTAACGCACCACTTGTTGCGCATGCATCTTTGGATAAAATAGGTTCTTGAGGGTGAGTAATTATTAGGGCATTTAATCCTTTAGCATAAGTTAAACATCTCAATAGAACTTTATTATTTGTGATTACTTGATCGCAATCTGTAAAAGCTACTGCACCTGCATCTTTTAAAAACCCAATTTCTGCCATCTCTGACCCGTTACGATCTTTTGTTAATGCTGCCATGGGTAAAACCTTTACCAAACTATCACTAACTGCCCTACGATATATAAATTCTAAGATTTCAGGACTATCAATTGTCGGGTTGGTATCTGGTCTTATAATCATTGTGGTGATACCACCATTTGCTGCTGCTATGCCTGCTGATTTAAAACTTTCTTTATGGCGCTCTCCAGGCTCACCTATCTTTACGCCGATGTCTACAATTCCTGGAGCTAGGCATTTTTTTTCACAGTCTATAACTTTATCTATGTTAAAATCTAAAGATGGAACTCCATTATATATTCCAGCTATTTTATCGTTTTCTATTAATAAAGAGCCAATCGAGTCCGTTAAAGATTCTGGATTAATTACTCTAGCATTGGAAAATAGGGTTTTCATGACCTTCCCCTTTGCAAAAAGTACCTTATTTCTGAGGCGTTTTCGACACCTAATAAGGTAATACCTGTACCCCATCCTCCTATTAATCGAACGGTTGCGCCAAATCCAACTACTTTTCGTACTGATGAAATCAACATTGGGCGACGTTTTTTTAAATACACTGCTCTATTAGTAATGATCCAACTTTGTCTGTTATACATTAAAAATGTAATAGCTGCGCCAAAAAAAGATAATAGGATTACAAATCCAATGCCTTCAATTTTTATTGGATGTCCAATTGCATTAGTTAAAACAACGATTGAGAAAAATGCCAGTGCGCTAAAAGTAACATTTTTTCGTAACCAGGCTGATTTATTAAAATTACCTTGAAATGATATAACTTCTTCGTCTAACAAAATTGGGGGCCATTCAGTTGAGGGTTGAATTATAGTCACATCTTCAATGAATTGATCTGCTTGTTCTTTAAAACTGTTCATTGGAGAACCCTTTGTGTATAACTTTTTTGAGTGATATCATTTCAAGATAATTTCACTCTTTCAGAGCGTAAATTTTTGGCTAGTAAATCCATTGAAGCCATTCGTACTGCTACGCCCATTTCAACTTGTTCTTGAATAACAGACCGATTTATATCATCTGCAATTTCACCATCTATTTCCACGCCGCGATTCATTGGTCCAGGATGCATAACAATCGCATCGTCCTTAGCATTCGCGAGTTTATTTGTGGTTAGCCCCCAACGATAATAGTATTCTCGTCGCGAAGGTATAAATGCACCATCCATGCGTTCATTTTGTAATCTTAGCATCATTATAACATCAACATCTTTTAAGCCTGCATTCATATCTTCATATACCTCAACCCCAAATTTTTCTATTCCTGTAGGTATCAAAGTTTGTGGGCCAATTATTCTGATACGACTTTCCATTTTATTTAGAAGAAATATATTTGAACGAGCTACTCTGCTATGTGCTATATCTCCACATATGGCCACGTTTAGTCTATGTAATCTTCCCTTTGCTCTTCTAATTGTTAAAGCATCTAAAAGGGCTTGAGTGGGATGTTCATGGCGGCCATCACCTGCATTTAATACAGCACATTTTACTTTATCAGCTAATAAATTAATCGCACCAGATTGTGGATGGCGAACAATTAGCAGGTCTGGATTCATTGCATTCAATGTCATAGCTGTATCAATAAGTGTTTCACCTTTTTTGATTGAAGATGCGCCTACTGCTAAATTTAATACATCAGCACCTAAACGTTTTCCAGCTAGTTCAAAAGAAGCAAGTGTTCTGGTTGAATTTTCAAAAAACATATTTATTTGGGTCATACCTGTTAGGGTGCCACCTTGTTTTTGTTCTTTTCGGTTTAAATCTACATACGTCTCGGCCAAATCAAGAATGGCTGTAATGTCTGTTGGAGATAAATGTTCAATACCTAACAAATGTTTTGATGAAAATACCATCTTGTTAGTTTCCTTGCTAATTTAAGTTGTTATATCAGTGTAAAAATTCCAAGCAAGAGGTTTACGAATGTAAGTGTAATGAATACTGTATATTCAGGGAGTTATTTATGAGTCATTTAGAAGGTTATCATGCAGCTAAATCTGCCTTAGAATGGCAATACGAGATTGGCATTGATGAAGCAATTAGTAATGTTCCTATAAACAGATATGAAATTCATACTACTCCTCCTAAATTAAAGATAAATTCAGAATCAAATATTGCTCATGTTGCTTCAGTACCAGATATTATTTTATCTAAAGATACTGCTAACGATATTGCAGGAATATTAGCTAAAAAATGTAAGAATCTTACAGACCTAAAAAATGCAATGGCGTTGTTTGAGATGTGTGCACTAAAAAAAGGTGCGAAAAATCTAGTATTTTCTGATGGCCCAAGCAATGCGAGAGTTATGGTA
>Ga0115008_10001938_pt1 | contig 17091 bp, 21 predicted proteins | sample FraStrMetagenome_FD_87164 | JGI IMG/M metagenome (GOLD analysis project Ga0115008, IMG submission 87164) | Marine eukaryotic phytoplankton communities from Arctic Ocean - Fram Strait ARC3M Metagenome | ecosystem: Environmental > Aquatic > Marine > Oceanic | place: Fram Strait | collected...
CGAACAGACTCAACAAAAGTAGTAGAAGGAGAGGGTTCAGAGCCTTCCCAAGCACTTTCAGCAAGAGTAAAACTACTCATGGCTAGAAAGACAAACCTACAAAGAAAACGCAGACAAAAATTACCTAAAACTATAAGATGAAAAAGAAGCTTTCCCATGAGGAACGCTATTCTATCTGCAAAAAATGCCCAAATCTAGACAAAAGATGGAAAGTTTGCAAAGTTTGTAACTGTTTTATGCCCCTCAAAACTAAACTTAGATGGGCGGAGTGTCCTGAGGAACCCCCTCGCTGGACATAAGGAGAGAGTATGCCAAGTGGTAAAGGAACTTACGGGAAGACTAGAGGTCGTCCTGCAAAAAAGAAAAAAGGTGGAAAAAAGAAAAAATCAATGGGAGGCTTAACAGCAGCTCAGAAGAAACTACCTAAAGCCTTGCAACAAGCAATTTTAAAAAGAAAACGTGGCAAGAAGAAGAAGTAAGACTACTCGTAAAAAGAGAAATATTCCTACTAATTCAAAACTTCACGCTAGAATGAAGGCAAAGACTAAACGAAAGTTTGCAGTCTATCCAAGTGCTTACGCTAATGCATACCTTGTAAAAGAGTATAAAAAAGCAGGTGGGAGGTACCGTCGTGGCTAGTACAGGTTTAAAGAAATGGTTTAAAGAAAAGTGGGTAGACATTGGTAGACCTAAAAAGAAAGGCAAGTATCAACCTTGTGGTAGAGGGAAAGCAAAGACTTCCCGTAAAGGATACCCTAAATGCGTACCTTTAGCTCGTGCACGAACCATGAGTAAAGCTCAAAAAAAGTCAGCAGTTCGTAGAAAACGAGCAGTTACTCAAGGAGTAAAAGGTAGACCAACAAATGTACGAACAGTTACCAAAAGAGGAAAACGAAAAGCAAAGAAAACAAAACGTTAAATTTGCAGAGTGGGCGCTTGCCCAAGTACCTCAAGGTGAGTTCATGGAAAATTATTACAAATTATTAAAACAATATGAGAAAGAATATGGTAGAATGGATAAAGATTAAATGGACACAATTCTGTGCCATCGTTTCAGGTGAAGATAAAAACTGGGATGGAAAAGTAGATATCAAAGATAAGATGCTCAAAGCAGAAGAGAAAGCTAAAAGCTAAAATTCATTAGCTAAGTCATATAAGGACTAGCATGAACAAAAAAGAAATTATAAATGAAATTATAGGAATAGTTAATCTATCCCATAAGTTTCGCACAGCTCTAGAAGAAAAACTAAGGTGGGGACAAGAGCTCAGAGAATTATTACACTCACCCGATAATAATAAAGAATTATTAAATACTCATTTTAAGAATGGGACGGAACAGAGATAACTCTGTTTAGGAAAATAAAATGGCAAGACAAGGCTCATTTCTTAGCGGACCCAGTGTACATGGTACATCAAAGTTAGCTAAACATAAACTAAAAAGAGGACTTACTAGAGACCTCAACGCAGCAGCAGGAACTTTTGTTAATACAAAAAGTCCTATGTCCACCCCAGGTGGATTCTATGGCTCTGCACCGAAAGCAATCGGACCAAGATTCGGCAAAACAGTCAACCCTAAAAGGGCTAGATTTAGTAAAAAAGGTGCAAGTCGAATACTACGTAAACGATAGAGTTTTTTCACAAAGACTTTCATGATTTTATGAAAGCAGGACGACTTACGAAAGTCGTAAATATGATACACAATGGCACTAACAAACGGCGAAAAATCAAGGCTAAAAAAGGCAGGACTCGCAGGGTTGAACAAACCAAAGAGAACTCCTAAGCACCGAACTAAGAAAGCAGTTGTAGCTGTACGAGTTGGTGGCAAAGTGAAAATCATTCGTTTTGGAGCGCAAGGCATGGGGCATAATTACAGCCCTGAAGCCAGAAAAAGCTTCAAAGCAAGACACGGAAGAAATATCGCAAAAGGTAAATCTTCTGCAGCCTATTGGGCAAACAAAGTATTTTGGGCAGGTAAAGGTGGTTCTAAGAAACGACCACCCAGCTCCCAAAAAAGAACATTTGGAACTAAACGAAGGAAGTAATGACAATACCAAAAGTAATTGACAAAAGAGAAATATGGCTTGATGGGTTAGCCCTACAAGCTGCGGATGTACTAAAAAGATTTCAGAAAAGAGAAATTAATGGAATAACTCCGAGCAATACTGAGACCGATATTATGGACTTATGTGGTGGCTATCTCTACCTTCTAGAACTTGCCAAAGACCATGGACTATTCGAGTCCGAAGACCCCTTTAACCTATTTGAAAAAGAGACCTTACATTGATAGAAGTAAGCCGTTCCGATGTAGTCTCCGACTATTTAATGGAACTCCAACCCGAAACAAGATTTATTAAGTTACCTATTGAAGGGTATCTTGATTTATTAAACGTTACTCCCAACTCCTCACAAACTGCAATTATTAACGCAATTAACAATCCTAAATATAGATTTGTTTGCGCAGCAGTATCACGTCGACAAGGCAAAACTTACATAAGCAATATTATAGGACAGCTAACATGTTTAGTACCTGGAGCTAATGTACTACTTATGTCTCCCAACTACGCACTATCACAAATATCATTTGACTTACAGAGAAATCTCATCAAGCACTTTGATTTAGAGGTAACACGAGACAATGCAAAAGACAAAGTCATAGAACTATCTAATGGTTCTACTATACGAATGGGTTCTATCAATCAGGTAGACTCAGTTGTTGGTAGATCATACGATCTTATCATATTTGATGAGGCTGCTCTAACAGATGGACGAGATGCCTTCAATGTCGCACTCAGACCAACACTAGATAAAGAAAACTCTAAAGCAATCTTCATTTCGACCCCTCGTGGGCGTAATAACTATTTTGCAGAGTTTTATTATAGAGGATTCAGTGAAGAATTTCCAGAATGGTGTTCAGTTAAGGCAACTTACCACGAAAATCCTCGAGTTTCTGATTCAGATATTGAAGAAGCAAAGAAAACAATGTCTCAAAACGAATTTAATCAAGAATACATGGCAGACTTTAATGTATTTGAAGGGCAAGTATGGGCATTTAATCATGAAAAATGCGTGGGAGATTTCAAAGAACTAGATACTAGTCAAATGGATGTTTTCGGAGGATTAGATGTTGGTTATAAAGATCCTACAGCATTTTGCGTTATTGCGTACTGTTGGGATAAAAAGAAGTATTACTTAGTTGACGAATATATGAACGCTGAACGTACTACAGAACAACATGCTATAGAGATAAAAAAATTAATTGATAAATGGGATATTGATTTTATTTATATTGACTCTGCAGCACAACAAACGAGATACGATTTCGCACAAAACTATGATATTAGTACTATCAATGCAAAGAAATCAGTACTCGATGGAATCGGTCATGTCGCAGGAATTGTAGATAATGATGATCTTAATGTAGACCAAACATGCAAACAAGTGCAGATGTCATTAGATCAATACCAATGGGATCCGAATCCTAATTTATTAAAAGAAAAACCAAAACACAATATGTCATCCCACATGGCGGATGCTTTACGATATGCATTATATACATTTCAAACATCAGCCACTACGTTTTAATAAGACCTGTAAAAAACAGTTCTTGACATGTGATGTGAGTTTTTGGTATAATTCTAATTAAGAGTTGAAATATGAAATTAAAAAGAGATTTAGTTAAATATGTAAGAGACAAGGCTAAATCCAAATATAAGAAACAAAGTAGTTGTTATATTTGTGAGAGCAATATAGACTTAGACTTTCATCATTACTACGGACTGACTGAATTACTAGAAACTTGGTTGAAAACAGAAAAATATATTATAGAGAATGAGCAAGATATACTAGCACTTCGAAAGTCCTTCATTGATGATAATTGGGAGAAAGTGTATGATTACACAGTAACTCTCTGCCATAAGCATCATTTACGCTTACACTCAATATATGGAAAAAGACCCAAATTGATTACAGCAGAAAAACAAAAACGTTGGGTCGAGAAACAGAGAAACAAATATGGCATGGTATGATACATTATTAGGAAGAACTCCAGATACTGAGGAAAAGCTCAACCCTGCTCAATATGTTATTTCTAGAAACGAAGGTCTAACTGTAGATTCTCGTGAAGTAGTTACTAATTATAGAAATGCATATGAACAATTAGAGATAGTTAACAGAGCAGTCAACATGATAGTTGATGATGTTGCTGATATACCTTTTTCACTAGGGAATCAAGTACCTGGAACAAATAATATTGTAAAAAATATTAGAAGATCAAAAGTTGACCTTTTAATTAATAGAGAGCCAAATCCTTTTCAGGATATTAACTCGTTTAAAAGAAACTTAATAATTGATTTAATGATAGATGGTAACATCTTTATTTATTTTGATGGAGCTCATCTATATCACTTACCAGCAAATAAAGTAAGAATAGAAACAGATGAACAAACTTTTGTTTCAAAATATACTTACGAGAACAGCATAGACTATAGTCCTAATGAGATTATACATATTAAAGAAAACAGTTTTAACTCCATTTATAGAGGAGTACCAAGACTAAAGCCTGCATTTAGAACTATGCAGCTTTTATCAAGTATGAGAACCTTTCAAGATAACTTCTTCAAGAATGGAGCAGTTCCAGGACTCGTACTATCTTCTCCAAATACACTTTCAGAGAAAATAAAAGAAAGAATGTTACAGGCATGGGTTGCAAGATATAACCCACAATCTGGAGGCCGTCGCCCATTATTTTTAGATGGCGGACTAGAGGTTAAAAATTTAACAGAAATAAATTTTAAAGACTTAGACTTTCAAGAAGGAATTAAGTCAAACGAAAAAATTATACTAGAAGCAATGGGAATACCACCTGTTCTACTAGACGGTGGTAATAATGCTAATATAAGACCTAATCATAGGCTTTACTATTTAGAAACAATTTTACCGATTGTAAGAAAATTAGGGTATGCGCTAGAGCGATACTTTGGTTTTACAGTATCTGAGGATGTAACAGGAATACCTGCCCTACAACCAGAACTAAGAGACCAAGCTGCATATTATGCTACTCTTGTAAATACAGGGATTATGTCCCCAAATGAAGCAAGAGAAGCTTTAGGTAAAGATCCAGTAGATGGATTTGATTCACCTAGAGTACCAGCAAATATAGCAGGCTCAGCAGTAAATCCCGAAGAAGGAGGTAGACCTCAAGAGGCTGCCCCAGGTGAAGAGGAATAATATGACAAAAGATATGATGGCAAAAGCATTATCAGACTTTCTTTCTAAAGAAGGAGTGGTTACTATGGACTTAGCAACTTATAAAGGTTATGGTACTGAAGTACCTGTTAAAGACTATATGCTTAGAAGAACATTCGGGTCTTGGAATAGAGTACTAAATACTACTATGAAAAGATACCCAGTAGTTGTAGCTGCTAAAGCTCCAGCACCTACTCCAGCCCCAAAAAAGGTTGAGAAAGTAGCACCTAAGAAAGCAGCGCCCAAAAAGGCACCTGCTAAGAAAACTGGAGGCAAATAATGTCAAATAAAATTTATCACTGGACTAGCACTTTCAAATCATTAGGTGAAACTGATGATGGTGGTGTTGAGATCAAAGGTTCTGCAAGTACAAACGGACTTGACAGAGCAGGCGACATAATCGAAGCAGATGCTTGGACAAAAGGTGGATTGGAAAACTATAAAGGTAATCCAATTATTTTGTTTAATCATAACTATGATAAACCGATTGGTCGTGCAAAAGATTTAAAAGTTACTGAGAATGGACTCGAGATTTCTGCAAAGATTTCAAAAGGTGCAGGCGATAACGTAACACAATTAATTAAAGACGGTGTCCTTGGAGCTTTTTCTGTCGGTTTCAAAGTCAAGGACGCTGATTATATGACCGAAACCGATGGATATAAAATAAAGGACGCTGAACTTTTCGAAGTTTCTGTAGTATCTGTGCCATGCAACCAAGGGGCAACTTTTGGACTAAGCAAGTCATTCGATAATATGGAAGAATACAATAAGTATAAGCAAACTTTTTATAAGGCTAACTCAGACGATTCAGCAGATGCTGTTGAAATTGAGCAGCCAAGTACGGCGAAAGCCACAATGGAGACAAATATGTCAAAAGAAAATAATTCTCCTGAAAGCAACCCAGAGTTTAATCTTGAGTCATTTGCTACTGAAGCTGCTGAAAAAGCAGTTGCACAATATGCAATGAAACAAGCCGAACTTAAAGCTGCTGAACTTAAATTAGCTGATGAAGCTGCTGAAAAAGCTGCTACTGAAGTTGAAGTTCAAAAAGCCTCCGAGGAAGCGAAACAGGAAGAACAAAAAACTGTAATCCAAGCTGGATTAACAGGAGCCGAAAGGCTTATGTCTGACGTTGAGAAACGTGTGAATGATAACTACTCTAATTTAGAGAATGTTGTTAAGTCACTAGAATCTCAGCTAGCAGAGAAGTCTGAAGAAATCATGAATATTCGTGAATCTAAAAGACAGTTCTCTGACAGACAAGGTAACGGCGATTGGAAAAAATCGTTTGAAAACGACATCATTGATGCAAAATTTGCTGGTCTAGCGACTGGTAAAGGATGGAACAATGATTACGCTAAAGGGTTAATGGAAAAAGTAAACCAACATTCAGGTGTTGAAGTTTCTTCTGCTGACTTTGAACAAATCGTTTCAACTAACATTGAAAGAGATATTCAGAATGAATTAGTTTTAGCTCCTCTATTTAGAGAAATTGAAATGACTTCTGCTAACATGATTATCCCAATCTTACCAGATGCTGGATACGCTGAATTTGCTTCAGGGCAAACTGCAGCAGGATCATCTCCTTATGGTAACTTAGAAGAAAGAACAGACAACAGTGCTGCTCCTTTCACAGGTGTACAGTTACAAGAAAGAACTCTTTCAACTGTAAAACTTATTTCTCAGTCATACCTAGGTAATGAAACTGAAGAAGATGCTATTATGCCAATCCTACCATTGATCAGAGAATCTATGGTTAGAGCGCATGCTAGAGGTATTGAAAATGCAATTTTAGCAGGTAACCATGATAATGGTCACTATACATCTGGAGCATTCGAAGGTCTATTAGCAGCTGCTGATTCAGACAACCATGAAACATCAGACGGAGCAGCACCATTTGCCGCTACCGATGCAGTTACTGCAGCTGATCTTCTTGGTATGAGAAAAAATATGGGCAAATATGGTGTTAATCCATCAGAAGTTGTTTATATCGTCTCACAAGATGTCTATTACAATCTACTAGAAGATCCAGAGTTCCAAGATGCTAATTTAGTAGGCGATATGGCTACTAAACTAAGTGGTGAAATTGGTCAAGTATTCGGTTCACGAGTACTATTATGTGACGAGTTCGCTACTAAGGCTGCTGACAAGTATGCTGCTATTGCAGTATATCCTAGAAACTATGTAATGCCTAGACTACGTGGTGTAACCATTGAGTCTGATTACGAAGTTGCTAACCAGCGCAGAGTATTAGTTGCTTCACAAAGACTTGGCTTCACCGATTTAATCGATGCTGCTACTTCTAAGTGGGCGTTCTCTTACAAACCAGCTAGTTAATAATTAGCTTAGACAGGATTCGTGGGGCAGCCTAAATTGCCCCACACTTTTAATAATTATGGCAGATTTAATAACAGTACAGGAATACAAGAACGCAGAAGGGTTAGCCAGTCAAAAGGATGATCAGCGTCTTGACATTATTGTACCACAAGTTAGTGATTTAGCCAAGAAGTATTGCGGTACTTCATTTGTTGATTATTATAGTAGTGATAAAACCGAAGAAATTTCAATTTCCGACCACTTTACTAGTACTATAATCGTCAGTGAAAGTCCACTTATAAGTGTGACTTACGTAAAAGAAAGAACAAGTTACGAAGGGGAATATGAAACTCTTCTAACAACTGACTATCAGTATTATGTGGATACTGCAGCAGACGCAATAGTAAGAACAACAAGAAATGGATCAAAAAAATCATTTGCAAAAGGATTGGGAAGTGTACAGATAGCATATAAAGCAGGCTACAGCGCTACTCCAAAAGATCTCAAATTAGCACTTTTTGATTTAGTTACTTACTATCTAAAAGACGAACACAAAGAACGAAGAAGTATTGCAGGAGCATCACTTCAGAATCAAGGAACTTCTGGAATGCGAGATAACACAGACTTTCCAGATCATATAAAAAGAGTACTTGATCTGTATAGAGTTATAATTTAGTGTCTAGTGCAAGCTTAAAGAAGTTTTTAGAAAAACAGTTAAAACATATACAAGAAGATAGAATTCTTGAAAGCTATGGAGGGGGATCAAAAGGTAAAGAAAGACCTGCTGTCCCTAATGGCTACGTAAGCAGCGGTTCTAGTACAGATGTATTTAAACAAAGTACTAGGGGTAAGGCACAATATTTAGAAGGACAACTATTTGTTTTAGTAAAAAAAGACTTTGATAAAGAAAGTAATGAAATATTAAAATATCTTGGAGTAGATAAGCATAAAAATGCAAAAAAAGCTCAAAGAGAACTTTATAGTACAACACTAAAACATTTAATTAAAATAGAAAGAGCAAGTATATCAAAAATTGATAAAGATAGACTAAGTGCATTAAATGCAACAAGAAAAAGCCCAAAGTTTAGAAAAAATTTTTCAGGAACTTATAAAGCGATAATTATAAATACTTATCAACAGCTTAAAGATTCAAAAAAACCTTCTGCAGCTTTTGGAACGGCACTAAAAAAAGTATTAACCGATAATTTTCCTAATATGGACGAGCCAGGTAAAGTATTTGGAGGTAGCCTTAAAAACAAGGATGGAAGATTTGTAGGGTATCAGCTAGGGCATGGTGACTATGGACAAGCTGTTTCAGGAATGCGAGCTCAAAGAGTACGAGATAATGTTACAGAAGACAGCACGTTATCAAAAGAGGACAAAGCTAAAGCACTAGCGATCTTTCAAGAAGCAGAATTAAAAGATGTTTTTGCCAAATTTGATCACGAGGTCATGTTTGATGAAAATGGAAAATTTAGAAAAGATTATGTATTAATTTTATCAATGCAGTCAGCAGAAGAAAATCAAAAAGATGCAAGAGATAAAGAAAAGAATGTTGTAAAAGACTTAGAAAGTCACATAGGTACACTTATTACAGATCCTAATTCTACACCTTTGGTAGAAATGATAAGACAGTCTATTTTATCTAGTTTCTCAAAATCAAAGCATGTACAACATAAAGCAAAAGTAAAAGAAAGATTTAACGAGAAAAGTAAGGCTCGAGGTAAAAGAAAAATGCGTACACAAAGAGGTACGAACGAAAGAATTGTTGTTGGCGGAACAATGTTTAATCAAATCAGAAAGAAAGATGTTACGCCAAAAAAGAAAAAACAAAATAAGCAAGACAATAGAAGCCTATTAGCATACTTAACAGAAATTAACAAGAGATTACCTAAGAAAATAGAAGAAAACATGGGGCCTCCTGCACTAGAAAGTAGAACAGGAAGATTCTCAAGTAGCGTGAGAGCTGTAGATGTAAATAAAACAGCACAAGGGCACCCAAGTATAGGGTATACATATGCTAAAAATCCTTACCAAGTATTTGAACAAGGTAAAGGACAAAAACCTTGGGCTTCTGTAGAAAGAGACCCGAGAACACTTATTGACAGGTCATTACGAGAAATAGCAGTCGAACTAGCTTTAGGCAGATTCTACACAAGGAGATTATAGTGGCAAATAGAGATTACACAACAAGACGCAGTAGCATAGTAAATGCCTTTGTAGACTTATTAGGACAAATAAACGGAACAGGAAAATTTAAGTCTGATTTAGCAAGCGTAGAACCTAGAATAAAATTTTGGGATGAAGTTGAAGAATTCCCCGCTATTCATGTAAATTCAGGTAGCGAAACCAGAGAATATTTAGGTGGCGGAGAAAAATTTAGATTTTTAACAGTAACTTTTCGTTGCTATGTAAATGAAGAAGATGCTGTAGTGGCATTAGAAAAATTATTAGAGGATGTTGAAACAATTATTGAAGACAATAATCCTTTAAGTTATACAGACCCTTTGGGGAATACTATAAATACTATACAACATACTATAGTTAGCATAGATACCGATGAAGGGGTTTTAGAACCTTTGGGTATTGGTGAAATTATCACTGAAATCCAATATTAATGAAAACGGATAAGCAGACAAAAGTCTAGCTGACCCCTTTTCAAAGCAAAAATAGGAGAATGTAAAATGGCAGATACATTTTATTACTCGAGAGATACCAAAGTCCACCTTACTGATAGCGCAGGAGCAATCTATAAGATACCAGTACTGGATGGATTCAGTTTTTCTCAAGCAACCAATGCAACAGAAGTTACATTGAACGAGATGGCTACATCAGCCGGTGTGAGTAGAAGAGCTAGACAAATGTTTACTGATTCTTACGCTCCAGCCGAATGGTCGTTTCAAACCTACATCAGACCTTTTAAATCTGGTGGCGGTGGATCAGGCGAACACGGAGCAGTAGCTCATCATATGGTTGAAGAAGCTTTATGGAATGCTTTAGCAGGTAGTGGAGCAGTAGGCGCATCTGGAACAGCTTTAACAGCAGACGGAACAGACGCAAACATTGCATTTACTAACTCAAACAAAGTAGCATTAGACACATTTGACTTGTTCTTTGAAATGGGAACAGGAAAAGCAAATCCAACTATTTATAAAATAGAAGGATGTGTTGTAAATGAAGTTTCAATCGATTTTGATATTGATGGTATTGCAACAGCAAACTGGTCAGGAATGGGCTCAATCATAACAGATGTAGCTTCCATGACAACTGCAACTATTGTAGAAGGAACAGCATCAGCAGATACTAATAACTTTATTAGAAACAGATTAACAGACTTAACCGTAAATAATGTAGCAGTAACAGATACTGTTAATGGAGCAGTTTCAAGTTCAACTTCGGTAACTTTAGATAACGGCAGTACTAAAATTAAAGTGGGACAGATTGTTTCAGGAACTGGAGTAACTGCAGGTACAACTGTAGCGGCTATTTCTACAACTACTCTGACACTTAGTGCAGCTATGAGTATATCAGATGGAATAACACTTACCTTCTCAAATGTGGGAGTGGCAAGTTCATACTCATTAACACTAACTGGTGGAAACGTTACTATTTCAAACAATATGACTTTCTTAACACCAGAAACACTAGGCGTTGTAAACCAGCCTTTAGGACATGTTACAGGAACTCGTTCCGTAACAGGTAACTTTACTTGTTACTTAAACACTCCTTCAACTGGTAGCTCTAGTGCAGATTTATTTGAGGACATCATTGAAGCAACCGATCTAATAACAAATTCATTTGATTTGGCATTTGTTGTAGGCGGATCAGGTAATACTCCAAGAATGGAAATTAATATGAATAATTGCCATTTGGAAGTACCAACACATTCAATTGATGATATCATAAGCTTGGAAACAACTTTCCATGCCTTACCAACCTCAGTTGACGCTGTAGACGAAATAGACTTAGTCTTTGTCGGACCAACAGTAACATAACTTTAGAAGGGAGGGGCAACCCTCCCCTCATTTAACCAGGAAACAGAATGACAGAACAAGAAAACAAAACAGTATCATTAGCGAGTTTATTAACTCCAAGTAAAACAGTCTCAGTAGACTATCCGGGAACGGATGGATTTTCTGTAGATATTTGCTATTTAGCAAGAGAAGAACTACTCAAACTAAGAAATCGTTGTGTATCTCAAAAGTTTAATCGTAAGACAAGAGCTTTCGAAGAAGCATTAGATGAAGACAAATTTTTAGTAGAGTATGTAAAGGCTGTAATCAAAGGATGGAAGGGCTTAAAATATTCTTACCTAGAAGAGCTTCTATTGGTGGACATTAGCAGTCTTGATCCCGAAGATGAACTTTTATTTTCTCAAGAAAACGCAGAAACTTTGATGAAAAATGCATCAGATTTCGACACTTGGGTTACAGAAGTAACAGGTGATTTAGAAAATTTTACTCGAGTCAAGTAGCACGAATATTTTCGCTATTTGATAAACAATACAAAGACGGACAACTTGAATTTGACGTTTACTTAGACCTATGTGAACAGAGAGGAGAGGACCCCGATCCAGACGAAATGCCACCGACTCCAGGAGATTATCCTCTTGAGGTTCAGGTGGCTTTTTTATTGCATGACCTTTTACCAGATAGATGGGATGGAATGAATGGAACATATATGGGTAAAGATTTTTCTTCTTTAGGAACTTTACTAGAGACATGGGAAGTAGAGGATAGAAGAACGTGTATTTTCTTTATAAAACATATTGAAGCAAGAAATATGAATAAAGTAAATAAATCACAGGATAGAAAACGAAAAGCTTCTGAAAATAAAGCAAAAGCTGGTGGTAAACCAGGGATAAATGTACAAGGCTAATGGCAAAAAACGATATAAAAATAAAGATCAATGTAGACGGCAAGGACATTGAACTTACTAAAAAGCAAGCTGAGAAACTAGGTAAAGAACTAGATAGCACAGGTAAATCAACTAATAAATTAGGAAAAGAAACCGATAAAACTACTTATGCTACTAAAAAAGGTATAAATGCTACTGCAAATGGTACAAAAAACTTTTCAAACATGGCTAGAGGTATATCAGGCGGGCTAGTTCCTGCATACGCTACTTTAGCAGCCAACGTTTTTGCACTTACAGCTGTATTTGGATTTTTAACAAAAGCTGCTGATTATAGAGTACTACAACAAGGACAAGCCGCTTATGCCGCCGTTACAGGTGTCGCATATAAAACACTAACAAACACAATCATTGAGGCAACAGATGCCCAAATTACTTATGCAGACGCTGCTCAAGCCGCGGCCATTGGTACAGCTGCAGGACTATCTCCAGAACAACTAGGTAAATTAGGAGCAGCCGCAAAGACTGTATCTATTGCTTTAGGACGAGATCTTACAGATTCATTTAATCGTCTTATTCGTGGTACAACAAAAGCCGAACCAGAACTACTAGATGAATTAGGTATTATTTTACGACTAGAAACAGCTACAAAAAACTATGCAGCTAGTTTAGGAGTAACGAAAGAATCCCTTAATGCTTTTCAAAGAACACAGGCTGTTACAGTTGATGTGCTTACTCAAGTAGAAACCAAATTCGCAGCAATCAATGCGATCATAGAACCCGAAACAAACAAAATAAATAAATTATCTAAATCATTTGATGATTTAATGAATACACTTAGAAGTTTAGTCGCAGGGCCCGCTGAAGGACTAGCCGTATTTTTCTCAGAAAATATAGGAGCAGCAATTGGAGCTCTAGCCCTCTTTACCTTACCTATTATAAAATCAATATTACCTGCTTTTGAGCAGTGGGAAACTACTGCAAAAGCAAAACTGGCTGGACATGATGCAGCAATTGCTAAATCAAGTCGCAGACTTAAAGCGTACGCAAAATTGCAAGATATGAATAGGAAAAAAGCACTCGCAAATCCTGTTTCTAACTTAAAGAACTTATCCGCAGGACTAGATGCAAAATCAGGAAGCGGCTTGGCAGCAATGCAATCTGGCAAGGGCTTTGGTACAGGGGCAGGACAACTTACTAAACGTCAACTTGCAAACATGAAAGCTCAGGCTACAAAAGGTATTGGTATCTTTAAAAATATGGATGATAGGATAAAAGCTGATTGGATAAAAGCTATGAATGATATGAGCACAGCAACAAAAGTACCTCTCATGACTACAGTAAAAGCAAGTGTGACAAACATGACGTTGACTTTTCAAAAAGCAGGTGTAATGATTAAGGCAGGCTGGCAAGCCGCTATGACAGGCGTACAAAGAGCAAGTGCTGTTGCAGCAGCTGGAGTAAGTAAAGCTTTTGGGATTCTAAGTGGCTTAAGTATAGCTTTCCTAGCTTTTGAAGCAATAAAGGTAGGACTAAATAAGATGGGTTTATTAGAAACTGCAGCAGACGGAGCAAATACTGCACTTGGAAGATTAGCTAAAACACAAAAAGAGCTTAATAAAGAATTACAAAATATGTTAAATGCCGATGCACAGCTTGCAGCAGAAGGACTTGATCTTACTATGAATCAATTGATAAAAAGACAAGGCGAACGATTAACGTCAGCAGCACTTGGACCAAGCTTAAAGGCTTTACGTAAAACTCAGGCCGAAATAAAAGCATTAGAAGATCAAATAATTATACCTATTCGACCAGAATCAAGATCAGGTAATGTTTTAGATCCGATATACCCAGCTGGAACAAACCAAGCAGATCAAGATGCAATAAGTCTAAAACTAAAAAATTTAAGAGCAGCAGAAGAAGGATATTTAGGAGGAGACGATGGAATTGTACAAAGAATAAAAATCATAGGGGAAAGTTTTGATACATTCAATGATCTTTTAGATGAGAATGATAATTTGGTAGGTGATTTAACAATGGACCAACTCAAACTTATAGATACTTATACCTCTGCAGCCGCGGCTATTAAGTTTTTGGAGCAAAGTGAAGCAAGTTATCAACAAACTTTACAGGGACGATTTGGTGGAATGTCAAAAGAAAGAGCCTCGCTAAAACAAGCTGAAGCCCAACTCGAAGGTATAAAAACTAGTATGAATACAGACGAATATAGAGCAGGAATCATAGCAAAAGACCCAGATGCCATTGCAAAAAGGAATAGGTATGCTACAGTTACAGGACAAGTAGCGGCAATAGGTACGGCAGATACTGGACAGAGAGCTCAAAAAGTAATACAAGATCAAATAAAACTAGAACAAGAACTATCAAAGAATAGAATAGATGGAGCAACAATTCTAGGACAGAGACGAAAAGTTTTACTAGACATAAGCCAGAAACAGTCACAAATAGATGCTTTAGAAGTCAAAATACTAGAACAAAAAACATTATTAAATTCTGCACCAGATAAAATAGCAGCACAAAGAGGAATTGAAGATTTAGAAGCGCAAGTTTTACTACTAGCCGAGCAAAAGAACGGGATACTTGGTAGTATTGACGCTACTAAACAACTTGGAGTAGCAGCAACAAATGCTTTTGCAAACGGATTGCAGAAAGGCATTCAAGGTGTTATTGAAGGCACAATGTCACTTAAAGAGGCCTTTTTAAGTATGACAAAATCAATTCTTTCTGCTATAGCACAAATACTTGCAAAACAAGCAGCGCTTGCAATTCTGGGCGTCGTTATGCCAGGAGCAAGTCCCGGAGGTAGAGATGGTGGAATAATGAAATCTCCTGGGTATCGTTCATTCGGAGGCGGTGGAGTAGCAAGTGGACCAGACTCTGGGTATGCAGCAACACTTCATGGAACAGAGGCAGTTGTACCCCTTCCAAATGGAAAAAGCATACCAGTTGAAATGTCTGGCGGAGCAGGGGCAAACAATGTTAGTGTAAATGTAAATATGACAACAGGACAATCTTCTAGCACAGGAGATGGAGAACAAGCATACGCACTAGGAAGAGCAATATCAACAGCAGTACAAACAGAACTTGAAAAACAACAACGACCAGGCGGCGCATTAAGCCCTTATTAATAGATTATGGCATTTGGAATATATAAAGCAGACAACGGAAATATAACAGGATTCTCTGCACCTGTACAACCCGATAAAGGACTTACTCGATCTAATACTCCAAGAGTACTATTAGCAAACTTTGGAGATGGGTATGAACAACGACTAGCAGATGGAATCAATGTACTAAACCAAGATATGAACATAAGTTTCTCGACAAGACCAAAAGCAGAAATAGATGATCTTGTTGCTTTTTTTGAAAGTCTTGGAGGAGTAGACAAATTTAAATTTAACTTAGAAGATAGCAACGAAGGGTCTAATACCGAAACAATTTTATGTGTTTGTCCTTCTTGGAGCCAAAGCTGGGCTTTTGACAATTTTTATACTTTAACAGCAACACTTAGGAGAATTTACGAGTCATGACATTAACAAGTGATTTTCAGAAACAGTCACCAGGTTCCGAACTTGTTGAACTTTTTGAAGTACAAAAAGCAGATGGAACTTTTGCATACTTTACAAAAGGAGAAGATTCTGACGGTTCATCTTTGCAACTATATGGCTATAGCGCAAATAGTACTTTAAGAACATATGCTCCCTGCCCAATTACAATGGATGGCTTTGATATAAAAATAACAGGAGCCATAGCAAGACCTGTTTTTAATGTTGCAATTATAGATAACACATTTTCTACAGCAGTAGGAACAACAGATTACGATACTTTACTAGGCAAAAAAGTAATAAGAAGATTAACATTAAAAAGGTACTTACAAGGAGAAGCCTCTGACGCAGGGTCAGGAAACACTCCAGTTGAATTTACAAGACAGGTTTGGACAATATCAAAAATAGTATCGAGAGATGCAGTAACACTTTCCTATGAGCTAACCGCCCCCTTTGACTTACAAGGGGTAAATATACCTGCTAGAGAAATTATATCAAATGCATGCCCTTGGGAATATACAGGAGCAAGTCCAGACTTAGCTGAACATGCAAAGTGTGGTGGGTGTACTTGGGATCGACAAGGTAAATTTACTCGTCAAAATTATACTAATACAGGAACAGCAGCAAACGGAGTAGAGCATACAGTATATGTCACCGTAGACAATGAATATATTGTACCAGCAAGCGGAAGTTTTACAAATTATACAGCTGCAGCTGGGTCAGCTAACTTCGCATTAGGAGCTTATATAACAACAACAGGAACAGCTGTCAAAGTAAACGCAAACGGTTCTTTAGCAGCAGGAACTTCTATACTAGAATATTGGATAGTAAATACTGCAGGAACAAAAACAGCACTGGGAACACCTGCGGATACAAATGCAAAATTTGATAGAGTAAGAGTACACCAAGGGGCGTACTCAGCAAGCACAACTTATAATGCTTTTACAGATGATAAATTAAATGATATTGTTACTTTTGCAAGTAGTGGGTTAACACATACTTGGAAAACAAAAGGCACTCATGCAGGAAATACTCCTGGCTTTAGTGATTTTTGGAAAAGAGCAGATGAATGTGGAAAAACACTAAAATCTTGTGGAAAACGATTTGGATTTTC
>Ga0115008_10001939_pt1 | contig 17081 bp, 16 predicted proteins | sample FraStrMetagenome_FD_87164 | JGI IMG/M metagenome (GOLD analysis project Ga0115008, IMG submission 87164) | Marine eukaryotic phytoplankton communities from Arctic Ocean - Fram Strait ARC3M Metagenome | ecosystem: Environmental > Aquatic > Marine > Oceanic | place: Fram Strait | collected...
AAAGTATGATGTTTTTTATGTATGATGTTTTTTTATTTGGACGGGTGTCGGCGAAATCAAAAGTACGTAAAAAAAAGTACGAACTTTTTTTTACGAACTTTTTTATTTGGACACCCTCTAAGAATATTTAGAGACTACACGTACGGGCTCGTATCCGAGAGAGTGAAGAACTACATGTAAGTTTGTCTATGATACTCATATTCTTATAAGTATGTGACTTATATTAATGCCAAAAAAGATCTCATTATGGCTGTCTATCAAGGGTGTGGCTTTAAGCGTTGAAACTTTAGTCGTGAGGAACATCGATAAATAGGCATCTCATTCAACGGTTTGATGTACTCGCATCTACACGCTTGTTCTCTTTCCTAACACCAATACGTGTCCTCGTACACATATGTAGATTCGCATTTGTAGATATTGTGCACTTATTGCTTGTTGCGCAACTGAAACTAATCCTCCCGTTCCTGCCCTCGCCCTTATCCTTGTGCCCTTATGTCCTACATTCATAACAACTCTCTGAGAGAGTACACACAAAATATCCTGTAAACCGACAGAACTCTCTGCCCCTTACTAAGACTCCATCCTTTACACATTATATTACTGATTCAGGCAAATTTCGCCTGATTCAAGCAGCTGCAACCATTGTGAGTTTGCAGAGCATATTACGGTGCTTCAGTTCTCAAGAAGCAACCTGTTTTCGAAGTGAGAGCGGAGTCACGGCTACAATTGAAGAAAAACGTTATCGCGAAATGGAGGATGTGTTCGAGATCCTTCCAGATAAATTGTATTATCTACCTGTGAAGCACGGTGACAATCCGGTTATGCAGTTTTCGAGGTATGAGTGCTTTTGCGTCGATGAAGAACTGGTGTACTGGAATTTCTTCTTGGACTTTGGGCCTTTGAATTTGGGGCAGCTTTACAGGTTTTGTCTGTTGGTGAATCGGAAGATTGGGACAAAGCTTATGCCGAGACCTGTTAATCGCCCACTCCTATTGTATGCCGGTCCGAGTCGTCAGAAGCAGACAAATGCTGTTTATTTGCTACTTTCGTATTTACTCCTCTACCACGACAAATCAGTGCAAGAATTATGCTTTGAACATAAATCATTGAGTGCTCTTTGTGAATCATGTCTAAGGTTTCATGACGCATCACAGGGTATTTGCACCTATAATTTGACTGTTGTTGATTGTCTGCGCGGGTTAAAACGAGCGAGGGAATTGAGATTCTTTGACTTTGACCGATTTGACGTTCTTGAATACGAACACTTTGAATCAGTTGAAAATGGAGACTTGAATTGGATTGTTTATCCTAATTTGTGCGGAGATGACAGTCGTTATCGATCGATGCATAAACCAATGCTGGCATTTGCCGGTCCTCATTATTGTCATTCAGTGAGTCCGGAAGGATATGTAACTCTTACTCCTGACTCGTATATCGATTATTTTAAAAAGAAAGATGTTGGTCTCGTGGTTAGGTTGAACAAGAAAATGTATGATGAGACAGAATTCACGCGGAACGACATACGACATATAGAGCATTCCTATCAGGATGGTTCAATACCTCCGCTTCCATTGTTGATGACAATCATTGACAAGATGGAATCGTCAAATGGTGGTATTGCAGTCCATTGCAAAGCTGGTTTAGGGCGAACTGGCACGATCATAGGTGCTTACTTGATGAAGCATTTCGATATGACGCACTCTGAAGTAATTGGATGGATGCGAATATGCAGACCAGGAATGGTAAGTAGAAGATTTATAGATTTGGTCACATAAAGTCCTACGGCCAATTCACATATTTTTCAAATTACAGGTAATTGGGCCGCAACAACATTTTTTGAAGGACATAGAAAATATAATGAGATATGAGGGGAGCGTTTTCAGAAATCGAGTCGATCGAGGAGGTAAGTTATCTTTCGTAGTATAATTTATTGCAAAAGTTGATAAATATGTTTCTCTTACCCACATCCTCTTTTTAATTTATTAGTCAGCACTTCGGACGAAAAGAATAAAGCGATGAATAAGAACATGAATAAGAACATGAAGAATCTTACCATACATGATAGAACTACAATGGAAGAAAATGAACGTATTGAAAATCTGCCGGATAGTCAAGCAGATCGACTATTAATGGCACGCAATCTGCAAGCCAGAGAAGTACTTCGATAATATCCTCTCTCGGCTAATTCAAGATTTTCCCTTAAAATTTCTCGCGATGCATGCCTTAATTATGTCGGGTTAAACCTTTAATTTATCTTTCTAGTTATACTAAATAAATCTTTATTTTGAATAAAGAATACATTTGTAAAGGTAGTCATACTCGCACTCGGAAAGTCGTGTCGTAAATCTTTTCTCAATGTGTACCAAGAAAATTGTGTTGTAGCAATACTCTTTTTACTTTCTCTACATGATGAAGATTTTTCCTTATTCTTGCACTACTACTATTTTAGAGCGCACGCACTTGCTGATCATCAGGAAGAAATGCGTTTCGAGGGCCGTTAGATTAAGAGAAAACCAAAGTTCTTTATAACATACTTGGAGTATGAAATAAAGAAAAGGAACGGAAGAAAAATTGTTTGCTGAAGTAGTCTTATATCAAGTTTGTACAGAGAGTAAAATTCTCAAAATCTACTCTTTCATTAAATTAAAGATACATAATAATTACTTGAGGTGAAATTGACAATAGAAATTTCGTTAATCTCAAGGCTACATAATTCATTGCTGCCTCGAAATAATTTTTAAAGTTTAGCAAATTCCCTTTCATCTCGGAGCGCCACCAAAACGGAATGAAACTTGGGAAGACGGAGCGTAAGCACCTTGTGGTAACGAGGCCGCTGACTGCAAAGATGGGCCTTGTTGAGAGAGTACGGCATTAAGTTGTGCGGCAGACATCGCGCCAGAATTGAGCATAATGACACGCTGTTGTTGATTCCCTAAAACTGCTGTCTGATGGGTGAGTGCTCTCAACATTGCAATTTGCGGATTATTATCTATAGCAATGCCACCCTGAGCTTGTTGAAACTGTCCAATTTGCGCGAGTGGCGTCAAAATATGAGATTGATCAGCCAGAACCCTTTGTGTCGGCTGCACTTGTACGGTGTTCCCGTTTATAACATATGTTTGACCTTGAGTTGGTTGCAAGGTTGCTAACTGAGTCGTAGCCTGAAATTGTGGTGTTGCCTGCAAAGTTAAGCCGGAGGCGTCGGTTAAAGTGGTGCCTCCACCACCAGCATTGTAAATATAGGCAGGTTGCATTAGTACCTGGCGAATATTTGAAGTGCCGTTTGATCCAGGGGTCAACGCTGCATATGGTACCTGTTGCACTTGCTGAACTGCCGAAGTATTCCAAAGTCCCGTAGCAACATTCGCAATATTATTTCCCGCTATCTGGGCAGTGCCCGCATTCGCAAGAGCCGCCAGATTAGTACTTGCTGCGACATTATTTATATTACTTTGTACATTGATTCCAGATTGGGATAAAATAGACTGCGGGCCAGTAACGAATGGCAAGGATCTTTGAGTTGCGATATTTCGATTATTTTCATACTGCTGTAACATGGGGGTTTGAGCTTCGATAGGAATGATCTGTTGTTGGGGCATAGGTGCTGCAACTGCTTGATTACGGTGCGTAAGTACAGGCGCCTGACCTCCCATATTAATATAGCCAGTTCTTCCTACATTAGGATTCGCACGTGCCTGCATCTGCGGGCCCAAATTAATTAATTGCTGCTGCTGATGCTGCTGTTGCATTTGCGTAACCTGTTGTCGTTGGGTACGTTCTCGAGGTAAGGCAGAAATATCCTCATTCTTAGTATGACTGGCTCCACACTTTCTATCATTGGCTTTACCATTCAAAGGCGCACCATTCATAGTAGAAGCAGAGGCCGGATTCACACATTCCACCATTTTATAGAAGTTTGGCTCTTGTAAAGGGTTTGCAGCGTGCTTATAACCCTTTCCATTAACCTTGATCCTCTTAATGCGACATGTCAGGAAAGCTTTACCCCTAAGAAAGAGCTCGTTATAGTAACTTCCTTGATCTGGTCCACTAATTCTGGTGAGGCGGGTGAATCCATACATATGCAGTTGCCGCATAAAACTCGTGCAGCTTGTACTACCGTTTCGCATATTGAAATATGTCGGCAATATCTCAGAAATAAATCGTTCGCGATCATGAATACGAAACGACCTACCATGAGACATCCAGCCGATAATATCCCCCTTGTCATCTTCATCAATATTTTCAAGCTCAAAGTGAAGCTTGACAATAAATTTAAGGTCCAACGCCTTACGCCTGTCACTTGATACAATGCTCGTCTGCTGCACCTTGCTCTCGTACTCGCTAATAGGGATCTCGTTCGAATGATCATCGTAATTATGAACAACATATTTACGCTCATTATTTTTAGGCGTCCTCCCGTTGTTATTCTTCGCTGCTGGAGCCCGGTATACACCATTCGACGTGAGCTGAATATGCGACGGAAACGGTTTCGCATCCTGTACTTTGGCCAAGTTCGTACCATTGTCAGAAGGAGATATACTTGCCAAACTTTGCCTGGCAGCGACACGAGACTTTTTTGCTTTCTTTTCCCGGTCTCCAGTTGGTTGGGTCATAGCAATGGCAATATCAAGACCCTTCGAATATGATTTATTATACGTGCCTTTACGAGAACTTACGACCACGGGTGGAGCAGCATTGGGAGCGTTCGATAGATTAGACTTCGGACGATCCTGAATCTCCTTCGGTTGATCGTGCATGGAGGTGCCGGTCTTGTCCTGACATGGAGATACGTTCTTGTCCGGACTTCCACTTGAGCGGAATTCACACGCAGCAGCAAGAGCATTCAGTTGTCTTCTGTTACAGCTCGTACTGTGGAATGATTGGGGTTGTTGGCTTGTGGAAGGCATGGAGAGTTTGGTGTATGCGTCGGATCTCGTGATGTGTGTATATGGAGCCGAAGAATAATAATCTTGTTGTTACTACGTTGATTTCTTTTCTTTCATCAGTGTGCTCTTATTTGTTAACTTCTCTACTCTTTTACTTATTCGCAACCGAGGACGACACGGATGCGACGATGCGATTCTCGGTTCGAGGAAGCGTATGTGTGTGTATATTTTGGAACACATGTAAGGTATTTAAATAACACCTCTCATCTCGCTCACCGTGGGGGGATACTAACGCGAACTACGACGAGTTTGGCATGTTCAGTTCCGGACTAATGACTGTTTCTTTTATGTATACATGTCAGTTTGGATACAATTTGATTCCAATCGTATTACTTTTAATTTTTTTTTGAACTATTGTATATTGTTGATAATAAACCATGTGATACATTTTACTTCAAGTGGTCATTGATGGTACTTCAGTAGGTCGTACCTTTTTATATCTATCTAACTTCGACCCCGAAACAAGCATACCGCTATGAACATTGATAATATATTTATTCCGACTGACGTAAACGACTTTAAGAAGGTTCGCTTTTCACCTTACACACGAAAATGTTCACACTACAAACTAGGTATGCCGTTTCTGTTCATAATTCATGCGGATCCCTTGACATTAGTGTGAGAGCCCTACTAAGAACAGAAGCGGAGTAATTCTTTCAAATATCATTTATATATATATATAAAGAGGTCATGTACCTCGGATAAGACGTACATTGTACCTCGGATAAGACGTATTAATATATCTTGCCGTAACCGCACTGTACCACAGTACCACATACAGTTTCCGCAATAATGACCGAATCAAGTATCAAGTAGCTCATGACTCATGACTGTTGCGGCACTCTCGAGAAAAAAAATCCGAAGAGTTGTTGTTCGAAGGTCGTCAGCCCTTCATCTGCCGTGGAAAATTTGTTTAGCGATTTGAAACAAAAACAATAATTTGAGTGCTAGTACCGAAAGAAAAATAATAATTTGAGTGCTTGCCTCTGCGCACAACAAATAATCGCGCTTCACACATGATGTACACGTTTTCATAACCAAGCACTTCAAAATAAGTGCTTTAGTCGGGAGGAGTGTTGAAGGACCTGAGGAAAATAGAACCAAAATTATGAAATATCATCGAATTCCTTTTCCAGTGAAACCATGAACGGCATAGCCATATTCATAGAAGTCGATTCGTCTGTTTCTTTTACATGTGTATATGTAATGAGATAAACAGATAGAGGTATTTAGAAAATACGAGAGCTAATTTAAGAAATGGAACTCCTATTTTTGGGATGGCGGAAGAAAATGATATCAACCTGCCACCTGCCATCCCATTTTTCAAACCTCACCTCGGAAGCAAAAGTTGGCCCTCTATTGCTACAACACCTATCCATATTTAGTCTGAGATAAGGAAGAAATGTCAAATATGGCATCGATCGTTTCACGCATGATCGCGTTGTTCATATTTTATTGTTGTGCTATGAAGTCAACACATGGTGCGATGAAAAAAGCAGAACATCCCTTGATGCCTGAGAAACACAAGTGAGTTGTTGTGATTTTTTGTATGGTATGATTTTGCGACGTGTATATGCGTTTCACTTTTTCTCACCGTCCGACGTTTTTCGACTTAATCATAGCGAATTTGAAACCATCACGGCGAAAGTGTTTCTCGATATCGAATTTGAGGGAGAAGAAGAGAGTAAACGAATAGTAATCGGTCTGTTCGGTAAAGCAGCACCGAGAACAGTAGAGAATTTCAGAGCACTATGTACTGGTGAGAAGGGTTTTGGTAGCAGTGGAAAGCCCTTGCACTACAAAGGGTCGACTATCCATAGGTAAGCATATCTGCATGGATCGTAATGCAATAATGAGATATCGATTTGATAGACATGTTTTGTTTCCTAGAATTGTACCGAACTTTGGAATGCAAGGTGGCGATACAATAAGAGGCGATGGGTATGGAGGTGAAAGTATCTACGGGGGCCTATTTAAAGACGAAGGTTTTATCTTGAGTCACAATAAACCTTATACAGTAACCATGGCAAATTTTGGAAGAAATGGTAAGACTTGAAAGTGATCTCCTGAATTTCTTCATATTATGATTATTTACTTGAGCTTACACATTTCTAGCAAATGGATCTCAATTTCTAATAACTACGGTCAAAACTCGATGGCTGGATGGTAAACATGTGGTTTTTGGGAGAGTAGTCGAAGGTTTTGATGTAGTTGATCGAATAGAAACGCTTGGGACAAACTCTGGAACTCCTAGAATGAAGATAACTATCAAGGAGTCTGGGGTATTGTAAAATGGTAGTTAACTGTGGAATTCCATCATATTAAACTCAAGACCAATCATTTTTCAACAATGTCGCAAATTCCGGACTCTTCAACTGTAAATCGAGATGTAGCTTTGAAGTTCGCCTTAGGATGTTGTTTGACAGACATCGATACATGCTTCCAAAGCTGTCCAACAATTTCAAGGGTTGAATCTGGATTAGCATTGCTGTAGCGTGTTTTTATAATTGTTAGGATGACCTTAATGTCTGAAAAACGCCAGAACGATCCAAGCGCTGGTTGTAGTCCATGTGTTAGTGATGTATTGCTTTTGACAACCCCATTAAGAACAAGAGCTGCGACATTATAGATTCTCGTCAGTCTTCGCAAGGCCAAACCCACTTCTGTTACTAGAAAGGCGCCTTGCCCGCCATCTATATTTTTCTTGGAAAGAAAGTTTGGGTACAAACAGCCGGACACACTATCAACGACGACAATTTGGTGAAAATAATCCTTTGATGACGAAAGTTTATCTTCAAGAGCTGATAGATGTTTGAGGGCTTTATAAGCATCTTTGCATATGGCAATCTTTACATTCTCAAGTGAACTAATGATTCTATCGTCCTGTTGAAAAATAAAGACTCACGTGAGACAAAGATCACTGTATCGCAACGAATGTAAAGCTTAAATCTTACTGTGACCCCCATTTGAAGGGCTCTGTTCTGACAGATTTTAAGCAATCGCCTGACTATTGACAACTTCGTCGACCCTCCTTCTGAAACCAAATAGTGAACTTGAGTATTTAAATTTAGCGCAGCATTCGCAGTAACAGTCAAAGCGATCTGACTTTTTCCAGATGAAGGCGGTCCACAGAATTCTGTGATATTACCGAACGATACCCCACCGCAAAATTCCCGTCTTGCATTGCTTGCACTTTGGGAAACTATTCCTGTCCCACGTTTTTTCGAAACTGACAAACGTAATCCATCTATAAAATTTTTGGGTAAAATTGATGAAGGTTCTATAACAGAGCCATCACAAGTGAAGGGTCCATCCAATTGCAACAATTCGTCCAACGATCTACTACCCGTGGATACACATTCATGCTTCATATCACCACAGCCACGTCGGCCACCATCGTTCAAACACAAATCTAATGCGGTATACGCCCCAACACAAACAGGCGGAGGACGAAATTCGTGAAACATCGGAACTTGCACCTCAACGCATCCATCGTCATCCACTTCTCTCTTCCTTTTACCACGGTCTATCGAAGGTACACGACATGACACGCACAATGTATCATTATTAACAGATGACTTATCATTATCAACAGCATCATCATCATTAGAATCAGCAAAAGGATTTCGATATGTATAACATGTTTCGAAATGCTTTCGTATAACGGAACTTGCTGAGGCAGTAACGTAAGCTGCATCTCTGCCAAAATCTTTCGAAGCAATGGACGCATCTGCTACCGCAGCACGAAAATTGAGGCATGTATGCAACGATATTGGATTCTTCTCTCGTAACGAATGCTGTTCTTCTTGTTGGTGGTGATGGTGTCGTTTTCGTTCGACGGTGGACGTTTGTGAGGAGGAAAGGGCAGCTGTGGAGTAAGATGATAACGAGGTGCAAAGCTGGGTTGGATTCCGTGCCAAGAGTGCATGAGGTGTTGAAATATGTTGTTTTTTTGTCAATTCCTCCAATAGCGGAGGGTGGATTGGAAGGTATTTGAGGGTCACCATTGTATTCCAATTTTCTTCTTGGGAAAAATGAATTGTTTTTCAATTCCAGTGTTTCTTCCTAATGAAGAGATAAATTAGCTCGTCGCAAAGGAAATCAGTACGAGCTCGTACTCGTACTTGTGCCGACTGATAATAATGATGATGATTCTGTCCATATTCGTACGAGATGCATTTGACAATGTGAATCTCATCTGGTTGTGATTGACGCATGATTCCATCCGGCGTGGATGATAGAAAAAAGTTGAAGACGTCAACGATGATAACTCTGTGAGAAGACAATGCATAAGTACGTTTTAGCAATGAAGATGTCTGCTCCTAGAGTTATATCCAAAAAATGCATTTTAAATGTATTAATACATGTGTTTTATTTCTGTCAGATGTCTCCTCAATCGATATCGATGCAAGAACCTTCTTTTCTCTTAAAATTATTCGCAAAGATTTCATGAAACATCTTATCTGAGTTATCTGCTTGTGTAGTGTATAGTTATCAAAATGACACATAAACTTGGTGAAACTAATACTTAAACACAATATGCCGGGTTGCGGTTGGAAATAAATCTAGTTGATTGCAATGAGGTTCATGTCCAACAAAAACGTGTCGATGATTTATCATAGGATATTTTGCTTAATCTTATGATATCTTCAAGATGAGATTTATCGTAGTGCTGATATGACTGTTCACCCATTAGTGTTTTTGGCGCAGATAAAGATCTTCTTTTTGTCGACGCAACACATTTTTGCCGAGAAGAAGAATCAACAATTGCTGCCTTTTCAAGGTATTCAGCAGTCCATCGAAATCGCTTTTCATTTTCTCGACCGTTTCTTTTTGCCCAAATGGCTTTTTGAAGAAATAAGCCTAGGTTAATAAAAGTATATTATGATAAATCGATAAGGAGGGCAATTGGTCTTACCTACACCAATGGGGTCAACATCTTTCATTACTGCAACAGGAACATTTCTGATCACATTATTGACTTTAAGTTTGACTCGCATACAAAAAATCTTCTTTTTGAAGCGATGACTTCTTAACCATCTGGTTCCAAGATATTCATCAACGTCGATGACTGAAACCTTTTCCGTCACTTCGTTAGTCGAAACGTCGGTATTCTCGTCAATGTCTTTGGGCTCGGTATTTCCAACATCTAAAGTATTATTTTCTGGTTGCCGAGAAGATTGGCCATCATTGGACAGCTTTCTTTTCTTGTTTGGTGCTTTACTTTTGTTCTTGTTGTTTATTTGTAGAGCAGTCTTCGCCCATGTAAATCGAACTTGATTCAATCGGCCATTTTCTTTTGCCCATATTGCTAAACGTTGAGGAATGATAGATTTTAGCTTAGTTAGAGGTATAATTTTTTCTTCATCAATGCCTTTAAGTTTTATCACCATGAAGTCACGTCCACGAAGAGATTTGAATTTGATAATTTCCTTGACATCGGAGTCATGTAAAACTTCATCAACCACATCATCTACCAATCCAAATGGATAGAATGTTAGTGTTCACAAATTTACGCGACCACATACGATTATAAAGTAATTACTTACCGAGCTCCTCAACAACATTAGACGAAGAGAGGCTATCACTGGAGCTGATGGTACTTCGCAAACTCCTACGATTTTCTTCAGAATCGAAATTCTTTGTTTTTGTCCCAGTCGACTTTTTTTGGGTTTTTCCGGCTTTTTCCGCATGTAATTCGTCTTCTTGCTCGTCTCGAAGAACACTTTTTATCCACAAAAATCTACTATGGTTTTCAAGCCCTTCGCTCATCGCCCACTTCGCAAGATTAACCCTATCGTCATCTTTTGCATCGCTGAGTAAAATTGAGTGTTCTATGTTACTGCTCTCCGTCTTGAATTTCATTGTATATTTGCCGTTTTTACTGTAGTAGCCACAATACTGACGTTTTTGAATACTCTGCTCCTCCGTCGTGGAAGAGTACTTCCGTGCCCATGCAAACTGTTTGAGGCGTTGAAATCCGTTCTCAATCGCCCACTGTGCCAATCCCACTGGGTCATCCTCTCTTAAATTTGAGAGCGGCTCCGAAGTTACCTCGCCAGTATTCCACAAAACTTTCACTTTCGTCCCCTTTGACGTCTGTTCCAACTTCAAATACCGATCCACCTGATAATATCCCTTACTCCACGCCGCTTCCGCACCCTGCATTATTTCTTTAATCGTCAACTCAATCCGACCGTCCTCACTTTCATCGTCTTCACTATCCCCAAGCACCATCACCAGCTCCGCGCGATTTTCATCGCTCCATCGGGCAACTTGATCGATTATCACCTTCGTCGCTGGAGTATCTTCCCCATCCAACATCAGACAAATGGAACCTTTCATTAAATGATCATTCAACCACGTCCGTTCACCCTCGTCCAACTGCATTTTTGCCTCATTAATGGTCGGGGTGTGTGGCGGATGCCCATTTTTGACAGACGACGTCTGGGATGATCTCTTCCTTTTCTTCTTGTCAGGCGATGGCATGAGAGGTAGCGATTCTCTAGAAGTTATAACCCTTGTAAGATAATGATTGCTTTACTAGTCGGTATGCCAGGGCAAGGCGTTGGGTGGGTGAGTCGATAACAATCTCGTGATGGTTGTGTTGGCGAAAATGTTTGTGTGTTTGTACTCGTATGTGTGACTTTGTGATTGTTGTGGTGTTTTTGCTGTTACAGGCATACATGTGAGCTAAAATCGATAGGATGTATTCGACGAAAATCGAAAAATGTACGGGTACATGTACACAATGTACGAGGAGTGTAAACCTACGAACACGAATAGACCAGTTTCAATTTTCAATTATACTGTACGATGGTACACGTATTGCGAATATTATGAGGTATGAGGTCGTTTACGAGCACGTGAGCCTCCGGGGGATTACCGAGATTTCAAATTACACGTGGTGCCTTTAATTTACACACTATATCAACTGATGAAGAGGATGAGTTGTAACTACAAAGTAATTTATACCTGGTACAAGAGTAGAAGTTAATAAAATAAAAGCATACAGTTTTAAAAAAAAAATATCAATGGTGTCTGGTGTACTCAATGTAGATGAGGCCGAGGGGTGCCACAAGATAACAAACATTATACAATAGACCACGATCTCAACAACGGCAACGCCTTAGTTGCACGTGCTAGTTCGCCTGCTGTATTGTTGCACATGTGGTGTTCGCTACACATACCTAATTTAGTGATTAGGCCGATATATCGACAATACACTCCCCCCATCAAATATTTTATATATACATATATTCGTTAAGTGTCAAGACTTAAAATTAAGAACCTTTGGCCATGCATAACTACGAAGTTTAGCATGGACAATATTGGATTGCCCGCCTGTTATGAGTTTCAAGCGGTTACATTTTCACTACCTATTTAGTAGGACGATCCCTGCTTTTTGTTTAAAGGGTTTCGACTTCGTGCTATCTGCTATCGCGTAATCGCGGTCATAACCGGACCTCTTCTAAGAGCAAGCAATGAAGAATAAGTCAATATCACTTTATCATCTTATCTTATCCTTCGTTTAACGTCTCTCGTTATTTTTATCTTCCAAGCTCAACAAGAAAATCAAGGTGAAAATAATGTCGAAGAAGGTATCCCTCCACCTCATATCAACGCTGAGGATGCCAATGATATCATTGGAAAAAAATCAAAAGTGATCTTTCCATAAAGGAGCTTTTGGTAATACGCTTCTATCATATGGAACTTCTGATCAAACTCCCCGAGAGAGGGGATACATTATCAGGTGTTGAAGATTTTCGCTTCAAGATGATCGATCATATATCCCTAGTAACCTGTTGCGGTGCGAAAAATACTTTTTTCGAAGCGAAGAAAACCCCAAGTCATTTTCGAATTGAGCAGGTTAGAGTATATATAATTTATTATCAGAAGATATTCGAATAAGCAAAATCGTCATCTCAACCAAGAAAGGTACATTAGCGTGTTCTTTATTTTACCTACCCTCCTCCTCGAGAAAAACAAGATTTCGATATTAGAAACTCAATCAAAGTTGGCTCTTGCTCAGATCTTTAAAGCTGGCATGGTTCGAATGCATGGGTTCATAGTCGACTCCTCACCATTCATGTCGAAATCTGCCAATAAATGCGCTAGCAAGATATGGACGATATCCAAGGCATGAGATGATTTCCGGAGCAGAAGGAAAGCAAGAAAATACTTCATTGTGAAAAGAAATGAAGACATAACGTTGAAACAACGTACGAGTCAATCAAATTTCTCATTTGTATTAAACCTTGAATGAGAGAGAAGTGTAAAATTGAGACTGGGCGCCTTACGATGTTCTGCTACAGAGAGAGGAACCCTAGTAGAAGCAGTTTCTTGTTTGCTTGGGTTTTATACACCTATAATTGTGTGCACAACTTGTTATCCATGTCCTCCAGGTACCACTTGCGAAAACGAGAAGACGTCTATGCTAACATCATGCACACCCTCATGACCGACTACCCCATGACCGATTAGAGTTGCATCTCGGTCTGGAAATTTGGGACGGGATGAGCGGGAAATGGCCGAAAAATCTCGTCTCAGCACCGCCTTTCTCGGGAAATCGAGAATCTAGGTTTGGGGTTAGAGATCTTCCTTATTTAGTCTTGGCATAAACTACGTAACGTAGGTAGCTAAAATATTCCACGACTTACCAACAGCAATTCTGTATAACTCATTTTATGATTTACGCAAAAAGAGGTATCGTCTTACAGAAGCGAATACCTACGAAAAAATTTCAAAAAAGCTATTGACTGTGAAGAAACTTATGAAGTGTTGTATTGTTTTACTGCTGAGTCTTACGCAGTGTCGAATAACTTCGCTGGATGCACTCTTCCGAAAAAGGGCTTCAAATAGCAAACAAACTTTGCTTGAATGGAAAAATCACAAAAGCGCTTATCATCGGACGAAGATAATAAAAACGTATTAGATGTAGGATGTAGGTCAAGAAGACGATCTCTTGAATCTCTTATACCGTAGGCGCTAACCGAATTGAGGGTAGAGACCCGTGAGAAAATCGTTAAGACAACAGATAATTGTGTATTTGCCAATTTTGTCAACAAAAAATGCGCATATCACTTTCTTAACTTCGTTTCTCGTTAAGTGCGTCTTGCGCAAAAAAAACAAATTTTCTCCCAAAACAATTTCATGACAACTCTTCGAAGCAACAATACAAAAGCAACAGAACTCATCGCTTTAACATAGAAGCAATCCTTTCAAAAGATTTTAGCTTCGTTATTTATTAAGTAAATCACTCGCACAACACAAATCCTGATTACAAAAGCAACCCTATCACCTTTCATACAAAAACGCATCAACCTTCCAATCAAACTGGGAGGCATTGGCGTGCGACAGTCGAAAATCTGAGATGGAGCGAATACATGGGAGGCATAGTACCTCTTCTGGATAAACAGTAAGACGATGGTTTTTATGTTGGAAAGTTGGAGAATAACCACATCGATCATTGGATCGGTGCGTCAGCTCTAAATTCACAAGATGATCCGTGGCATAAACTGCTTGCTCATGGAGAACATAGTGATATTGGAGAAGGCATCCGCATCTCGTTCGAAAACATAATGTCATCGTTCAATAGTAACCTGGAATACGACGCTGACAATAACATACTCAACTCCAATTTCTTCCATAATTTGACGGTATTTGCAGGCTTTACAGCGCAAGGGAGAATTAAACGACGTTCGATTACCAAAAGGCTAACTGCCGAAATTGAAAAAGGTGAAAACTTTCATTAGTGACAAAATTTAAGCAAAATGTTCCGATAGACTACAACAATAATATAGAACGGCTTGTATGGTTCAACCACGATGAAATAAGCCAACAATTTCTAAGAGCCTTACCTAACCACGACAGTATGATGCTCAATAATGTAATCAGGGAAGCGGTGAGAAACTATCTTATACTCCCAAGTCTCATTCCGGAAGGCTTTGCAGATGGAAATTACTTTATCGAAAGAAACAAGGGGGTAGTGGATCCATACGGGATTTCTGTCAAGAATGCGATGCTCCTGCGGGGAGATTATATCCGAATGCATGGGATGATCCAAACAATGATAATGGACATGCTAAAAAGCCAAATTATGGGCAGTAAGGGAGCCCAAGCACATGTTCCACGGCCTTGTCCCAACGGAATATCTCCGCTGGTATTACGAGGAACAACGGACGACGAAGGATTTCATCATTCCTGATATTTTGACTCAGGACCATCCCTATAGACAAAGGAATGGTAGATAGATTAAACATACGAAAATTATGGAAATAAAACGATGCGAGTGAACTCACGTCGTACAATTATTGTCCTGGAAATGCCCAACTCAAAGCGGTTGTGAAACGTGCAAATACTTCATTGAAATCTTTTACTTGAACCGATGCAAAAAACTTGATGAAAAGATTGCACCCGGGGACAACTCGAGACCGTTCATCTCAGCATATAAGTCTTATGGCAATGGTGGAGTTGAGCACTTAGTGGTGGGCAATTTTGGGGAAATTAATAAGGGCTTTAAGCAGTTCATTGCTGAAACCGCTATATTAGCAGGAAGCCAGAGTGGCGCAGTTAACATGACACCTGTGCAATCTGTACGGGCGTAGGGATAAAGGATGCGGTGAAATTGATAAAAAAGCGATTCAAGGTAGCTTTGGGATGTGCAGCTGTTCGATTGCAATGTGAGCTGCTCATTCGAAGAGTTTAATTCATCAAAAATACGAGAAATGGAGCTCATGCTGCTGCCTGCGCAGGACCTCCCCGTGGGTACTTCCATGAGTATGGGAACTAATGGTTTAACAACCGGGAAAATGATGACGCTTACAATATGTTTCGATCGTATAATAATGAGTATTACCGACACGATGATGTTGGCGATGATTTTGACGATGACGATGATTTTAAAATTTAATGTCGCCGTCTATTCAGCGGATCTCAAGCTGAAAATAACGACCCAGCGGCAAAAATGATTCACACAGATCACCTCATAACCCGTAGAATAATAATAAAAAATGCAGTCACACACACAACTCATCATTTGGCTTATCTTGAAACGTGAATGTCAATGGTCAATACTTCAGATTCATAGACGTTACAGGCAATGGTAATTATTTTTTCTACAGTGTGCTAAAATATCGTTGTTTAGCAGAGAGATACGGTAAAAGATCATGTATCATTACGACAGTATCTCAGCAGTATATTTGTGACATGTTTTCAAAACAATAACGTTTCGCAAAGATTTTTTGTTCTTAAAGGAATAATGTGCAAAGAATAGTGTAGTTCAATAGTAATAGAGATGGGCATCCACTTTCGTCATTAAGTTATTCGCATACATAATGTAAATTAATGTGATTACCGTTGGAAGTTACTTGAATGGATTTTACACGCCACATCCAAATGCGGATTGATAGTGAAATATTAGTTCCTTATATTTTGAACGTTAAATCCATTTAAGTAATTTCCAACGATAATTACATTAATTTTCATTTTGTAGGCGAATACCATGATGTCGAAAGTGGATGTCCATCTTCTTATACCAATCTTACAAGTTATGTGTCCGAAAAAAAACTTTGTAAGACGTCATCATTTTGAAAACATGTCACAACTGTGCTTCTGAGATACTGACGTAACGACATATGTAGATGCTGTGATCTCATCAATCCAGCTCGCACAGGTACTATATGTTTGCATACCTTCCATGTTCATGAATGTAAGCGGAACAAACAATTTTCAAGCAACATTTGAAGATCCGAGCAGTGTTCCAAGTACCATCGATCTAGCCGAATGGTTGTAACTAGCACAGAACACAGAGCCTCGTTTACATAGAGAACCTTACGAATATAGAGACATAACAATAAATGTAAAACATAACAACTAAGACCGAATTACTGTTTTCAAAAAATTCCTCCATGTTAGGAAATATGAAAAGATTGTGCGTATTTCGAAGTTGGTGGTGTCATGAAAAATTGTGACATGTGCAATGTGTGTGCCTGGTTTTGTTCTGTGGTTGTTTGTCGAGCAAATGACATTAATAGGTATGACTGTGAAATCGGAAGGACCGGTATCAGGTCATTAGGAACCGGTAGTCATTCTTCATTTATTATTTTAATAAAATAACTCACAATTCAGACAAGT
>Ga0115008_10001944_pt1 | contig 17069 bp, 28 predicted proteins | sample FraStrMetagenome_FD_87164 | JGI IMG/M metagenome (GOLD analysis project Ga0115008, IMG submission 87164) | Marine eukaryotic phytoplankton communities from Arctic Ocean - Fram Strait ARC3M Metagenome | ecosystem: Environmental > Aquatic > Marine > Oceanic | place: Fram Strait | collected...
GATCGGGGGCACTTGGGGGATATAGGGAGACTATTGGGGGGATATTGGGGTATGGGGAGGAGGGGCAATATGTATATATATATATATATATATATATATATATATATGCCCCTCATGTAATATGTTAGGTAGGCCTATACGAAACAGTTCATCTGCCGTATGTAAACCAATCCGAAACTGGTGCTGCTTCGGTGGTAGGGGATGAATTACACGCTTTTCTTGTAGTAGATACCCTCTTAAGTAGTCGCGTTTTTACTCGTTTTAATTATGCTTTCTTTGTTGGAGAGGTTGTGTTATCTATTTTTTATTTAATAACGTTATTAATCTTAAATCTCTTCGTCTTTCCCCCTATATTTTTGGATTTTATTAATTCACTTCTAGGCATTATATTATTCACTGAGCAAAAATTTAGTATGCGTGTTAGTTATTTTAATGGGAAATATATGGTTTTCTAATAAATAACTTAGATTTTCATCAAAAATAATATGATTCGCTGACGTATAATACGCATACATATTATACTGTAAATAGAACGGTATAGGTTTCATAATATATATATATATGACTCTTTATATATGTCTCCAGATAGATTTGGCGGTGCAGTCGGTAGAAATAGAAGGTGATAGGTATAATAAATGTATATATACGAATAGATTATATGATGATTTAGGAAGGTTAGTAGGAATGTATGATAATAGTGGGCATATGATAAAAGGAAAAGATTAAAAAAGGTATAGGTAATAGTAAAAAGGATATAGTATAAAAGTAATTTTTTAATCAGAGGAGTAAAGGAGGATTTCGGATTCGTATCGTGTTTTATCAGCAGAGTTTAATTCGTGATATGGTTTAGCTTCGGGTGTGTCTTTAATAAGCTGCCACATAGCGCCTAATTGTTTGGTGATTTGGGTAGTGGTGGTCATCTTCGTGGCAAGTTCAAGTTCCTCTTTAGTGTGATTTTTGAGTTTTAACGCGTCAGCAAGTACCTCTTCGGACGCGTCGTCAGCAATCTCTTCATATGCTTTAGCAGCCTTACTAGCAAGAAGTTCGTTGGCATCAGCAGAAGCGTTGGCCGCTTCTGATACCTCCTTCCTCTTCGCTTTCATGAAGAAGAAATAGGCAGTAGTAGCTTTTTTAGGCGCATTAGGGTCTTTAACCTTTTTAACCTTTTTAACCTTTTTAACCTTTTTAACCTCATGAACTAGATGTCCAACCTCCTGCTCAGCGAAATGCGCCAGAGCCTCCTCTACGTCAAATTCATACTTCTCCGCAAGATTACGGATTAACTTCTCCTTGATTTCCAAAAGATGCCTATTCATCTCCAACTCAGTTTGAACTACCATCTCATTAGTGTATGTGTTAATAATCTCTTTAATAGTTGACATGATTGTGTGATATATAGCAAACTGGGGGGGGTACTTCTCTTTATTACTGGCTAAAGCATTTCAATTTTTTGAAAAAGGATAGAGGTACTAATAAAAAAGTATTAATATATGTATCGCATAACATCCTCATGACATATAACTCAACTGCTCCGCATCATACCTTAACTTATCTTTTTTATTCAAATCCTTATAGGGTTTTGCTTCAGGACCATCCTTTATCTTTTTCCACATCTCACCTAACCTATTAGTAACCTCTTCAGGAAATTCTTTCTTAACCGCCGCTCTATTAGCCTCTATAAAGAACGCACGCGCAGTCTTACACTTCTTAGGTTTTACCTTATTAACCTGTGCGCTTAACTCCTGCTCCTCCTCCAATACCTCCTCCTCCTCCGCTAAACCATAATCTTTATACGCATTAGAAACCTGGAAACCATATTTTTTAGAGGTAGCATTAATTATATCTCTCTGCAACTGCTTAGTTTTATGATAAAAATCCTTCTCTACCTTCTTTAAAAACACACCACATTCGGCTTTAATAAGTGCGTCCATTATTAACCTACCATAACCTTACTAAACTATTTCAATTTTAAATAAATTAAAAAACCTATTTAATTTACCTATTTAATGTGCCTATATGCGTGCCTTCCTAAACGAGTTTTACCTCTTGTTGTATAACCGGACTAATGAACGGGATTTACCCCTATATAGATAGTCTCGTTACCCCCTAACGTAGAATAACCCCCTTCATGTCCATAGTATGTAGTACGTACACCCTCCTACTAACTCAGTATAGGGCTCCATTACTATATCGATTAGTTGAAAGCATTTCAATTTTTAAAAACCTTCAAAAAATTGAAATGCTTTTAACCTAGAAATAAATAGTACCCCCCAGCCATTGTTATAAAAGAAATCACACAAATCACACAAATCACAATGTCTACTCCCCTCACACAATCCGAGACTCCCCTCACACAACCCGAGACTCCCCTCGAGAAAAGCGAACCGACCCTTTGCCTTCCTTACATTTATACCAACGTAACCGACTTCCAACTATCTAAAACCTTATCACACGAGATTGGTTTTGGTACAATTAGTAAAATAGAACGTATCTTGAAGAAGAACTGGAAGACGGGCGCGGAATATAACGTAGTGTTTGTTCACTTTGAGGAATGGGCTACCTCTGAAAGCGTGCTACAAATTCGTAAGGGTCTTATTGCCGGCAAAGAGAACAAAATCTACGCAGAAGGATCCCGGTACTTTTGGAAAGTACGAGCTTACGTTCCCAAACAACCCCAGCCCTCTCCTCTAGACACCCTCCAGATGAAGGCGCGCATCGAGTAAGCCCTATATAGTATAACCTTCATAATTTCATAATTTCATAATTTCATAATTTCATAATTTCATAAAACCAGAACTTCACCCCCCAAGTTTTTTTTTCACCCATTTCTGTTTTACCGAGAGAGATAGATTGCGCCCTATAACAAGACACGATATATTACACCAACATTATACCTCCCTCTCTTTATACCAGCAAAAGCATTTCAATTTGTAGAAAAGGAAAGGCGTTAGTATGTATCCTATTCAATAGTAGTACTTAGCGACCAAGTGGTTTTTTAAAACAACCCGTTGCTACTAAACATAAACCTACTAAAATAACGGACGCAGCAATAATAGCATAACTATGCTCTCCCTGCTCTCCTAAACAAACATAATCACACTCTGGATAACAACATGACATCGTTCCATTCATCGTCCCATTCATACCGTAGTTAAACTACATTACCTAATATTAGTTCAATTTTTATTACCCATTTCTGCTTTATCGAGAGTGATAGATTGCATTCTCTCTGATGTATTATTTAAGATTGTATTCTATGAAGTATTATGAAGTATATTTTCTAACTATTATAACCGAGTGTAGTATCTAGAAAATTACTTAAGAGAGAGATAGATTGCATTCTCCCTGATGTATTATTTAAGATTGTATTCTATGAAGTATTATGAAGTATTATGAAGTATATTTTCTAACTATTATAACCGAGTGTAGTATCTAGAAAATTATTTAAGAGAGAATGCATCTAATTAATCAACCGGTATCATTTTTTATACCGATTTCTGTTTTATCGATGGGAGGAGATTATACCCTAGCATTTTCCTAGCATTACCCTAGCATTTTCCTAGCAACAAAAAAACTACCTACTCATTTTAATCTCTCTATTCTAAATCTAATACAGCATACAACTTCCGCTTATCATCTTGCACTGTTTTACAATACTGCTCTATATTACATGACTTACCAAACGGAGCCATTTCAAACCTAAACACCTCAACATCCTCTAATTGCCCTATACGATGACACCGGGCAACCGCCTGATCTTCCAAGGCGGGATTCCAATGGGCACTTACAAAATAAGTCTCTGTATAATGCTGGAGGTTCAATCCCTCGCTACCCGTAGCAATCTGCAAGATTAACACCTCCAACTCCATATTCTTTAATAATTCATCTCTACCCTTCTTGGGTGTGCGACCATCAAACACACCCACCACCATACCAGCCGCGGTAAGCTGCTTACGAATCAAATCTATTTCTCCACTGTAATGACAAAACACCAACTTTCTACGAGCATTACCCTTTCTCTCTATTAACTTATGACATACCGCATCTATCTTACTATGATGCTTCATCGCCTCAGCAATATCATAATCGCTATCATCTATATACCCTTCGCGGATAAACTGCCTCACTAAGTCTCCCATCAACGACGCAGATATACACGCCTGGCGCGCTCTCACAAGCATAGCGAAGGCCGAACTGGTTAACTCTCCAGAAATAGAATGAGACTGTCTCTCTCCGAAATTTTCCTTAAGTATCGTAAACGTCCTATGAATATCCTCGGCTAACCATTTTTCCTCATCGGAACCCCAAGGCACCACCACATGATGCAACTTAGGCGGCACCAAGGAGAGACCAACCGAGTACTTTGTCCGCTTCAAAACACTACACCTAATAACCTCATTCATACTCTCTTTATTAGCACATATGTTTTTAGGATATCCCATCAAAGTACATAAACTCGCAAAATCACTCAAACTATTCTGAATAGGTGTACCCGTCAACAACCAACGCACCCTCGCCTTAATTAACTTTGCCCCCTTGAATTTCTTCGTAAGCGGATTTCTCATATGATGCGCCTCATCAAACACAACCCTATCAAAACTCAACTGATGAAATACATTCGTCTTACCTTCACTCTCACATATATGCCCATAACTAGTAATAATAACCGACGCACCACGCAAATCCTCCAAACTATACCTCTTCTTCTTCTCCGCATGATATATTACCGGCTTATACGGAGAATACTTCAAAAACTGCTGCTGCCACTGGTCGATCAACGCCACCGGCAACACTACTAAGGTACAAGGCAAAGGGTTAGATACCATACAACCGATTAGCTGTATTGTCTTACCCAACCCCATCTCATCCGCCAACAAACCCCCACGAACCCCTCCATGCGGATTATCTCCACATTCCCTCTCAATCAACCACTCACCCCCCTTCAACTGGTACTCTTTCTTTTCTAACTTATACTTTTCCAAATAAACCGGGAAATGCTCCCTATTACATTCCAACGGAATATAGGCAGAGAGATCAATCGGACAACACCTATTTAACATTTGGAAAAAGCACTTATTGTTTTGAAATCTTAATGTTGGGTTCATCATTTTCAAATATAAGTGCTTGGGTAACTATTGTTAAACCCAATAAAAAATTTCAATTTTATCAAAAGAAAAAAGGTATGAACCCCTTTCTATCTTCCTCATTAACTACGACGAACCACTATATTACCTAACTACTTTATCCTTCTTATCTATATACCGGCAAACTTTTATTTGCATACGAAATCTGGGTCGTTGTCCCAATAGAGTTGCGTATATGGACACTCGCTATACACCACATACTTATCTAACTCATAACAACCCGGCTCATACGGGACGCTCTTCTCTATCTCTCCCCAATGATCAGAACTATTATACTCTACACTATATCTCTCATCATCCAGATGCGAAAATCCAGCACGATTTTTATTCTTCTTCTTATGTTCTCTATTCACTCTTCTCTGTCTTTGACTTGATGATTGATTTTGATTTGATGTAGTCATTTTGTTAAATACTTGAGGGTACAATTCTTTATGTGGAGGGAAGCATTTCAATTTTTTAAAATTGAAATACATAAGGGAGATATAGCGTGGGATAATAATGCACGCCATCCTAATGAAAAACTTCTTGGACTATATGAAGGCGGACTGGGAGCAACCAGGAAACCTCGACTACTATAACTCAGACTATGATCCTCATGAAATGATATCCTATTATCTAGGGGAATATTATACCGTGAATGGCCAACTAATACTTGACCCCGCTAACACCCGACACCATTATTTACATAACTATAATTTTACATACGATGACTATGAGGATGGATATGATAGCTGGGGCTAACTATTCCCTTTTCAAAAAATTGAAATGCTTTTGAGCCTATAAAGAATCTGTACCCAAGCAAGTATTTACACAAAAGAGATACAAAAGAAAACACCAGTAACAAACCTTCCAGATAATGTCCAGCTCTCGTTCTTCCGTTTCTCGTCCTCGCGCTGCTAACCGAACTTACCAGCGTCCCACCCAACAGCAATGGAACAAGATGAGTTCTATGGAGAAGAAGCTTGACGAGGAAAATCGTAAGGCTGACCAGCGGATCGCAGCGGAAAATAAAAGGCGGTACGACCAAAACCAGGCGAACTGGCGCGCTAGACAGTCACAGCATCGCGCGCCACCAGCACCACGTAACCCCCATTTCAAAAAGGGTACCACGTTTAAGCCTACTCAACCCCCCAAGAATGTAAATCCATTCGCCGGTTTGGATAGTGATAGTGATAGTGATAGTGATAGTGATAGTGATAGTGAGGAAGCCGTACCTAGTTTGCCTTCGCAAAAGACTAGGGAACTTCGCGCTGAGACAGCGACTATCTGGACGAATTTTAGGGACGGTAAACCTACGGTACCTCCTAAAGCGACTCAAACCGTTGTAGTGAAGAACGCCCCTAAGAAGCCGACCGAATGGGGCGTTAAGAAAACCACTAGGTGGGGTGATTCCGATAGCGAAGATGAAGAACCCTTAAATGATGCATGGGATAGCGACTAAACACAAACACAAATAAAAAGGAAAAAACACAAACACAAATAAAAAGGAAAAAACACAAACACAAATAAAAAGGAACTTTTTTCTCGTAAAATTGATTAAAAACTTATCTATATATAATAGGAAACATGTCAAGAACTGCACGAGATAACTCATATGGTAGGGCAAACTACTCTGATGCCTGGATCCAATCACAAGCGAATAGAATTACGCGGTTATCTACAAGAGATAAGAAAACATATAAATCGGTAGAAGATAAGCAACTTCGAATGATAAATATTTTAAAGAAACAGAGAGAAGACGACCAAAAGAAACAAAAATTACGGCGCATAGCGAAAGAATTAATGGAAATAAAGTCACAATTATTAAAGGCAAGCCTTAAATATGAACAGATTGAGAGAACCGGATCAGGACTGGATGATTACGTAAAGGATCTCTCCACACTTAAAACGATAAACACATTATTTGAAAAAATATAAGTTCGTTCCAATGAACTTATTTGTATAGATAGTATATGATTGATATTCTATCTATTGTAGAAGGACTGTATGTTATCTATATGTTAAGATATTTTAAGACGACACAATCATTTGCCATGTATGAACGCGGTATGATCTCTGGATTATTCACCGGAGAGATAAAAAATTATTTAAAACATAATATCCATAGTACCGATAAACCAACCCACCATATCTGTGGATTTGGACGTGACACTTCTCTCCTAGTCGGCATATTTTTCTTTTTAAGAGCATACTATATTCACCACCACTTATCATGGAACTGGACCCGCAATAATCTCGCCCTACTTCTATTTTTTATCGGGTGTTTTCTTAACGTCAATGCCGTCGTTTACATGCTTCCTATCTTATTTATAGAACTATATATTTACTACACCAGAGAGAAAATAATACCATAAAAAGAAAAAACCCTTTTTATTTCGTTTTTGATTTTCTATTTTTTATTTCGTTTTTGATTTTCTATTTTTTATTTCGTTTTTGATTTTCTATTTTTTATTTCGTTTTTTAATCCCACTCCTCATCATCAGAGAGTTCAATGGTGATTTCCATTTTCTCAACTTCTACCTCTTCGCCTAGTACCTGCTTCTCAAAAGCGGATTCCTCTAAGGCATCGCGAGCTTCTCTCTCCGCATCCGTTTCCACAACGGTTTCTACTACTACAGGTGCGACGGTTCCTACAAGCATCCGCTTACTATCTTCCTCAGCTACCCACTTTCTATAAAGGATCACTAGCATCGCCGCCTGCTGATACTCAGGGCATCCAACTAACTTTAAACTTCCACTAAATTTCCTAAGAAACTGCAGAATGTCTAACCAAGTACTATGCAACTTATCACGACCTTTCGGAAGCGCCAACGAACGCTGCTGGCCTCTATCATGAACAGTCCTATTCTGTCTTCCAGAAACAATATGAGGCCAACCGTTCCAAGCAAGACGCCCGAAGACCGCCCTACCAGAACTCAACGCGCTCTCTACTAAACTAATATTCTTTTTAATGGAATCACGCATATCACGGCTTCCTCCAGGCTTTAACTCCGAAAATTGCTCAGCAAACTTCAATGCATTCTTGGATACAGTAGACATGGTAGTTTTCTTGATTTTTGTGTGAAGGGGGGTGTAGGTTATATCGTTTATGCTTTGTTGTAACCTACGGGTATAGGTCCTTTACAAGTTCAAAAGCATTTCAATTTTTTGAAAAGGGATACCTTATAAGGAAAAAAGGATTTCAAAAGACGGCGGTATAAGGCCATTTCCGTTTTAATACCGATTTCTGTTTTATCGAGAGGAGTAGATTGGCGGGTTGTTGTATATGGATGTAATGGAGATATATTGCTAGGTTGGCCCAGAGGAGAAAACGTGAATAAATAGTTAAAAAGACCAAATAATATACTATATGGTAGAATATTATACTAAAGGAGGAACTATAATTAATAACCCTGCTGCATATGCCAAAACTGGAGCACCCATGTACAACGATAGATATCAAAATGGAAATAATATTAATGAAACTACCTACATATACAAATTAAATTTAGAAAATAACAAAAAATACATAGGCAAAACCACTAATATAGATAGACGAATGCATCAACATTTTAACGGGAAGGGATCCATGGTCACTAAAAAATTCGCACCAAAAGATGGAGAGATAGTAGAGGTATGTAATGGATACTTTTCTAATAACGCCGAACAAAAACAAACAAATAAGTGTATCAAAACACACGGCTATCAAAATGTAAGAGGGGGGAAATATACTAATTCTAAAACATTACATAAAAACAATTATCAACATGAATCGGACTATGAATCGGACAATGAAGACTATGAATCGGACAATGAAGACTATGAATCGGACAATGAAGACTATGAATCGGACAATGAAGACTATGAATCGGACAATGAATATTAGTTAATTATCATCTAATAGGAAACAGTTTTATGCAGCTTTAAATTTCAAATAGAGGTTTAATACATTTGTGTATTCCCGACATATTCACAAAAGGAAAGATAATCGCTTTTACTAGATATATAACTAGGTTGCCTCACAGATAACTCCGTAAATATGTATACTTAATACTAGAAAACGGACCCTTCGCAAACTGGTAAAATAACACCACCGAATCACTAAGCGGAGTCATCGCATGCGCATCATTTGCTTCTATCAGTACCTTTTTAGGCGCTCCAATAATCTCTAGGGTATCATTATGATATAGTAACCCCCTACCATAAACAAAAAAATAATCCTCTGCCAAAGGATGATGATGCAACTGCGCCTTAAACCCCTTTTTAACATACGCAATACCTTGAACCAGCGTATCATCCCGTATATTAATCCATTTAATAGTCATATATTAACTATATATTCACCAAATCTCTCCAATATATAATTAACAATATCATTACTACTATAGTATATGACCGAATATGATACCTTATTTAAAGAAATACATAACGAATATAATACCCGCGTATTCCACGATGATACTACCGAGAGAAAGGTACTACTCGCTCGCAAATATAGTTTTTGGTTAATACACGAAACCATTATTAAATATGCAATCCTTAAAGAACAAATAACAGCCTACAAAAATAAAGCAAAGATGGAAATTAATCAGTTAGACCAACCAGATCAAACTGAAATACAAAGCATGGTTACTATATACCAATTAAAACACGAAACATATAGCAATACAAAATAAACGTTAATATGTTCTCTCTTCTATCTTAGACATTATCTCAAAACATATACGATTATTAACTACCGATTTTACACAATCCAATCATCCCTGGAAAAAAGTATCAAAATGGGCAGGCTACACCGGAATACTATATCTAATGCCCATCTTTTTTATTAACTCCAACAATCTATACTCAAACATATACCAATTATTATTACCTCTCTCTATTTAAACCCAGCGTTTGTTATAATAGGGTCTCTAATCCCCCTCTATTTCGTGTATCAATCCATGGTAGCAGCCAAAGAAAACAACTGGAATAAATATGTCCTAAATCATACACTTTGGCACATCACCGGCCCAATAATAGTAAGTTATGCGTTATATAAAATACAATTAACACAGTCCCTTTTTGAATAAATTACTATCCGATTTTTATCATCTATATATATATAGATGCCCCGAAGTAAAGGACGTACGCGCAAACCCAAGCCATATAAAAGTAAGTCATCACGTAAAAACTCTCCTACTAAAGGGACAAGACGGAGACGAAGTCCCTCGTTACAGCGACGAGAACAAGAGAGACAGCGACGAGAACAAGAGAGACAGATACAAGAGATACGGATCGCAAGGCAATTGGAAAATGAGGAAAACAATAGAATATTAAGAGATATAGCACAAAGCATAGTTAATGAGGGCGTGATAAACACCGTAGACGATATATCAAGTCCAGATTTTGACCGAGTCGCAAATGATGATGAGAATATTTATAACATTATATATGAATACTACCGGAATGACGGTGAAATATCTAGGGACGACCTGAATAGGTTAAATGGCTGGCTTGAGTATAAACTAACGTAATGCCTTAGAACAACCTACCCCAAATACACAAATATCTCTCCTAAATATATTTTCGTGTCTTAATTTTATAATATTTTCATATACTATAAAATGGAAAACGGAATTACTATGTTATTTCATTCATTAGCAATTGGAACAGTATTGTATTTAATTATGGTTTTTGCACTAAAACAACGTCCCGCAGTAGCAATGGATCGCAGTGTTTTAATTGGTGGAGTTGTATTAATATACATGGTATTATTTGGACACGGGCTGCCAAATAAAATAAATAAAAATATTACAGGAAATTAAACCTACCCCAAATACACAAATATCTCTCCTACTCTATTATTTATAAAATCTTCCATGGTAAATACATTCTCATCCATCTTTTCTAAATTCATAAAATTGTGATAATTGGTATCTCTATCATAACCATTAGAACCCCCATCTATTCTAATAAATAATAACCCAGTCTCTCTACACAAGGTTAACACCTTCACATGCCCCAACCCATAATACTGCATACCTATATCACAAAATTTATATTGACCACCATCTTCATATAACTCACACGCCTTTTTTATTCCGTCCAGAGAGAAAAAAGTATAATCCTTATACTTAAATTCTCTTTTACTAGAACCCAACACCTTATATACACTCCTTAATATTAACGGTATATTTATACTCTCTAAAAAACATATATCCTCTTTCACTAATGACCCTAACATCATCGTATGATCGATTCCCGAATCTTCATCACTAAATAAAAAAAAAGGATTATCCAGAGATAACTCCTTCTCTTTTCCTATCGATGATTCACTCAACAGTTTATATGCCACCTTAAATCCTAACACCGAGGTATCCATTTATATCTACTCTTAACTATTATCTAATTACTAACTACGAATATATCTCAAACGTCCTATCTTCTAGTTCCTCATTTAACGTGAGGTGATACAACGCTAATTGACAAATATCATCCTCCTCATCATAATCAGTAAACTCAACCGGACGAATGCCCTCATTATCAAGATAAGCAGGAAGCTTTACCGAATATAACCACCATAATCCACTATTATATTGTAATTCTAACTCATGCATCACATTCCTATAATCATCGCGGTGCGTTCCATCATAACTAAATATCTCACGAGTTAGCTCTATCGGCAAAGACATCCACAAGTTGCTGGACATTATCTGGACGGGTTGTTACTTGGATTTTCTTTAGTATCTCTTTTGGGGCTAAATACTTGGGTACAGTTATTTCAAAGCGGATAAGCATTTCAATTTTTTAAACCTAGTACCACAAAGCACATAGTAAATCAATTAACGCAATATGTTGGTCGTTTTTAAATAACTTTTTACTATTTTGTAATGATGTTCTATAATCATCCACCGGAATAAAACCCGTTAGAGGATCTAACTCCTCGTCAGACATAGCAATATAGTTATTTAATTTAGAGAGAATATGGGCTTTATTGTTCGCCGTACACATAAGATACTTTACTAGTTTTATGGTTAATGGATTTTTATGTACAATGAAACCATCGACCATGTCTCTCGTTTCACCCTCAAATGGCAACAACTCATTCGGTTTATTCCAATCAAATGATAACTCTAGATACTCTTCTTTAGTGTAACAACTAATAACTACTTCTAAAGCATTAGGCAAATACAGAATCCGTGTATCTTGAACGTTTTCCATTATTATAATAGCTACACAACAAATAAACACTTCAATTTTATCTCTAGAAAACTAAGCTACCTTTATAATAATATTACTACGCATATTGTTACACGGTAATCATTTGAATATTATATAAATAAAAATCTAATCTTTATATAATGGCAAAATCAAAACGAAGGCATACAAAATCAAGACGATGGCCTGCAAAATCAAAACGAAAGCATACAAAATCTAGAAAGAAAGGAGGAGGCTATATATGGAATAATTTAAAAAAGAATTTTACTATTTTTAAAAAAGACCCAGTAAATATTACGCGATTTGGCAGAGAGACAGACTTAAAAGTGTTGCTAACTTTATACTCTAAGGACGAATGGCGAAATGTAAAACGCCATCTATTAGCTATGTCTAAAAAACCGGAAACACCACTCAACGAAAACGATAATATCTTTCAAAGAGCTAAGGCTGCAAATATAAACTTAGGTTCTCCCTCACCTAATCCATCCCCATCAGATTACATCTCCCATCCCCACAGAATCCATCCCGAATAAAAATATATAAAACATATATATGGTTAAAATAGAATTAAACAAAGGATCCACCATATTTGGTTTCATTATTATTAGCGGGTTCTTGTTATTATGGATAATAACAAGTATTATACCAGGCTTAGGCATTATGGGAGAATTAATATTTAGATATCTGATAGGCATCAAGTTATTGGATTATAAATGGCCTATAGGTAGCTGGTACAAGCCATGGGTCTGGGTGGAAGTAATTTGGAAATTTATAACAACCTTTCCATCCTTCCTATATGCTATATCCCGCTACGTTATCAATATCATCCCCATTCTTGGACCCATCATTAACTTTATCCACCTCTGGAGCATCGGGTCCTTCTAATTCATCCTCCAATATAAGAACCTCCTTCAACGGATACGCATTACTCTCTACCTTATATGAGTTGTATTTGCGTATCTTAAGCCGCTTATTACTGTTCGGCCCTTCTACAGTAACGTATCCGTCACATTTATATAATAACTGACACTGAACAGTTGGACTAGTCTTTACTCCAAATTTGCTAATAAAGTTAATAACAACTCCCCACTGGCAGTCAGAACGTTGTTCCAGATAGTTACGAAGCTGCCAAGTATATTCATCTTTAATGGAGTGAGAGGTACTTTTTAGTTCTAAAATGCAACCAAGTTTAGGTAATTCAATATCAGAACGAAGAGATTGACCATTACCAATAGTAACATGCCCTCCGACGGAATCGTTCATCTGATATGGAAATACATATTCTCTAGAATTAGTTATTCCTAAAAGGGTCAATTCATGACACAATAAATCTTGATATATACCTTCTTTTAAAAATGGTCCATTTGTAAATAAAATAGTTTGACATAGTCCTACTATTTCATTCATGTGGCTAACCGCATTTTCATACGTTACTTGAACAGAATGCATTATTTAAGTATTAATACTTAAATAAACCTAAATCAATTTTTTAATCTAATGCTTGCTACCTTGTAGGCTATTTTAACTGGTATGGTGGTATTTTTTAAGTCAATTGAAGTAGTTGCTTTTGTTATGGGCTTTGCTTTTATTGGCTTTGCTTTTATTGGCTTTGCTTTTATTGGCTTTGCTTTTATGGGCGTTGCCTTTTTGATGGTTGCCTCCAGTATGGGATCGGCGATGTCTAGTATGGGAACGGCGATGGCGGCGATGTCCAGTATGGGAACGACGATGACTTCTACCTACTTTACGGCGATGTCTACTATGAACTCTACTTCGTCGACGGCGTGTTCTATGTCTTCCGCCTGCCTGTGCCTGTTCCGGTACGCTACCGCCGTGGTGGTCTGAGAACGTTTCGTTTAGGTTGTTCATTATATAATATACTAAGAAAATAATTATTTCTCCTAAAGATTATCATAGTTAAATCCCAACATTTCTTAGTAGTCTATACTTTTCTCTCCATCCACTAGATATTACTCCATCCGCCAATTTTATTCCTAAAACCCACTCACTCATACATACCTCTCCATTATCATCTCCTCCTAATGAATATCTAACCCACACGCGCGATCCATTTTTTAACCTTTCTCGCGAATAATGACGCAATACTTTACTACAATGTAAACAAGGTTTAGATAGTGAATATTCTACTACCGAATTCGATCCCTTTCTAGTGCGAAAAATATTTATATAAATATGTTTTTTAGAACACGCCTTTTAATCGCATTTGGCGAATTAAATTCATTTCGGCATGTCGTCTATGACATGCTTCCTTTATATAACTCCCACACATAGAATGCTTACCTTCCCATGCGTAGCATTTCCATTTTTCACACATATTATAATATGCGTTCTTTTACTAAACCCTTTTACGAAATATTTATTCTAAACCCTTTTACGAAATACTTTATATATATATATATATATAATGTCAACCGTATCCCCTGACCTAATAGATTATTTTGATGGTTCTCCCGAAGATTTAGAAAAATTATTTAGTTCTCCTATCAATTTAGAAAGAGCATATGGTTATTATTCTCCAACATCTCCACGTACCAAAGCTAGCAATCTACGCACGGTTTCCCGATGGAATAAACAATTTCAAAAAGAAAAAGAGACGGACCGGGCTAAAAGGATAAAAAGAGCCATGAGGAGTTTAGCCGCACGCGAGAAAGCTATACAAAAAGCAGGACCGTTTAATAGAGTAGTAGCAGGAATAAAGAGATTAGCTAAAGGTAATCGTCGTCGCACTAAACGTCGTAGCACTAAACATCGCCGCACTAAACGTCGTAGCACTAAACATCGCCGCACTAAACATCGTCGCGCTTAAGTTAAGATATTTAAAGGTATAATATATTATATGCCCTCTACACGAAAATTAAGCAAAGAAATACATAGCATCATGTATTAACGATAAAATCGTTACAACAACAAAAACTAAAAAAGAAATATAAATGAATACTATAAATTATATTTCATATATGAATTATATAAAACCATTTTTACTAGGTGGTTCCATTATCGATGGAACTAAATATATGTTTAATTTTATGAATCCATCATTAGCACCTATTATAGGAGGTATACCAACATAAATATAGATATCATCAGATCCATCGGAATAGTAGTATGGGCTATACTAAGTTATTTCACCGTTGAGTATTTACTATTATGATGCGTTATTGACGACACGAGAACGACATCGTAGTAGAACACTGCTCATGGAGTGATTAGCCTTCGTCATCAGACTCAGATGATGACAATATACGAATGATATACGGATGATCTCTATTAACCGAATATTCAAGACCGTCCTTAAGTATAACTCCATCATCTACTAATTCAGGTATATTTTCTCTTACCTCCTCAACTATTTCACTCTTAGACTCCGTAACCCACACTTTTAGGTCGTTTGTGGCCTGCCGCATGATGATGGAAGCGCGCCGTTCTATAATAACATCCGCTATTTGGTCTACCGTTAGACCTCCACCACCCGGTGCGATTAATAACACCCATAACATTATATTGAACTCTTCCGCCCCATGATCGTCCGATAAATTCAACGGAGTTCCCGCGTTATCTACTAATAATGCCAAAGTATCTTTTATTGCGATTAAATTATTAAGAGTATTAGGAAAAGGTACACCCGTAACATTAGAAAGAATTACTATATGCTCTGTCGGTATACCGGCTTTCTCAGATAGTAACGTTTTTAATTCTTCAATAGTAGTATAATCAGATATAGTACAACAACCATCTATATCTACTCCATCCAACGTCTGAAAAGTAATAGTATCCGTTGCAGCATCATCTACGATTAACTCCAACGAATCTTTTATTGAAATTAAATTATTAAGTGAATCCGGTAAAGGATGACCTGCGTTAATAACGTTAGAAACTATTACTATATTTACGAACGGTATACCACTTCTCTCAGCGATTAACCATTTTAATTCTCTTATAGTAGTAGCATTAGTTATAGTACAACAACCTTCTATATCTACTCCACCCAAAGTGCTAAAGGTAATAGTTACAGGAGATGTCCCACGGGCACGCCCACGGACACACCCACGCCTACGGGTTTTATTAAAAGAAGCTTTCTTTTTTAGGTGCACAATTTTACTCGCGCGGTTTCTATTGCGTCGTTTCAAAGAAGCTTTATTTCTTCGGTACACACTTTTACGCCGTCGGTTACTCCGAACCAAATGATTTTTAACCATATACTCTATTATTATATTTTATTATATAAAGAAATAATAAAACATAAAACATGAAATATCCCAAACGCTATATACCCAAAGCACTGTCTAAGAAAGATAGGAATAAACAAATTAGACAAATAAATAAATCCAAGAAAGAATATACAAGAGGACAATATTATAAGCGTAAACACGTGTCATCCTTTAAATCTAAACCGTCAAAACATATTTTAGCCGCCCAAAAGTTATATAAAATGGATAAGATATACGCAAATCGTGAATTAGCGAAAAAAACACAATGCTCTATAGGAACCTTAAAAAAAATAGAACAAAAAGGACTGGGTGCTTACTACTCATCTGGGTCTCGTCCCAACCAAACACCACAATCATGGGGTAGGGCTAGACTGGCCAGTTCCATAACCGGAGGAAAAGCTTCGGCCGTAGATTATAAATTACTATCAAACGGGTGCAAACCTTTTAGCAAAACATTAAAACTCGCAAAAAAAGCAATGAAAAAATATAAGAAGGGAAGACGTAAAACACCCAAATA
>Ga0115008_10001945_pt1 | contig 17068 bp, 16 predicted proteins | sample FraStrMetagenome_FD_87164 | JGI IMG/M metagenome (GOLD analysis project Ga0115008, IMG submission 87164) | Marine eukaryotic phytoplankton communities from Arctic Ocean - Fram Strait ARC3M Metagenome | ecosystem: Environmental > Aquatic > Marine > Oceanic | place: Fram Strait | collected...
ACGGGGGGAATTCAGTAAAGGAATAGTAGCAGATGTTACATTATCGGAACATTAAACACTACACGTCATCGTTTTCTCTGTTATTTGCCTATAAACCACCTTATTCGGAGTGTTATGACCGTGCCCTCCTTGCCACCCCTGTTTTCAACGTTTTTGTTTTTAAACTGTATGCTTTTATTTTATTAACTTCTACTCTTGTACCAGGTATAATTTTGGGCATGCTAGGCATGCCCAAGAGGCATGCCACCCAAAGGCATGCCACGTGCCAGATGCCCCCAACCCTACATGCTGCACAATTATGAATGTCGGCAACATCAGAAGGAAAAGTCCCCAGCATTTGGACAGTCCACTAAGAAGTCCGCATAGGATACGCATTTTGAATCTCATCCCATGGCTTTATATAACCACATGTAGTTATATGTCCGCATGATGAATCAGTCAAGTCTGGTGAATCAATTACCCCCAAATCCACAAATCTCATATTTGTGCATGCGCATAAAAAGAAAACCAAAAATTTTATTTGCTTTCAACGGATAAATACAATTTTGTAAAGAGTTCCATCACAAGATTTGGAACAATAATATTCGCGCAGGTGCGGTAGAATAGAGTTAGAGTTGTCATTAAAGTGCTCGAAAAATTCTAAGGTAAGTAGGTTCCAAAATCACTTGGAATTTGAAAGGAAGATGGAGTCGAAGACACTTGAATGTGGTGTGCACCTGCATTTTTGCTATATCTGTACTGCTATTTTTCTCTCCAGATCATTTTCAAATGTATCACAAATTTGTTTCGAGTTCTAGTGCTAAACCATCGTTTTTAATATATAGAAGTTAGAAGATGGAGGACATTCCACCAATCATGAGTATGGAAAATCTTCATGATATCTACCCAATAATTCCAAACAGTTTGGTTGGCCGTGATAATGGTGATGGTTACGATAGTACAGACGGTATAAGTATTTCCTCGGATCAGATAAGCGCTGAAAACTTAGTCCTGAATGATGTTTTCAAGGTACGCATAATTGAAGGTGTTTAAGAATGACTGGCTATGTAGATTTCTTCTTCCGGGTGAATTTTTAACATCATGTCCGCATTTTTCATTACTATAGGAATACAACGTGCACCTTGGAGGTTCATCGATCGGAAGAAATTTTCGTAGAGCTGCTAGGTACTACTTAAGAAACAAAGCACCGAAGGAGAATGGAGAACGTCTCTGGAATGATAATGTTATTGCCGACAATATTGAAAGTGATATGCTCTGTCCTGGCGTGGCTGCACAAGTTGAAGAACCATTCTATGTTTGCGATCTAGGTGTCGTAGTTGCTCAATATTTCCAATGGAAAAAATGTTTTTCGCGGGTCAACGTTTTTTATGCGGTAAAATGCAATCCGGATAAGGCAATCATTAAAACTCTATGCAAACTTGGCGCCAATTTTGATTGTGCGTCAAGAACTGAGATCAACCTTGTGTTGGATGTATCGAAGGAGCTTGGAATGGCTAGACCACCCGAAATCATATTTGCAAATCCTTGCAAGCCAAGAGCCCATATTATTGCTGCAGTATGCAAAGGTGTTCGTATGATGACATTCGATAACGTGGAAGAGGTTGCGAAGTGTGCTTCTATTTCGAAAAAGATTCAGCTTATCCTACGGATAATCACGGACGATTCTGGAAGTCAATGTCGCTTAAGTAGTAAATTTGGAGCACCAAAGACTAGATGGCGATCCTTGTTGGGTGCAGCGAGAAAGTATGGTTTGCAAGTGATAGGTGTATCATTTCATGTTGGTTCTGGCTGTCGAGATTCGTCTAGATACGATCTTGCGCTTAAAGATGCAAAAGCATTGTTTGAGCTTGCTGAAAGAGAATATGGTTTTAAGATGACAGTACTTGATATTGGAGGTGGTTTTCCAGGAGAAACTCACTCTCTTTGGAATCCTGTTGACCACATCGATGCTGTAATACCCGGCGGTAATATTAAGGACGGAAATATGAAATTTGAGGATGTTATAGTAGAGGAGGAAGTATTAGACAAAGAAGGTAAAACACTGAATGAACTAGAGGAGGATAAAGAATCCACGAAACCTCTCAACTTCTTTCGCGATATCGCTGATCATGTTTCGCCCAAAATTGATGAAGTATTTCCTAGTGATGGTGGAGTCCGTGTCATTGCAGAACCAGGTCGATATCTTGTTGCTGCAGCATGTACACTTGTTTGTTCGGTAATATCTGTGCGTAATAATGCTATCGATCAGACTCAAGAGCCGGATGCTATTTCAGATTTTCTTGCTGCCCGAGGATTAGATGCTCTTACACGCGACGAAGAAAAGGAAATTGTGCATGGGCAAGGAAATCCTGGGAATGCAGTAATCGAGACGATTGTAGAGGAATTACAATCATATTCCAAGCTTTATGCAAGCCAAAATCTTGTTCAGCAGGAAGTGGATGTATGGCAAGATGAATCCGATATTGGTATGCTTGAGGCCCCAAATCGGGTGGAGATTTTAGCTGCAGAAAAGAATCACACGGCTGAGGGGGTGACAATTGGTATTGTTGCCGAAGCAATGGAAGATAATGAACGTTTAGCTGTAGTCCGTACCAGATCGAACAGCATTGCAAGATCCAGGTCGAACAGTGTAGTAAACCAGAACGACATCACCACACTAGACACGCACAACGAGGAAGATTTTGTCAACAGCATTTTAACAATAGCGGCTGCAGGCGAAGCCGCTGTGTCTGGTGTAGTCATTCAAGCAGTAGCAGACGCTGCACCTTACCAGGACGATTTCGCATATTACATCAACGATGGCGTTTATGGTGCTTTCAATAATCTCATGTTTGATCACGCGTCAGTAAGGCCCCGTCTCCTAAGGAACACCCTTTGCAAGTCGCACAAAGTTTTGAAGGCTGAACAGAATTTTTTATTGGAGAGCGACGATGTTGAAGAGGATCGCCGCGAAGACTTATTTTCATGCACTATTTTCGGACCTACATGCGATTCAATTGATGTCATTTCAAGGTCAGTGTTACTACCAAAACTGGAGATTGGTGACTGGTTATATTTTCAGAACATGGGTGCATATACTTGTGCAGCTGCTTCTGAATTCAATGGCTTCGAACCAAGCAGAAAATTCTACGTATGCAGTTTACTACCGGAGGAGCTCGTTCATAAAATGTATGAAACGGAGGAAGAGAAGAAAGATGAAAGATGAAAGATGACATTATTCGAATATACGCGAAGAGAAATGAGACGAGGTTGGCTAAATAGTATTAGGCATGTAAAGGCGAATTTATATTTAAGGCGTATTTGAGATAGTTCCTCTGCACTAAAACGTAGAAATGCAGCGATTATTTCGTCGGCAAGGCCGCGTTTGTGACTTGTGTTTAATGTTACAAGCTTAACTTGTGAATTGTTCATTCATGTTACACAAAATGCTGTAATGCCTCCAGCAAGTTTTTACTATCCACAGAAGTGTTCACACTAAGTTTACATCAGGCATTTTCTCCTAAAACTCGTAGCTATTTTTATCTCATGGCATCGATAGGCAACAAAGTCTGTTATATTTCTTCTTCTTTTTTAATGAGTTGGGTAATGAAAGCAGCTGAACTTTTCTCAGTTTATCCTGTTGACATTGTTAACAGTTTTATAATACGTTGCATAATTTCTCTATTTCCCCTTCCGAACCAGTGATGGATGAAGAGGACGAGTAGTGTTCTATGTGATCTACGTATAACTGTTACGAGAGTAGTAGCTAGCAACTCATGAAGTTTTTTCATTTCTATACTTATTTTTTTTCAGATTTTGTAGTTTCATTCTTTGTAGCAAATTATTTTTAATTTTGCTCTATAAAATTAAATATCGATCGTCTCGAAGCCTCAAATTGTTCACTAAATAAAATTATCAAGTAGATTCGCGAACAGTGGAATGTCCTGGCATATTTGATGAAATCTGTCAAGAATTCCTTTTGTCATCGAAACGTTCAGAACTACCGGTAGACCCATAGGATAACAATACTAACCCACTACATCATACTCGTTATCATCGAGCTCATCACCCTCATCCAATGATTGAATCACGCAATTCATTACTAAATTATTGCACATGCTCTTAAACATTCAATTAGTGCTTTTATTCCAATATCCTCCACCTACCATTCAACATTCAAAAAGGCATTTTAATCCTAATCCATGATTGGCTTCATTACTTGAATGTGTCATTCATTGTTGTTGTCTCGTTGTGAACTACCGGTAGTGAAGGGAATGATCAAGAGATTCCTAATCAATTTATTAATTTATGCCATAACGCATAATGCATAATGTTTGCAATGTCAAATGAAGTCCGCAATGACCTATGCGATCTTCTCTTCAAATCCTACTCTGCTTTGTTGCCATCCTTTTCGGATTGTCTGGTAGCTTTGTATTTACTAAGCAATAGGCGGTGATTGATGTCATATGTGCAGGTGTTGAAACGTGTGATTCGTGTTGTGTGATTTGTATGTTTTTGGTGTTCGCACGTTTGTATCGGCGTGTGAAACAAACAACAAACGCGAAAAGAGAAAAGAGAGATGATAGACTATACTGTAGGAAACGACCCTGTGTACCTGTGTACTGTGCACATTGATGTTGTGAACATTTAGCTTCAACCTTAGCTTCATGCGAACCCGAACTCTGCAAACGTCACGTCGTGATTCTTTACAATTCTGCGTTCTGTTTTTTTTTCTTTTCTTTTTTCTTTTTCTCTCTCTTGAGAGTAAAGAGATTCACTACCATTACGAATAGGCACGACACAACAACTCTCCATCACGTGGACGTGACACAAAAATATAAAAAAACAAAGACCAGTGACAACAACAACAACAACAACAACAACATCAACATCAACATCAACATTAGCACACCACGAATCTCGTCAAGAATCCTCATTTTCAAAACGTGAACAACCGACGAATCACCGCATTTCCAATACACTCTACTCTAACATACTCTAATACATCATACGTAATACACAAACATGGCACCCAACGCACTCACACTCGATACCCCGCCGCTTCCCTCCAAAGTCAAAGCCAAAGCCAACACCTCCTCCTCCTCACCCACTGTCCAAATCGATGCATACGGCACATACCCGAACAACGTCACCGTCTCTAAACACCCATGCCTCGCTCATAAGATCAGTATCATGCGTAGCTGTACCACACAGCCCTTCTTGTTCCGTGCGTTGTTGCGTGAGGTGACGTACAACCTCGCCTACGAAGCCACGGCAATGAGTGACTTGAAGTTGAGAGCGGTGGATGTGAGTATGCACGGACGTGATGAGACTGTTAAGGGGCTTAAGCTTGCAAGCAGTGTGGCGGTGGTGCCTATTATGCGAAGTGGGCTTGGTATGGTGGATGCTGTGCTTGAGCTTTTGCCTCAGGCATCGGTGCACCACATTGGTATGTACACGAATAAGTTCTCGAGTGGATCGTGTGATGGCGAGAGTATGCCGGTGCAGTATTACAATAGGTTACCGAAGGTTTGTTCTTGTGATGTAGCGTATGTGCTCGATCCAGTGATTGCCTCGGGGAATACTGCTGTGAGTGTGGTGGGTATTTTGAAGAGTTGGGGTGTGAAGAGGATTCACGTCGTGAGCGTTGTTGCGAGCGATATTGGATTGAAGACTCTTATGGAGAGACATCCCGATGTTCACGTTACGCTGGGTAAAGTAGATCCTACTGAAGTGGAGCAAAGTGGAAAGTTCCGATTTGTTGGAATCGGAGATGCAGGCGATAGACAGTTTGGTACTGGACCTGATAATGACATTGATGAAGACGAGGAGCTGGTATCTGTGCACAAAAGAAAGCGAACGATGAGTTGTGGAAACTGCAGCGATATTTGTAACAATACCAAGTAGGATACGAGTTTCGGGATATTGCATTCGTGATCCGGACTGTGGTCGGATGGAAAAGGCGAGGACTAAAGTATTTTGCGTCCTCTTTACGTGTCAAGACTTTCAAACTGTGTGGAGTTACATGCGCACTTAAATCAAAGACTTCAAGTCAGCTAAAGCTACATTTTTATTAGAGAATTACAACATTTTTCTGAAAGCTATAAAAAGATTTATTATTTTCGTTCACCTAATCATACACGTAACTGAAGCAATCGAATTTGAGAAAACTTATACCTCTTGTAAATCTTGTTGAATGATTGTTGAATTGACTTGCGTGTGCGATTAGGATACAGCAGGAGCAGGAGGTAGGGTCCATTCCTTGTCTCCAAGTTGAAAGAAGTATCGACGTGATGAATGAATTGAAACGTTTCCTCGCGAAGCATCGAAGGGCCAGTCATAATTGAAAGCTAAAGTATCAAGCCTAGAGTCTCGTTATTTAATTTTCCAAGCACCACAAAGAGATATATACTACTCGTGCATACATACTTTTAATGATTGACAAGAATTTATTTTCAAGGATTCGTTGTGAACGGTAGTTTCTAACTGAAAATTTCAAAAAGTTTATTGGCCCGCGTGACAAAGAGAAATGTGTACGTTATCAAAACTAATCGATCAAGCGGCCGCGGCGGATAACCATCTTGTAACAATCGCACTATAATTGATGCGAAAACTTCACGGAATAGTACATAAATGTTGAAGTTAAATTAAATTGGAATTTTCGCCAATTTGTGTAAATGTGCTCACACTCACACCAACTTACCTTACTTCAAGAAAAGAAAATAAGCAGAGAAAATGAGTTCAACTCGATACTCAGCCCAGTCACAATAGACTTCTACATACTTTTGAGTACGCAGCATTTTAAGCACCTCCTTTCGGAAAATCCGCGATCTCAGATACACCGTGAGAAGAATTATGTTAATAGTAACGAAGACACAGAATTCATAGAGCCACGTAAAGTCGCCCCTCTATGTACCACAACAAAAGTCAATTCGCCTCGCGATAAAAATTTGATAGGGAATTGCTTCAGAACAAACTTATACATGAGACTATTAAGTGACGTTCCTGAACTTTATAAAATGTTGTATTGCAGCGATGACGACTGCAGCAATATCTTCATGTTTCATCTTAATGATGATGTAAAAGATAGCGCCCTTATGCCAACGAGAATTATTTGTAAAGATGTTGGTGACGATAACGAAATCACAGATACTTGCATTGATCAAAGAAAGGAGGTCGAAGAACAATACTCATATATGTTGCAAGATCATATTAACAGAAGGGTATCTGTTGTTGGAAATTGGCAGGAACTACTGGCGTACTGCTTTCAATTCTCTCTCACTGTGGAAGTGTCCGACGACAGTAATGCAGCAAATGTGCGAGCAGAAGCTATAACGATGCCGTATTGCGCCTTCCATATGTCCTACGTTAATCTGATTCCAAGCTCTTGCCTTTGCAACGCTGAAAAAATGAGAGACCAAAATTTATTTTGTGTTGGACTTCTGTACAAGACGAACAACCCAGCATTTGCGTTCACATGCGGCGATTGGAGGCGGCAAATCAATATAGATAATCAATTATGTGGATTATGGGTCAAATTTCCATCGAATCAAATTTATGACGAAAATTTCCAATGCAGTCAATCCACAACCAAGTCTCACTGGACACTCCTTCAAAACCCACTTGTATACGCAGCATGTTCTTACTATAAACAAAGCTATTGCACCATGATTGACGACGAGTCTCATTTCACTCTGATAATAGGGTCTTCAGGATGTCCTTCAAGCGTATTCAGTGTTGTATCAATCAACACTGAATCGTCGTCTTTGATTCTCGACTATGAAGCAGAAGTTGATTTGAACTATGAAGAAGTTGACTTTGATGGAAGCAATTTGCATGGCAAACTTCAACAATGCGAAGACAACGTTCGCAATGAGATATTTCAACAGGCAATGAAAAACTTTAAACAATTTCAGAAAAGCATTTCATACAATTCAGGACACCAGAACAAGACTAAACCGGAGGTAATCAAATCAAAGTTGGTAGATCAGGAACAAGAGAAACAAATTGACAAACTACAAGCAAAGATTGAAGAACTAACCAACCAACTGAAACGAGAACGCGCAAATAAGCGGGAACAAACTTTAATAAATTCTGACTCGTCAACGAAAAATTACACCAGTAAGGAAATCAACTTTGAAGTTTACGATGATGACGATTGTTCCTCGTCGTCATCATCATCATCATCATATATGCCTCTTTTGTCCATTGACAAGCACACCATTCAATCACCGTCAACCAGGACGATGCCTATAAAAAATTCGAGTTCTAAGCTTTGGAGCAAGTCGCCTTATCATCGCACTAATGATAGTAGAAATTTTGACTTGCCGAAGATACCGCGTATCGAATTTGACGAGGAGTCCATATCCTCGTGCGTGTCGTAGTCCTATTAATCTACATTGTATATAATTCTCTAACCGTTGGCAGACATATCTACGCTAGAGAGTAATCACATTAAGATCGACACTGAAAGAGACTGTGGAGTTGGTTGTTTATGAATCCATGAACACCGCGTTTGAAATCGGTCAATCATAATATCATAATATTACGAGTACATGTAAGGCCGTTCCAAATAATGTATTCGTGAATAACAACGGTAAATAATGTAAAATGTACTTCGCACTTACTAATATATGTATTTAATACATATGTATTTAATACATATAGTACATTTCGTTACGTTCTCCGATATTTTGTAAATATGTCATCATAGTAAGTCATTCTTGTTCTATACCGGTACTTATAAAGAACTATAATTCTTTTGTTAAGTAAAGCTTCTCCATATCAACGTCAGGAACATCCTTACTAATTATGTTTATCGCCATAATTTTGATTTTAAATTTTGAAATGTACTTAATCAATGGAAGTTGGAATCTAGTCAATTAACAACGATGACAAAAAGTTTATCCGTATTCTAATCTAATCATTGCATAGTAGATATTATTAGCCATTCCCGCTACATTAGCCATTGGCATACTGATCTTATATAGAATCTGTACCAATGTCAGGAAACCGAAATATAATTAAGAACGTTAAGTTTCTGCCTTAATGACGCATGCCGACATATACGTTGCACATTTACCCTTTTATGGATATCATTCACGGTCGCCGCACTGTGCGCTCTAACAGACAGCCACAATTCTCGTGCGGATCGATAATAGAATGAGTTCAGACGTACCCGCCGACACGGCTGGGGACCAGCCTGCTAATCAGGATGCACCCCCTACCTCCGCCCCTACCTCAGAAGGCAATGATAAAGCAGACAAAGCTGCGACAACATCTTCCAAAACTGCGGTCAAAGGAGATGATGAAGATCCACCCGAGAAGAAGAGACGCAAGAATAAGAAATGGGGCAACTCGTTGTCGATGGATACACACCAGAGGCCGAAACGCCCGCTCTCCGCCTACAACCTTTTCTTCCAGGATATGCGCATCGAAATTCTTAACAGTAGGAAGAGCGAGATGGAACTTCAAGCCGAGAAGGAAGTGGAAGAGAACGAAGATGTAAGTAGCAGCAGAAGTGATATCTTTTGTACGTGTGTTCGTCACGTCCTCATTAATTTTTTTGTCAGGGACGATTAACGGCGGGAGGGAAGAAGAGAAGGCGTGTCCCTCATGGAAAGATTTCCTTTTCTGCCCTAGGTAAAGAAATATCAGCCAGATGGAAAGCGATTAAGCCTGAAGTTCTTGATGGATACAAAGCCCGCGCCGCCAAGGACATGGAGCGTTACAAGAAGGAGATCGAGGAGTACAATATTCGTGAAGAGCGTAGGCGCGCGGAAGAACGCATGATGAGCACTACATCTGCTGCAGCCTACGGAATGGCAGCTAATAATTACGGGACGTATCCTCCTTATATGGACGTAGGTGCCGTTCCTCCTGGTGCCAATCCATATAACGGGTTTACCCCGGGTATGGAAAGTGGGAATGCACAGAGTGGCAGCGCGCCCCCTCCTGGGGGTCACAATGCCCCTTCCGGATATCCGCAGGATGGGTCAATGTGGGGACCTCCATATTATCAGCACCCACCGCCATCCATGGGTATGCCTCCTGGATATGGATCTTATCCTGGAGGTCCTCCTCCAATGTATGGAGCCCCGCCAGGTTATGGTCCGCCGCCTGGAGCCGCACCGCCTATGTATGGAGCACCACCTGGGTATGGTCCTCCTGGTGCTGGTGGCTACCCACCCAATCCATACTACGGATATGGTATGATGCCACAACCAGGGCCTGCGCCTCATCCTGGGGCTGGTTACGATCAAAATGAACGTCCACCTTTACAGGATGAAGGCCAAAATCAGATGCCTCCGAATGAAGGTGACCAGACTAACACGTAATTGTGACTTAACTTTTAAGTTTTAAAAGAATTCGTGAGAAGGAAAGAGGGATAAGAGGTTCTCATGTCCTTGTAAAAAATGCATGTTTTAAATTTATCATCATCGATTTCTAAAGAATAGAAATTAGAGATATAATTCCTTAATTGTAAAAAGCCTTTTTAGGTGAAACTATTGTCTTATCCTTTGATAAATGACGTCGTAATGACACCATATTTTTTGTATTAGCATGCTAGGTTATTTCTTCATTCCATATTTTCCGTTAGAACAAGGAGCATCCTATCTTGAAACAAAATGGGAGTTTCGCTCTCATAACTATGTTTTGTTCAATACCAATGACCAGTTAAAGTTAATGGGAATTTTGAATTTTGCCTTTGGTGTCGAGTGCTTGTTATCCTTTCGACTCTTAATCTGGGTTGTTGTATTTCTATTCGTTTTTCTGTACTCTCACAATTTAGAAACGCTTTTATTACTGGTAAAATGATCAACGATTCATTAATTTCTAGGGCGACTTCCTGAACTGCATGAGTAACGAATTGTCGTACGTGATCTTAGCTACGCCCTTCAATTCCCTCTATTGATGAGCGTAGTGGTTGATTTTATCACCATACGGACCACACTTCAAACCATCTACATTGACCAGCCCATTAATTAGTTTTGCTCCTTCGACTTCACCACCTTGTTATTACTCGCACAAACATTTTTCTTTACAGTATGATCTTTTAGATCAATGAATATGATAAACTTTTTTCTATTTTTTCTATGTATTAGTTCTATTTATCCTATTCTTTCTAGGACTATATTCCCATAGTGTAGCTATAGTTTATGACCGGGTCAAGATTGCCTCTTCAATGCGTCATCTATTTCAGATAGAATTTCGGTCAATGTGAAATGTAGATTGGAAATACTGAGGAGCAAATCGCTACTAATTACTTCGCAGCGTTTTTTGTTTCTATCCTTTTGTGAAGCATACAACTCATCTACCCTTGCCCAAGCGTGGTTGCTTTTATCACTGCACAGACCGTGCTTCAAATCAGCTTCACGAGCATACGCCAACGAATCGACTAAGTTAACTTGATGATTTTTTTCATCTTTGTCCCTTTCCTCAAAAGACTGGATTTCACTACTAGCACTCATCGACGTGTTGATCCTTTCAACTTGCTGCTCAATTTGTTCCAGATTTTCCTTAGCAGCTTTTATCATAATCTCAAGCTGCTGAACATTCATTACACAATCATCTTGAATCGAAATCGTACCACATAGTTCTTTGTTTACATCGATATCCTTAAGAAATTAACACGATTAGTCACGAAGTCCAAATATGAGATCTTATTCATCTAAATCAAAAGGTGAAACTTACATGCTTTGATTTGTCCATTATATCTCTATCGTAAAGCAGAGGAAGATTAATGCTCGGTACACCCACACTATTTCTTAATGATAGATTCCGACTGTTTGTCATTGTAAACATGGACTTCTTATTATTATTTGTAAATCGATGGAAGATGAAGGTTGCTTCGGTTCCAAAAAGAAAGAAAAACGGCAATAGAATAAGGTGAAATCCTCTCATTGTTTTATACTTCTTTGTACTATATTTTCCAGTTGTATACTTAAGTTTTCAAACTCTTATAACAGTTATATTGTTTTGTCAATTGGTATTAAAAAGGGGTCCTTTCTTGCGAAGTATCTTGTACAAAAAAAGATACGATTTTCGTGGAAAGATTTGCTTCTATGTACACAGGGCGGTACGGTGAGAGGTGAGACGGGGAGACGTGACGTCAAAGGTGTGCCCTTGCGTGACATCCATCTGGTAAACTTGACAACTCCGACTTCGGATTCAAACTTCTGATTGAGGTCTGGTCTGTTACAAAATCTACAATGACCCCTTAAGACATTATGGGTTCAGTAAAGAGTTAATGAATTCTGCTGACATTGCGAGAAAAGAATTGGGCGGCTTAACGGATAAAGGCGTGACCATGGACGATACTACGCACGTAACGTGACTACATTTGACTTGTTTTAACGGAAGTTTTGCATTCATTACTCGTTTCCGTAAAGGATCTTGTCCAATTAGGCTTTCTGAAACTCTACATAGATGTACCAATAGAAGTGCCTAAGTTCACAAATAAGATTTTTGACACTGTCAATTTAGAAGAGCCTAAAGAAGCCCTAAACAATTGCATTTTTTGTGACTTCCAAGAATCAAGTAGTCAGTGTATGATTGAAAACAGACCTTAAAAAGTTAAACATGGTTATATATAACCTTCCCTAAATTTTTTCTCTCCTAACTATGACAATTATCGTATATATGATTAATGCACTTTAAAAATTAAATTATTAATCATTTAGAAGTCGACCGCTCCTGATATTTTAGGTTACTGATATGTGAGACGCGTTTTCGCCGTTTCTCCAAGGCAGTGCATCATTGATTCAATGTCGTACAACTGGAAAAGCTTATGTAAGAATTCCATACTTATATTATCAAGAGCTTTTATGAAGAGTTTTTCAATTTGGTGAAATCAAATGCGTTAGCTTCTTCAACAAGTGCATCATAAACATCTTTCGCTTCGAACTCAGAGCCTTTCTTGGGTACAATCAACACGCAACTTGTAGGCCTCTTCGTGCTTGCTGCAGCACCCAATTCTTGCTTGCTTGGAACGAAAAGGTACGGGCATCCTTTCTCCTCAAGTAATATTGGCAGGTGCGAAATCACATCGATTGGAAAGATATCTCCTGCGATAATGCATAATCCTTTGTCCCCTTTTCTCAAACCCTTGACTACTTCCTTCACTCCTCTACGACACAATTTTGCGGAAGCAGCCTTTTTTACTAGTTTATGAGCTTTTTTCGTTGATTTCTTCGAAGCCAGAGGCTGCGATATTATGCTGACCGCATTACATCTTTCCTCGTAGGTTTTGTCCGACGATAAACTTGCTTTCTTGGGTGTATCGTCTGTCATGCTTTCTACTTCACGCTGTTTAAATTGATTTAAGAGCCCTTAAAAAAAGACACAAGTGTAAATTTGAAGAATTCAGGTAGGCGACCTAAACGAATCATCTTTGGTAATTACGAAGATCATTAGACCTTGATTCGAGGTACTCGTAGGAGAGCAGTGTTTCAGGAGAGAGCTTGAGTTTGAGTGGTCCAAAAAACATCTTCGAATCAGTAAACTTCGCAACTCGACAACTGCGTAAATACGTGTGTATATTCTTGGAATGCAACATTGAATATATCCTTATCCGGGACCCAATTGGGATTCGCTAGCATTATTCGTAGATTCGCCGATAATAGGATGAAATTTAATTATTAAAAATATAACATGCACATCTTTGTTAATTAAGATTATTCCACCTGGTAGGAATAAAATTCTTCGAGTATTAAGTGTATCGACAAAATTTGTTACTTAGATGTAACGTGTAACGTTTTATTAGATTCTCAATATCTGTATAAAAGAGTCTTTTTCTTCGCATCTATTTTGATGTTATGAAACACCTTCTTTCTACATTATATACACATTTTTTGTTATTTTTCTATTATCGTTTCGACTTTACTTTTATTCTCTCAGAAAACGCTTGAACTGTTTTTATTGTTGTCTTTTATAGATACATCCACGTTTACTATTGACATATAAGGGTTGAAATAAATATATTTCCTTAGCGACGGAGATCATTTTAGGCGAGATTCGCAAAAAAATATGTTAGGGTTTCATCCTAACAGACTACATTCAATCATGGTACAAGTACATTATATCATGTTTTGTTTTCATGAAAGTCAGGCGCCCAAAGTACAAGTTATTTTCTCACAACTATTCAATAAACAATAGAGGGTTATCACAATGCGTGATATTATGCAAAATATTTGGAGTAAGGAGAAGGAAAGAGATCAATGGAATACGTCCAGAGAACATCAAAACGGCATCTGGTCAAATCGTGTCAGGCCGAAACTTGAAGAAGCTTACAATCGACTAGAGGTGTTTGCTCTCGGCGATGAGATAGACGACACAAGTTCATCGTCACAAAGTACAAATGGTTCTTATCGATTTGCCGGTATTCCTCTATGTGTGGCCCCTTTGGGAAGGACAGATGTCAGAGATAAAAATCGAACAATTTTTGTGGATGACAATACACGCCAGGGTGGTCAGATACATGAACAGATTGTAACAGATGATAGTCGGATGTATGGTACATTTCGTCCGTGGGATAAACATTATCCAAGTGACATCGCTGAAGGAGACGATGACGATACTCTGGGATACCTTTCATACTCAACTCCACAGTCAACAACTGGAAGACAAAGTGTAATTAGTGGTCTCACAAGTGTTACGTTTGGCCCTGATGGCCATTTTGATGAGTCTTCCTGGTCCTATGTTGGAGACCAGTTTAAATTTGCGAGCGACGATGATAAGGTAAGTTACTTAATATTAGGCAGTACGACGATACATTAGCTCAATGGCAAATTTGTACAGCGTCGGCAAATGAACGCAGAGTATCGCGATTCTCCTCCAAAGAGAGGAAATGCTGGATTTGAAGTAATGGTTCCAGCAGCGCAGCTGAAACAGCTATTCAGGAATAAAAAGAGAAATGGATCCTTTCGCTCCAAATTCCGAAGCACAGAAGGGCGGGATGAACTTCAACAAGATGAGCGTCGAATTTCGTTTAACGAATCTCGAGAGGTTGCATCGGAATTGCTGGAGCACGCACGAGTTACGGAATGCATGTCTACAGATCCTTTCTACATTCCAACTCATTATGATAGACTACCAAGAAGTGGTTCAAGGACTTATGGAGAACTGCGCGGAGATGCAAATGTCATCAAATGTAACGAATTAAATGGTATTAATGGAAAACGCGTGACATGGGCGACGCCTCGAGTTTGCTCAAGTAGCAATGGACTAGAGGGTAGTGAGGAAGTTGACGGAGTTCTACTTTTACAGTCAAAAGGAAAGCAACCCATCTATCTCGTAGCCAATATGGATGAAAATACGAGTCCTTCAAAGTTAGCTAAGGCACTGGCTGATGTTCTCTTGGCACATAATAAGCCTGAAGAAGAAAGAAGAAAAGAAGCATGTTCACGTTCCATGCCCATGAAATCAAATTTAAAACTTTCAAATTACACAAATAAATCACAAGCCGAGTCGGTTGGACAAAATCATGTTGAGAAGAAAACGATCGCTGTCCAGAAAACTCAGATGATTGACGAGAAAGACAAATCGAATCTCTTTTCGCCAATAAATGCTCCTTCACCTCCTAGAACGACAACAAGTATCCGATCAGAATTGAAGAAAGAAAATCGACGGAAAGTGCAGCAACAACAAGAACAAAAATCAAAAAACATTTATTCTCCTATGAGATTGCCTCATATGAAGGCAAAAAATATTGATTTTGAAGAGAAGAGAAAGCTGAGAAGAGATCCAAAATACTCTCAAACTCAAACAGTAAAACCTCAGATTTCTCAAAAATTATACAGAGGAACGAAGAAGAATGATCAAAAAGGCGGATTCTTTTCTTTTTTAAAGTCTCCAACTAAAAAAGGGAGATCGAAAGAAATTGATGACGCAAAACGAGAGCAACATCCGTATGCCGTTTTTTCAACACCAGCATCCAAGAAAAATCAAGACAATCATGGCTCATATGATAACAAGATTAGCAAATCTAGTAGGGATCGAAAATGTAAGAATTCAGAACTACAATCTTCATCAGAATCAACACGACTAGGAAACAATGACAACATCGTTACCACACCAACATCGAAACATAATAAGTCTAGTAGATCGTGCAGACATCGAAAATCTAAGTTGGCCGAGTCATCAGAGACCAATGTTGAGTCGTCAAGAGTGAAAAGAAATGATACAAACGAGTTATTTCATCCAATTGTTTTATTGGATAATTCATTCAAGTAGCGTTCGATGAAATAGACATCGAAGATCAAAGTTGGCTGAGCCATCGGAAGCCATCATCGAATCATCAAGGTTGCAAAATTGATGATAAAGTACATGTTTCGTATATTTGCGGTGTTGAATGTTTTATGCACATAGCTATTTGCGGTGTCCACCATACGATTCCTGTAGATTAATTGGAAATTAGTGAAGGGCATATGTTTATATTTATTCTATGACCTGCATTTTTTGTCCCTCGATATGGTGTAGAATAATTTGTCTTAGAAATATTCAGGTGCAAGGAAAACTCCCACAACCTTCATCAGAGTCAACACGACTAGGAAACAACATCGTTACCACACCAACATCGAAATGTAATTAGTCTAGTAGGTCGTGCAGACATCGAAAATCTAAGTTGGCGACGTGATTAGAGACCAATGTCGAGTCGTCAAGAGTGAAAAGAAATGATACAAACGAGTTATTGCATCCAATTGTTTTATTTTGATAATTTATGCAAGTAGCGTTCGATGAAATAGATATCGAAGACCAAAGTTGGCTGAGCCATCGGAAACCAACATCGAATCATCATCATCAAGGTCGAAAAATTGTTGATAAAGTTCATGTTTCGTATATTTGCGGTGTTGAATGTTTTATGCACAGCTATTTGCGGTGTCCACCATACGTTTCCTGTAGATTAATCGGCAATCGGCAAGGACTCAGACTGAACTAATGATACGTCGGGTACAATTTATACGACGAACAAAAGAAGCTGCAACTCAGGCAGCATGCGCTGGAAATACCAGAGGATACCATTCAGAATATGGGAACTCATGGTTCAATAACAGGGAAAACGATGACGCGTATTATATGTTTCGATCAT
>Ga0115008_10001946_pt1 | contig 17065 bp, 5 predicted proteins | sample FraStrMetagenome_FD_87164 | JGI IMG/M metagenome (GOLD analysis project Ga0115008, IMG submission 87164) | Marine eukaryotic phytoplankton communities from Arctic Ocean - Fram Strait ARC3M Metagenome | ecosystem: Environmental > Aquatic > Marine > Oceanic | place: Fram Strait | collected 2012-06-18
ACACATTTTTACAATCAAAATCTACCTCAAAATTTGCGGCCGCCCCTCGAAATTTGCTGATCAAAATTTGCGGTGGCCCGGATCGAAACCTGTACTTTGGCCAAGGAAGCAACCCTGCTCCCTGGCGTGTGGCGAGGCGGTCCTGCCGCGTGGCGAGCGGTCACACCGAGCTCCGGCTAACCGAGAGGGCGAGACGGGCCTGGTCGGTACAGCGTGAACAAAAGCGGGGAGGTTGGAATTCTTCTGCGTGAGCTCTATACCTAGCACCCTATGACCCTCCGCGAGGAGTTCCGGCCTGCTAAACCACTGGGACAAGGCTCGCGATGGCGAACCAGCAGATAACCGCCGTGCCTGCCTGTCGATCCACGACCCGCAACTTGGCGGTCTGGTCGCCGGTGTCGACCGCCTGCACCGTGCCCGTCTTGCCGGCGCACCTCTCCCGCACACTGTCCTTGTCGAGGTCTATGGCGAGGCCCGCCGCGCGAGAGGAACGGTGCAACGCGGCGGCATCGCGGCACACCCGCACCTGCCCCCCCTCCGCGAGAGCAGCCGGGTCCCAAATCGCGTCGGACCCGTACCAGATTTCGGCGGCCCGGCCTGGCGACACCATCACCCGCACCTTGACCGATCGGTCACGCGAGTCGACCGCCGAAACCACGCCAAGCGTGCCTGCGAAGCGAGCACGAATCTCGTCCTTGTCGGTGCTGAACATGCTCGCGCGTGAGGCGCGCGAGATCTCCGCCACGTCGGCCGCGATCCAGCAGTCCACGCCGGGCCGCGGGAACGGTTTCTTCGCCGGCCGCTGCTGCTGGCCCTGGCCGCCGAACCCAAAGTCTGCTCCAAACCCATTCTGCCGCATGAACTCGCGTATCATAGCCTCCTGCGCGGCCTGGCTCGGGCCGCCCCCGCCCATGCCGCCGCCGCCAACAGTGCCAGTCAGGTCGAACTCGCGGCGCTTCTCCGGGTCCTTTAAGATCTCGTAAGCCTGTCCAACCGCCTGAAACTCCTCGTCGCCGCCGTCATTCCTGTCGGGGTGCAGTGCCGTCGCCTTTTTGCGGAAGGCCTTTTTGATCTCGTCGGCGGAGGCATCCGGGCTCACGCCAAGTGCCGCGTATGGGTTTGGCACCTCAGCGCCTGGCGCGCGGAACTGCATGCTGACCGCAGACTGGCGGCTGGAACTGCATGCCCATGGAGCTCTCGGCGTCGCTGACCGGCGGCTGGCGGGCGTTAGCCAGAGTACAGGCGCAACGGCTCCAAGGGCCAGCAGCTTCATGAAGGACGCCACGAACCGTCGTAGCTCCTCTCCAAGCTCTCCTCGCCCGCGCCCGCGAGCGCGACGATGCCGCGAGAATTTTTGTTCACGCCCTCATACACATGCACGACACGGGACCCTAGTCCTCCCATCCCTCCCTTGGGTTGTCTCTTTTCTTTCTTTCTTTCTTCTTTACAGGGGACCCTGTCCTCGTCCCATCCCTCGTTTGGATTACGGGCGCGCTCTGGCACTTTGCGTCCGAACAAGCACGTGCACCACGCTCCACGGGAGCCGCCTCTCTCGGCTACGGGACCGGCCCCAGCTTCGGCTGAGGGCTGACAAGCTGCCGAGCCCAAATCACTGTGAGAGTCGTGATTTCTTGTTGGTTTTCAAATCTCTCTCTAACGTCTAAGCACTAAGGCTAAGCGACTCCCGCGCGGGCCGAGAAAAGGAAAAGATTCGGGCAGCGGCTCCCCGGCCCTGCCCCTGGATGGGTGGTGGTTGCTGACCGCACTTATGGTTAACTTATGCTCTAAAAAGAGACGATAGTATGGAGAGTAAGGTCTCGCGGGGGGAAGCACAGAGGTCGCGCGGAAGAGGGACGGCGATTGTCGCGCTCTCCGCCACACACATGGGCATGCTTGCGCCTTTGGAAAAGAAAAGAACCCGCTTCCCAACACGAGAACACCTCATCCCTCCCAGTCCTGGCCGATGGCCTCCACGTTGCGCGCGAAACCAGCCTCGTTCGCGCGTACGAGCGACGACGCCAGCGCCTGTAGGACGGCGCGGCGGCGCGGCAGCTCGAGCATCAGCCCCTGGCCGGCCTCGCGCATCGAGACCAGGACGGCGTAGGCGGAGGCAGCCCACTCGGCGGAGGCGGCGCTCGTGCGGACGAGAGCCGTGCCCGCGGCGCACGAGGGGCGGACGCTCGCATCGAGCGCCCAGAGGTAGGCGCTGAAGGCGGTTTCGTGCGCTGCGCTCTCCGCGCAGCGCAGGACGAGGGCATCCAACGCGTCCGCCGCTGCCGGGATGTGCAGGCGCCGCATCTCGCGCCACACCTCGGTCGCGGCGGCGAGGTGCTCCGCAGTGCTCGACTCACACAGTCCCTCGAGGAGCAGGCTGAGGTCGAGCCCCCGCGCCACGAGCGCGAGCGTGCGCGGCACCGCGGGGGCGCCCTCGCCACCCTCGCCGCCCCTCGCGTGCCCAAAGGCCTCCCACGCATCGACCATCTCGCGGTGGCGCGAGGAGAGGTTGATGAAGCCGACGAGGTGGGGCAGGGAGTCGTGCGAAACGGGGAGCCGGAGGAAGCCACGCAGCTCCGCCGCCGCCGCGACTAGGTTCGCATCACGCACCGCGCGCACGAACCTCTTTGCGCCCGCCGACGCGAGGCTTTGCCCCACCTCGGCCGGGTCCGCGGCAGGCCGCGCGGCAGGCCGCGCTTGCACCTCCGCCGCCCCTTCCTCCCTCTCACCTCTCTGCCGCTTCGACGGCGGCGCAGAGTCGGGCGGCGGCCGAAGCGGCTCGCCGCTCCCTCCGCTCTCGCCGGCTCCACCGCCTCCCCCTTTCGCGACGCCTGCTCCGGTCTCGGTGGCGCCTTGAACGCGGCCCGCCACCGTAGACAGTCCACGAGGGAAGACGCGCAGGAAGCGCATCTCACCCTTGCCGTACGAGCGGGAGGAGAGGCCGAGGGAGAGGGCTGCGCCATGCATCTCCTTCCGCTCGCCCTGACTCAGCCCAATTAGGTCCAGCCCGCGCAGGCCAGTGCTCTCTCGGCGGGTCGTGTCGGCGAGCAGCCGCGCCAGCGCCTCCTTGAGCTGCTGCCGCGTCAGAGGCTGTTGTGTCGCGCCGGCACTGGCGCCGAGCCCTTCCCGTCGATCATTGTTAGAGAGCGAGTCGGAGAGTGGCTGAACACGGCCCTCGCCCAGCCTGCCCAGCCCGGAGCCCTGCTGCCAACCCAGCTTGCGCAGCATGCGGAACCCAAAGCCTTCCGGTTCTTCTTCCGGTGGTGCCGCCGCGCCACTCAATCCCAGCAGCTCTTCGCGCGACACTGCATTCTGCGACGGCGCCACCATCTGTTCTGAGCTCGAGTAGCCCTGAACTGCGGCGCTCAGCTCCGCCTGACTCGCCTCAAGCGCAGCGACACCCGTCACGACGCAGTCCTTGCACTTCCTCTCGTGCGCGGCCTTGCGCATCTGCGACTTTGAGAAGCTGTCCGGTGGCTTCACCTCGCCGCATGCCGCGCACGGTGGCCGAGACTGGCTGTTCTTCCGGTGCATGATCGAGAGGTCGGGGAGGAGAGACACCATGGAGCGCCCCCAAAAAGAATTCTGGCGCTGACTGACTGCACTCCAAGTGCTCCAAGTGCAAAATGGGAGAGCAACACAAAACGGCCCCGCGGCGTCTCGCCATCCCGCATCCGGATGAGGTGGCCTCCACGAGGAGACGAAGGAGGTGTACGAGGGCGAGGTCACTTGGAGCTCGTTCGCAGATTATTTCCCCTACCTCTCTCCCGCCACAGCAGGGGTACTCGAGTACAAACCGCCCGCCCGCACACGTACTTAGTCGTCCAGCTCACACAGCGCCGCCACCCCCCTCTTCACCCAGTGTTCCTGCGGCTGCTCCTCTAACCGCGGCAGCTTGAGGAACATGACAAAGTTGGTCGAATGGCCCGTCGTCGAGAGCGTGCCGCGCCGGTCGGACGTCTTGTAGAGGGGGCAGAGGTAGTGCGCCCGGTCGGCGATGTCAGCCTCCCGTTGCGGTCGCAGCCAGAGGGAGGGGAGTTTGGTGAAGAGTACCTTAGGTTCCGACTCGCCGAGCACCGCGCTGCTCTCGTCGAAGCGCGCGCCCTCCAGGAAGATCCCGTGCACGTACACGCCCTCCTGCGGCGCGACGGAGCAGTCGTGGTTCGCCGGGAGCACGTGCATGTCAAAGCCGAGGTGGTCGATCGGGATCGCGTTGGCCCTCGCGTAGTTTTGGCTGGAGCCCGTGAGGAACGCCTGTGTGAAGAAAAAGCCGGAGATCCAAAAGTGGGTCGGCACGCCGTTGTCGAGCCAGCCCTGGAAGAAGGCTAAGCGGGCGAGCAGGTCGCTCACGTAGCTCCCCAGCGGCTTCAGCGAGGGGAAGGAGCGCTTCATCCAGAGCGCCGGCCGCACCCCCTGGACAAGGGCGGTGCCCAGCGCCTCGAGGTCGGAGCTCATGACCACGAGACCCCTGATTGCCTTGCGCAGCGAGGCGAGCGACGACCGGATGACCGACGTCAGCCGGTTGAAGCGAATCAGTTCCTGGTGCAGCACCGTGTTCATCGACTCGAGGTACTGTACGGGGTAGTTGGCTCCGGCCACGTCGAGGTCGAAGGCGGGAGGGAGCTTCGAAGCGATACCCTCGGCGATCTTGTCGAGCACATCCTCGCCACCGCCCCCGCCGCCAGCGCCGGCGCGAGCCTGGGTCGAGAGCACGGCGTCGAAGAGCTCGCGTGTCTCCTTGAGATCCTTGGTGATGTCGGCGTTCTCGTGCAGGCCAAAGGCCGTGGGCAGCTGCGTGAGAGGAAGCGCGCGGATCGATTCAAGGTAGCCCTCGTGCGTGGCCGCCCCGGGTTGACAGTACACCCCGTCCGATGAGAAGGTGAAGCCGGGCTCGATCGCAGCCGCCGAGATTGGCTCCGCGAGGAGCGCGCTCAGGCATCGCCGGTCCTTGTCGTCGGTCACGCGGCCGCCATAGTTGGCCTCGCCAAAGCAGTAGCGCAACGCTTCGAAAGGCACGTCGTCGAACATGGTCAAGAAGAGCCGCAGCTGCCGGACCGAGATGCGCAAGTCGCTCTCGTTGAACTCGTACGGGATGTTCCAGCCGAGCGCACCGAACTTCCGCCGCTCCTGGATCACGCCGTGGAAGAAAGCGAGCGAGAAGACGAGGGGCGTCCACGCGGCAGCGTTCTCGCCCATGCCGTCGCCGGCAAAGAAGGCCTCGTCCGAGATTGGGTCGGCGAGGAACGAGCCGAGCAAGTTTGCTCGCAGACCCTTCGGCGGCTCGTTCGTCATTTTGACGCCGTTCTGCAACACCGAGACGGGGAAATGCTTCGAGGGAGACGAGGTGAGCCATAGGCGGAAGTCGACGTGCGCGCGCTCCGGTGTCAGGTCCTCGCAGATCTTCTCGAGCGAAGTCATCCACGACGTCGCGAGGTGGCAGTTTTGCAGCACCACCCAACCGCCGTTGCCGAGGGCGTCGTTGATCATGCGTTGGGCGAGCGGCCCTTGGCCCTGTCCGAGCGAGATAGCTTGAGTGCGGCGGCCGCCAAAGCCCTTGGTCTCAGCAAACTTGAGCAGCTGCGACATCGGGTCCTGCCCGGGCGAGAGGATAAAGACGAGGGGCGCCGTCGGCGAGGAGTCGGCGTAGCAGTCCTCAAGGCTAAACGGCGGCGGCTCAACAAAGGTGGCGCCAAGGCGGTCCCCCACAAAATCGTTTACCATGCTCACAACCTTGTCCGGGCGAAGGCAACGCAGGACACAGAGGCGAGCAAAGTTGCTGAGCGAGCCATACGCGGCGGGAAACGGCTCGCGTTGCGGCGTTGCAGACTCGTAGATTACTTCCCACTCGGAGGCCTTGGCGCCAAAAGCGTGCACCAGCGGGCCAAAGCCGTCGAGTTCGGAGAGGCGTAGGAGCTCGCCCCAGCCGCGCTCGGCCAGCCACGGCACCGGCTTCTTGGGCGCATCGTCAGGGATGAGCCCCGAGCCTCCTGTCAAGAAGAAGGTCCACTCACTTTCGTCGAGCTCGCCGGCGCTGCGCATGATGCTCGTTGCCATGAGGAAGGAGAAGAGGAGCTTGTCCTTCTCATAGAGCGAGCGGCAGACATTGCGGTACACCGACAGCGTGTTTTGGGCGATGAGCAGCTCGAGGCGCTGTGAGAGCGCCTCGGCGTCCTTGAGGCCTGCGGGCGGTTGTCCGGCCTCGTCGATCGCGCGTTCGAAAAGGGTGATGTACCACTGGAGCGAGTACTGATACATCGGGTCGATGTGGGCCATGTCGGCAATGCAAAAGAAGAGGGTGCTGGCGCGCACAGCAGTCGGCACGTAGCCCTCTCGCGTGCGGTCGAGTCGCTCTGCCGTGGCGTCGGCAACCACTTGCTTCTGCGCAATCTCATCTGAGAGCACCTTAGACGAGGAGAGAACGTCGATCGCGGTCTGGTCGTCTAGGATGTTGCCCTCCGACTCAGACAGCACCTGCAGAATCTTATCCTCGATCTCCTTGAGCTGCTTCTTGTTGCCCGCCGCCTCGAGGATGAGCGCCGACTTTTCTGTTTCGAGCTCGGGCTTCTCCTTGGCGACAACGATGCCTAAGAGCTGGTCCTGTAGCCCCTCTGGCGTGATCATGAAGTTGAGCAATGTCACCTTGACGGAGACTTCGGGAAGGTAGTGCGGGTTGGTCAACTTGGACGTGATGTAGAACCTAAAGTCCGGGTTGTACTCGACGGTCGAGTCGCCAATGCGCAACGAGTCCACTCCGCCCGACTTGAAGATCTGCTTTAGCAGCACCGGCTCGAGAACAGGGTCGATGTCCTCGCCCACGTTTTCCAGCAGCGCTGGCTTGCCGAACTGCACAGCGTTCTCGAGGGAGCGCACAAAGTCGCCGTCGGAGGGCTTGAAAGTCACGAGCCCTGCAGTTTTGGGCGCCGCACACATGGTCTTGATCCACTTGTTGGCCTGCATTTGCGGGTCGATCATCAGGGGCCAGCGGCGGGCGTACGAGATGACGATCCCGTTGTCGATTGAGAAGGAGTCGTTCGGCAGCCCGTCAATGTTCCACTCGCGGACCTTGACCGGGTTGCCCAAGGTGGCCCCCAACGAAAACGGCGACGAGCACGGGATCTGTTCCGAGCGACAGTATTCGATCCAGCGGGTTGTGACGCGCTCCCGGAAGACTGCGGTGAAAGGCCCCATGTAGGAGACGACCCCTGAGGCAATGAGCACGTCGCCCGTAATGTTGAACAGCTGCTCGCCTAGCTGGGCCGAGCTCGCCCCCCAACGATCTTTCTCGCCGCCAAGGCCCCCGATGAGGGTCTGCGCGCGATCGAGCTTCTGCGAGCAGTCCTCCACCTGCTGTCCCAGGTCCTTCTTCTTCTCGTCTGCCGCTGTGAACTGCGCCTGCAGCTCGTTGATCTTAGCCTCCACCGCCGCGAGCGCCTCCTTCTTCTCGGCGAGCAGCCCAGAAACCTCGGCAAACTCGGCCTCGGCCTTTGCGAGACGCAGCCGCTTTGGCTCGACATCCTTTGCGACGCGGTCATACACCTCCATTGCGCGGACCCAGCAGCAGAGCCCAAAGCACGCCTTGGAGGCCTTCTTGATGAGCTCGGGGTCAAATGCATCATTGTTCGTGTAGACCCTGATCTTCTCAATAATCTCCGGCTTGATGTTGTCCTTGTCGTAGTCCATCAGGTTCTGCAGGAAGCGCGAGTCGGACATCATCTTCTTGGCAGGACCCCAGTAGTCGTCCACCTTCCCCTTTCCGTCTGGGGCCGGCACCTTCTCCGGCTTGACCTCATTCATGATGCACACCGCCTCCATGGTGAGCTTGACACCGCCCGGCGGGTTCTTCATCCCCTTGACCTCGGTGATGTCATCCTTCTTGAGGGTCTGCAGCGCCTGTATCGACGCCTCCAACGCTGGCAGTGCCTCTGCAAGGCCGGCCTCGCACTCCACCTTGATGGCTGTCGCCTCTTCCGCCTTGGCTGTCGCCGCTGCCTCCTCCACCTCCACCTTGTCCCGCACCTGCTGCGCATCGGCCGAGTCCTTCTCGATCTTGACCATGAGCTCGTCCGTCTCCTTGGTGGCCACGACCAGCTTTGGCTGAAGCTCGATCAGCTCCGCTTGCATGCCCTCGACCGACTCGGCGGTTTGCTGCAGCTTCTCGAGGCCCACGTCGTACCTGGACTTCGCTTGGGACACCTCGGAGCGCTTGACATCGAGCAGACTGCGGAAGGCGCCGAGCAGCTCGAGATACGAGGTGGGCGTGACGTAGTTGTGGCGGCGAAGCTCAGAGAAAAACTCCTGCGACGCTTCGCGAACCGACACCTGGAAGAAAGAGCACGCTTTGACGACAGCCTCGCGCGTAGACTCCTCCATCTCGACGTCGCGAAAGTACGAGTGGGCGACGGTGTGCAACGCGTCCGCTGGCCACGCAGTGAACCAGTCAATAGTGCAGCAGTTGACGAGCGAGGGGAACTTCCGGAGCCGGTTGCGAAAGGCTTCGCCAATGGGTGACATGGCGAGCACGATGTGCATGTTCGCGCGGCAGCGTTGAACGAAGAGGCGCCACAATCCGGAAGGTGAAAAGTCGGCGCCGCCCTCCTGCTTCATCACGGGCGTGAGAGTTTCGGCAATCTGGGAAACCTCGTCGGCGGCGAAGAGGTTGGGCACTTCGCCCGCATTGAGGAGGTTATTGAGATCCTCGACATAGGACTCGTCCTTGATCTGCACGTCCGAAAGCAGAAACACGGTCGACTCTCCCATCTCACCGGCCTTGCGCAGCAGCACCTTTAGGTCCTCGCGCCACGCGGTGGTGTCGTAGTTCTTTGACAGCTCGATCTGGAATAGGGAAAAGTCTGCCACGGCAGTGGCCAGCGTGGTGAGTGACTGACGTCCCGACCCTCCGACACCAACGAGCAGCGCGTTTCCGAAGGGTGACTTCAGAATCCGCAGGATGCGGCACACGTGCTCGACCGCGAACGGAAAGAGGACCAGAGACATTGGCCGCTTCGAGACGGCGTTGAAGTCGTCTAGCATCGCGCTCATCTTTGCGGTGAGCACATCCATCCCTGGCAGCCGCTCGTATAGGCTTGAATCGTCCTTCATAAAGTCGCCATACAGCGCCGTCGTCCCTCCCGTTACCGTGGCGAGGTCTTTGTTGAAGGCGCCCTTGAGCTGCGAGTCAAGCAAGGTGGTGAACCAGAGCGAATCCGCGTCGTCCACGAGTCGGTCTGCGAAGACACGGCGGCACTCGTGCTGCCAGAGGCAGAGCATCTCGTCAGCCCCACCAATTGTTTTTGGCGACGATTGCAGAACGCCCTGGAAGACCTTTGCGACGTCGCGCAAGTTGAAGGTGTAGTGCGATTTGGCCGGCGTCGGGAGCAGCTCGGCCGAGATGGTGGTGTACACCGCGACGGTGCACGCAACCAGTTTGCTGCAAGTGGCCTTCACGTCGCCGCCGAAGTCTGCGAGGTGCCACGCGAGGATGGTGGAGAAGATGCGCTCGAGCGAGCAGGCCGAATAGTCCGTGAGCCACAGCTGGTTGAAGTGCCGCATATAGCGCGGAGTCACGTGGTTGCGGCCCCCGCCCGGAGGCCCCATCGCGGCGACAAACTGCAAGTCGACGAGCTGGCGGAAGAAGAGCTCTTTTAGGTCGTACCAGCCGCCGTGGTCCATCCACTGGCGCATGAGCTCAATAGGAGGCTGTGCGCCGTACTCCTCCGGCTGTGGCATGTTGAGATCGTCGATGAAGACGACTGCGCGCTTGCCGTACGGCGGGCCGTACACGCCCTTACGCCTCTTGTCGAGCTGTGAATCAACGATGCTCTGCGTCACGCGCGCCTCGGTCTGCGCAGAGAAGGAGAGCTGGATAGTCTGAAAAGCGTCGGATGGCAGCTCGTTCAGCCGCTGCGCGAGGAGAATCGTCTTGCCTGTGCCTGTGTTGCCAGTGAGCAGCAACGGCACGCTGTGCTTCACGAGAACGTCGGTGATGTAGCCCACCTGCACGGACTCGATGGTAGGGACGTTGATGTCGTGGAACCTTGCGCCCTTCGGGACGCTGTACGCACATATTGTGCTCATCCAGTCGCGCCACTGCGGCGCGCCAGACGAGCAATCGATGGCGACGTCGTACACCGTCTTGCCGGCGGGAAAGAGCTTTGATGCCTTGATGGCACCCGCCGGCCGGCTGGAGGGCGGAACCTGCAGTACCGGAGCGCCGGGTATGTCGAGCTCCGCCGGCAGCTCCTTCTGCAACAGGGAGCGGAGGAAGGTGTCAAATTTTGAGCGGCCATCGTCATCGACGACGCAACCCAGGCTCCACACGAGCGAAAACAAGAAGTAGCAGGTCAGGACGTCGGCCGACTTGGCGCTGTCTACCGGGCGAGATTGGTCCACCTCGGCGACGCGCCAGGCGTCGAGGTGGGCGAGCAATAGCCGCATTAGTCCCTGCACGAGATTTATGTCTTGGGCCGGCACGGGCGCGCGGCATGACTTGCGCACGAAGAAGAGGCAGGGCTCGACAAGCCACTCAAACAAGTCCTGCAGTAACGTCTTGTCTGTCTCGCTCACCGTCGGCGGAAGCGCCTCGAGCCACGACGCGAGGAGTGGCCGCCAGCCGAGTTGCGACGGCTCCATGTACACCATGCCGACGCGCGAGACAGTCGCAGGCGAGGCTACGGAGAGGTCCATCGGCTCAAAGAGCAGGTTCATCCTCGGCGACATCGAAATGATCTCGCCCGAGACGAGGCAGAGCTTCTTGTTGTCATCCAGGACCGTGTTCATCGACTCGATCCAGATCGCGTCAACTGGCCCATCGAACACCATCCAAAACCGCTCGCCCGACGTGTCGTCGCAGCAAGAGCGGAACATGACGGCGAGGATCCCGTCCGACCACTCGTGCGATACCGGGTCGAACTCGCCGTACAGACGTCCGAGTGGCACTGATTTGGGGTTGAGCGTGGGCGTGTTGATCTTCACTTCGGTCGGGTTGCCGCCCTCGGCGAGCAAGGACAACGCGCGGCTGAGCACGCGGTAACACGATGTCTTGGCTGCGAACGGCTCGCCAACGATCATGAGCCCGTGCCGCACAAGCACCATCTCGTGCAGCTCGAGGACCTTGGCGAGAAAGTTGTCGACGGGCTGCAGCCGGAGCTCAGTGCAGGCTTCGCGTGCGGCGCTCAGAATCTCTTCGTAGTCGGGCTCAGGCAGCGTGATGCCTGGAAAGAGGTCTGACGTGATTCCGTTGAAGAGCGGGACGTCGGGCGAGAGAAACTTGGGCAGATTGACGTCCTTGATGGAGCGGAGCACGAGCAGATTTTCGTCGTCCTCCGGAAACTTCCTCTTGAGTGCACCGGCGGCGGTAAGGACTGACTTGACGGCGCGCATACCGTAGTCGTAGTGGTCCTGGCTGCTGAGTTGCTCGGAGCAAAGTGTGTATGTCTGCACGATCTTACGCGCGAGCGGGCGCGCTTCGGAGAAGCCGTACGACATGAGGGAGATTTCACCAATCATGGCGTAGTCGGGCACCATCATGGCGCACGGGCGGAAGAGCGCCTTGAGGTTGTCGGGCAGCTCAGAGCGGCCGGCGTAGCCGGGGTTCATGGTGATGAAGACCGCACACGAGGCGTCGAGCGGCAAATCGGTGCCTTCGAAGAGGAACCGCTTGAGGCCCTGCGTCGATGCGCGCTGGATGGTGAGTATCTGCTGCGCGATCACAGAGAGCACCTCGAGGTCGATGCGGTTGAACTCGTCGAAACACGCCCACGCGCCCGCAGCAGCCAGCCCCTTGAAGAACTTTGCCATGGCGAGGTAGTCGAGCCCGTCGGAGCAATTGAAGACGACGCACTGCTTGGCAATCGCCTTTGCAAGGTCCTTGGTCGTCTCCGTCTTGCCGGTGCCGGCAGGACCCTCTGGCGCGCCGCCCAAATTGAGCTGGAGGGCACCCATCAAAGTGCGGTAGCAGCGATCTGTGAGTGAGGTCACCACGAGCCGGAAGGAATTGCCCAAGTACTCAAATCCATACTTCACCTCGGCGCTAATCATCTTGATGCTAATGTCGGTCGAGCGCACCGGGTCATAATAGTAGCGGAGCTGCGAGATCCAGTTGAAGTCGTTTAGCTTGTCGACCCCTGCCGCAACCATGCTTGTCAGTACGTCTCGCCCGTGCACATCCATAGTCACCATCGCACCCAGGGTGGTGCGCTGGAGCTTCGTCAGGTCGGAACGGACGAGACGCACAATGTCGTTGAGCTGCTCGGAGCAGGTGGCCTCGTACTCCCTCGCGCCCTGCAGCCCCTTCTCGGCGATGAGCACCTCTGCCTCGCGCGTCCAGTATATTTGGTCGACGACGAGGACCACCATGCCCGGCCACTCAATCGCCCAGTCGATGCGGCGAGACGTCTTGTACGCCGCCTCGGACCTCTTGATCTGTGTCGAGACGGACTGCTTCATCGCGTCCTCCACCTGGAGCAGCCACTTCTCGACCATGCCATTTGCGGCGTTCGGGTCGACAGGCGCGTCTAGAGGGACGACCTCGCCCTCCACGGACTTCATGGCCGTGATGAGGAGCCCTTCGGTGAAGTCGAGCGAGGCAATACCCTCGAAACACTTTTTGAGGTGCGGCTGCACGCGCATCGGGTCCTGCGAAGGGGGTGTCACGCGCATCAGGGGTGTCGCCGCGCAGGTGGGGTGCAACATCGGGTGTCGCCTTTGTTTCGGAGAGAATCTGGAGCAGCTCGTCGTTGGAAAGGAAGAAGAGGCGGGCGAACGAGAGTCGCTTCGCCTCCAAGTAGTCGTTGAGTCCCTTCTGGATCAAGTCGAGCTTTGAGTTTGCCTCCTGCCACGACGCGAGCAGGCCCTCCGTCGCGGTTGCTTGCAGCACGTTGGGTTTGGCCACGGTCGACGCCATCACCTTCCGCCATAGCCGATCCACCTGGGTGAAGCGCATGGCCTCCTGCGGCATCTGCCGCATGATGTCTTCCGATGAGAAAATTGGCTCGAGGTACAGCCAGACCGACTGACACTTGAGCCACTCGTCGATGACCTCCTGCATGCCGATCAGCTTTGCCTCCCACGCGTGCACGCGCGCCTCGAAAGGGCGGATGAAGGGCGACCCACGCATCGCCTGTGTCTTCACAATGTGGTCGTCGAAGAGCGACTGGATCTCGTCCAGGGCACGCAAAATGTGCGTGCCGGTGTCGCGATACTCGGCCGTATCAAAGACGACCGGCCTCCACTCGGCCAACATCTTGTCGAGCGTCTTTTCGAGCGAGTGCTCCTTCGAGGCCATCTCCGAAACCTCCTGGAGCGCCGCCAAGTCCTTGTCGACACCCTCCTCAAGCAGCATCGCCAGAGTTGTGACGCCGGGCTGAGGCTTGACGCTCTTGCCGAGCGTCTCGTCCAGGTGGCGCCAGTGGCGCTCGCGAAGGCCCGGGTTCAGCACAGCTGCAAGTAATGGTAGGTGTTCTTTGAAGTCGTCCAGCTTGGCGCGCACCTGACTTATGACACCGAGTGGCCCCTCGTGCCCGACCAAGAGCTTGCTGACCTTGTACAGCTGCCGCCGCCACTCGTCGACGTCTTGCTCGACTTGCTCTGTGGAGATTTCGACGACAGGCCCCTCCATCCAGGTCGGGTGCGCGCGCGAGAAAGCGGCGGCGATGCGCCACAAGTTCGCGTGAGGCTCGAGGGCCTTCTCCAGCTCCGCAAGCTGCGGATACTCTATCTGCTCCCAGCCGAAGAGTACAGCTCGTGAGTTGTACAGCGCCCCCTGCTGCTTGGCAGCCTCGAGCTGCTCCTTGAGCTCCGTGACGTGCGCAGACGTCTCCTCGACGTTGCTGTTGGCGTTGAAGGCCGTCAGCGTCTTCGCCTCTGCCTCCCACGCCTCGAGTTGCTCGCCAAACCGCTCGCGGTCAGACTGCAGCTGCTCCTGAAACTGGATCGTATCGCGCTCCTGTTTGAGCTGCGCTGCCGCTGCCTGTTGCTCGATACGATGCGGCCAGCCCACTGCCTCGTGCAGCGCGGCGGAGGTCTCGTCTGGTAAGGCATAGGAGAACTGGTCGAGCACCGCCGCGCGCGCAAGCAGCTCGGTGGCAACGGTAAGACTGATGTCCCCGCACTCATCCGCGGCGGAGTCGAGCTGCTCCTTCATCGCCATCGCCGCCTCAGTCGAGTCCGAATCTTGCGTGAGCGAAGCTAAGAGCGACGAGGAGCGGCTCGCGACCGAAGCCGTCTTCTCAACGAGCTCGGCGTGAAGGAGGTCCGCAACGCCGCGTTGCAGAGTCTCAGCCTTCGCGACAAGCTCGGCACGGAGCTCCTCCGTGTGGACCAAGAGCAGCCGGCAGTGCACCTCGGATGGTGCCGCCGCTCGCACTGTCTCGGCCACCTCGCCCCAGCGTCGCAGCTCAACGCCAAAGGCCTCGAGGCTCGGCGCCGACTCGCGCAAGCCATCGAGGTAGCCGCTCTCCGCCATACTGGCCAGCTCCTCGAACTGGGCCATGTGCGCACGCAGCTGCCGCGGCCGCTCCAGGGAACGCTCAACCATCCTGCGCACCTCGCCACGTGCTGCCAGCACACTCATGCGTCGTGGGCAGAGGCGTGCGTCGTCGGAGGCAGCCTTATCGAGCGACCGTAGCTCTTCGAGTGCATCCACGCCCAGCTCAGAGGCGACGACGGCAGGCAAGCCCGCGGTAGCACCGGCAGCGCGGTCAAAGAGCCCCTCGAGCGCAGCCGCCACCTCTTCGAGAGTCGGCGCAAAGACGAGCGAGCTGTCCTCGAGCCGCAGGGCAACCGCGAGCAGCGGTGGCGCGGCGGGAGGCCATTCGTGCACCCACTGAATGACAGGTGAACTGCACTCCGACGCTGGCACTGCAAACCTGCACACGAGGCGCAGAATCTCCGCGAGCGTCGAGTACTCGAGGGCCTGCAGCTGATCTTGCATCATGAGGCGCAGTAGCTGCAACAGCCGAGGGCCGCGCCCATGGGCGTAGCTGTTGGTGGAGAAGCCCCTCATCGCCCCGACTTCCTGTGCGAGAATGCGCTCGCATGCGGGCACCCATTCCTCACGAAGGCGCCGGCCGACGCCGTCGACGTGTGTCGCTTGTGTTTCGATGAACTCATCGAGCCTGCACGGCAGCTCCATAGGAAGCCCAGCGACGAGTGAGGTGGCGCTAAGCCAGAGCGACTCAGCCCACACGCGGCGGGTGCAGCGGAGCAACGCGGAGTCCGCAACGAGAGCTGGTGGCGAGGGGAGAGGGGTGGCGCCCGTCCCCGCCGCTGGCCATATCGCTTCCACCCCGAGGGACGGCGCGGGCGCATCGGAAGGCGGTGGCAGCCCAGGCGGCGTCGAAACTGAGCAGGTGCGCAATGACTGATCGAGCGCTGCCCGTCCCATTGCCTGGCTGTAAATCTCGAGCTGCGCACCAAGTGCCTGGCTGGTGATGCCCTCGAACCAAGCGACAATCTGCGCCGGAGCAGCAACCGTTCGCTCTACCCCTCCACCAAGGGCGCACTGATGATACCGCGCCTCGGCTTCAACCTGGGAGCGCAACGCTCGAGCGGCGCCCAATCGTGCGCGGAATCTCCTCTCGTCCTCACTATCAAACTGCAGGTTCAGCCGAGTCACTTGCTTCGTGCGGCCGCTCCCCCATCGTATCGTGAATGTTCCGCTTGCAGGGTCATGTCGGATCACCGTGCAAGGCTCCCACGACGTATCGCCTGAGGTCGAGCGGAAGCGCGAGCGAGCCGACACCGGTGTCTCAGAGAGGTGATGCCACGTCTCTAGTAGAAGCGGCTCCATGGTCTCTGGGTTGTCGAAGACCTCGAGCGGCAGGAAGCTCGACGGCAGAGGCTGAGCTGCGTCCGGTGCCGGGGTGAGGCCAAGCTGCGGACTCGACTCGAGCGTCTCTTGGCTGACGGCAACTTCGAGCTTGCCGCCGAGGAGGAGCGCGTCGGGGCCGAATCTACGGACCTTCTGGGTGGCTGCCATGTCGCGGTAGTTGGGACCGGGTGTGCACCCGGCCTCAGCTGCTGCCAGCCATGGCCGTGCAGCTTCTGCCCGGCTGCGCACCCCCGCCTTTGGTGGTGACGGCCTTGACGGCGGCGGCGGGACAGGCTGGGCTGCGTCGGCATCTAGCTCCCCATCGGAGCCCCGGAGGAGCACCTTTGGGATACGGAGCCGTGTCACTGTGCGTGCACCTTGCTCAGCGTCTCCTCTCCGTGGGCGGGGGCGGTATGTGTGCTTGGGAAGCAGTTGAGCACGAGGTGCCGCCTCGCCATTAGGCGCGGTCGGCAGCGTGCTTGCAAGGGTGGATGATTGACGAAGGCGCTGCACCGCACGTATTGCAGCGTCGTCTGCGTCGGCACTCATAGATGTATTGTGGCCCCTCGCCGCTCCTCATGTAACAGACGCGCCGAATGCGGTCTGCGGTCAGCGGCCAACCGCATTTTTTTATACGTCAGTAGCCGCACCCCCAACGTGTGCACGCACAGACCATTCCCGCCCACACAGCACGTCTAGGTCCACCAAAGGCAATTCAGGCCGGGTGCACCTCGCCAGGGTGGCGCGGAGCGTGGATACAAGCGCGGGGTTTTTTTCCTCTCTCTCACTTTTTGTTTGAGTGTGTGAAGCCTGTGAATGAACCTCTCATTACTCATAAGACAGCGCGCAGCGCCATAGGGGGTATTTCCTTCTCAATAACAAGGTCTGTGGGTTCTGCCACACGCTCGGCTAGGCCCTCGGGCTCGGCGCGCGTGCCCAACGCGCGCTCGAGGACACGCGGCGCCAGCGCGACCGCGGTGCCGCGGCGGTGGCGGACGGTGCTCAGCGACAGCGTGCAGTTTCAGTGCACGCGTCTCTCAGAGTCCTTTCCACCACCGCTGCGGGCGCGGCAGACCTCGCTGTGTGTCGCTCTCCACGAAGGTGAATCGCCACGACGTGATAGATGTTAAACGGCTACACACCGCGCACTACACACCGGTGTTGGTGACTCGCGCGAGGAGACTCTCATTCAGACAGCAACGCCGGGTTCTATCATTCTCCCCGCCGTGTGGGTTCTCTCTCCCCACTCTCCTGTGCGCCCTC
>Ga0115008_10001952_pt1 | contig 17053 bp, 7 predicted proteins | sample FraStrMetagenome_FD_87164 | JGI IMG/M metagenome (GOLD analysis project Ga0115008, IMG submission 87164) | Marine eukaryotic phytoplankton communities from Arctic Ocean - Fram Strait ARC3M Metagenome | ecosystem: Environmental > Aquatic > Marine > Oceanic | place: Fram Strait | collected 2012-06-18
TCCCTTCTGGTAAGTTATTTTCTTTTAAAATATCTGCAATTATATGTTGACAAGCAATTGAACATAGAGGTGCTTTTTCAGAACCTTTCCACACACACACATCACCGCAAATCCAAGCCAAAGCAGTATTCCATGCCCAAACTGCTACTGGGAAATTAAATGCAGAAATAATACCAACAACACCAATTGGATGCCATTGTTCTCTCATCACATGTCCTGGACGCTCAGATGGAATGGTTTGACCATTTAATTGTCGAGACAATCCAACAGCGAAATCACAAATATCAATCATCTCTTGCACCTCACCATACCCTTCTTGTAGCGATTTCCCCATTTCATAAGACACTAACTTCCCCAAAGGCTCTTTCAAATCTCTTAATTTGTTTCCAAATTGACGAACAATTTCTCCTCGTTGTGGAGCTGGCATATCTCTCCAAGATTTAAATGCAGTAGTTGCTGTATCCATAACCTTGTCATAATCCGCTCGTGTTGTAGTTTTTACTTTTCCTATTAATTGCCCATCAACAGGAGAGAAGGATTCTATAATAGCTCCACTAGAAAAATGATTTGAACCTGTAGATGTCCCCTCATTAATAGCTTTTACCCCTAATTGTTGTAAAGCTTCTTTTATTCCGAAATCGGCAGCAATGGCTTCCATATGTACTTGAATTTTGTGATTTATTAAATTTTGGGGCGAAGTTAGTAATAAATAATCATTTTTTCTTGATGCAACTTAACGAATACTGTAACTTTAAAGCACTTAAAACTACAGATTATGACTAAATACACCCTGCTTTTTGTACTACTTTTCACGCTGTGCTTCAACTGTAAAGAGAATGCTCCAAAATCGAATACAATAGCACCAAAAAATAAGATAGACCTCGCTGAAAATAATAAAGCTGAATTTGCCATTATTATTCATGGAGGTGCTGGAACAATCCTTAAAAAAAATATGACTTTAGAAAAGGAGATGGCTTATAAAGCTAAGCTTGAGGAAGCCATTAGAGTAGGTTATAATATATTAAAAAATGGAGGTACTAGTCTAGATGCCGTTGAAAAAACAATAAACATTATGGAAGACTCACCCTTATTTAATGCCGGAAAGGGTGCTGTTTTCACAAATGCAGAAACCAATGAACTTGACGCCTCTATTATGGATGGGGAAACCTTAAATGCAGGGGCATCTGCCGGAACAACTACCGTTAAAAACCCCATTAATTTAGCACGTGCGATCATGGATAAATCGCCTCATGTTATGATGGCAGGAATAGGAGCAGAAACGTATGCGAAAGAACAAGGAATAACTCTAGTCGACCCTTCTTATTTTTATACCGAAAGTAGATTAAACGCTCTAAAACAGACAATTAAAAGAGAAAAAACAGACCTTAATAATATAGACAAACAAGCCTTTTACGATCCTGAAATTAAAGATTCTAAATTCGGAACAGTAGGCTGTGCTGCATTGGATAAAAACGGAAATTTAGCGGCGGGGACATCTACTGGAGGCATGACCAATAAACGTTATGGCCGTGTTGGAGACGCCCCGATTATTGGTGCAGGAACTTATGCAAACAACAATTCTTGCGCCGTATCAAGTACAGGGTGGGGAGAATTTTTTATTCGAGGGATGGTAGCTCATGATATTTCAGCCTTAATGCAATACAAAGGGTTATCACTCCAAGAAGCTGCTCATAAGGTCATTCAAAATAAGGTACCCAAATTAGGTGGTGATGGAGGTATTATAGCTGTAGACAAAAATGGAAATATGATTGCTGAATTTAATACAGCCGGTATGTATCGTGCAACCATGAACGATAAAGGAGAATTACAGATTGGAATTTATAAAAACTAAGGCAGTCTATTAACGAATACTACTGCATTCACAACGAATACTATTTTATCGTAAACACTTAAAAAAACAAGCTATTAATACCTGCCTGTTTAGATTACATTTACAGTCTTCTACAATTAGGTTAGACGATAAATAGAATACATTCATTAAATACGACTCCACATGAAATCAAAACATTTTGTTACCATCATTTTTTGTTTAACATTGGTTTTATCTTGTAAAAAAGAGAGTATCCCTCAAGACGCAGACAACCTATTTACGTTCAGAGACTATATCAACTACACCTCCTCTGGTTTACAGTCTGTAACGCAACCAATCACAGTTAATCTCAGAAATGATATTGAAAACTGGAAAAATATCCAAGAATTAGAAACAGATATTTTGAGTATTTACCCTCATGTAGAAGGCACAATAAAAGCTGTAGACAAACACACTCTCGTCTTTACTCCCGACGAACACTTAGAACCGTCCACAGAATATAAAGTAAAAGTCAAATTAGATGGAATTTACAAAACCATGCCTAAAGATTATAAGGATTTCGTATTTCAATTTAAAACAATCACACCAAATTTTAATATTAATACAAATGCTTTACAATCGTACAGTAAACATTGGCAATACATAGAAGCGGTATTAACATCTGCAGATGTTATTTCTCTAAAAGATGCAAAATCACTAGTTGAGGTTTCTCAAAATGGCAAAAAATTAAAAATAGAATTTGATGGCATCAATGCATTTTCAAATCAATTTGAATTTAGAATTGACAGTATCAATCGCTTAGTTGAAGATTCTGAAATACTTATAAAATGGAATGGGAAACCGATACAATCAGATAATACAGGTGAGAATAACATTCCAATCCCAGGAATTAATAATTTCAAAATAATCAATATTCAAACTTTTAAAACACCCGAACAATTTTTATACATCAACTTTTCTGATCCTATAAAAAAAGAACAAAATTTTGATGGTTTAGTCACAATTGAGGGTGTTCGTAAACCAAAATTTGCGGTGATTGGAAACGTTTTAAAAGTGTATCCAGATAAGCCCTTAATTGGCGATATAAAAGTTGATGTTTTTAGAGGAATTAAAAATAACGCCGGCTATACCCTTAAAACACCTTTTTCTGAAGACATTTCCTTTGAGGACATAAAACCTATGGTGCGACTCATTGGTAATGGAACAATTTTACCAAACTCCAATAATTTAAAATTTAATTTTGAAGCTGTTAATTTAAGTGCTGTAGATGTTAGAGTTATTAAAATTTTTGAAGATAACATCTTACAATTTTTGCAAGACAACCCCCTAAACAGCAATAATAAAAACAATATAAAACGCGTTGGTCGTCGCATTGCTAAACAAACAATACAACTGCAATCTGCAGCAGAAAACTCGGGACAATGGGAAGCCTACAGTATAGATTTATCAAACTTTTTCAAAGCAGATGCTGGGGCTATTTATCGTATAGAAATTGACTATAACAAAAACTACTCTCTGTATCATTGTCAAGGAGAACAAAATGAATTATCAACGGATAAAAACGATGCATATCAACATGAATATACGACATTATCTGCTATTAATAATGACTTAAAAGAAGAAGAATACTGGGATAATCGCGCCTATAAATACAGAACACATTCATACAATTGGAGACAAAGAGACAACCCTTGTAATAAGGCTTACTACAGTGAAAATCGAATGATTGCTCAAAATTTAGTTGCGTCCAACTTAGGCGTTATCGCTAAGAAAGACATGGATAACACCTATTATTTTGCAGTCACCAATATTTTAAACACAAATCCTGAAGCTAATGCAACCATCAAACTATACAACTTCCAACGACAAGAAATTGGCAATGTAACAACGAATAAGGAAGGACTAGCAACTTATAAGGCCAATAAATATGCCTCATTTGCAATTGCAACTAAAAACAATAACACGAGTTATATAAAACTCTCCGACGGGCATGCGCTATCCCTGAGTAAATTTGATGTTTCAGGACAGAAATTACAACGTGGTATCAAAGGTTATATTTATGGAGAGCGAGGGGTATGGAGACCAGGCGATTCTCTGTTTTTAACATTTATACTTAACGACAAAGAAAATCCCCTTCCCAAAGGACATCCTGTAAAAATGGAAATCACAGATCCTTACGGAAAACTGGTATACAAACATATCACCACCGATAACGTCAACAACTTTTACAAATTTATTGTTCCAACTTCTACAGATGGAAAAACAGGTAATTATAATGCAAAAGTTTCTGTTGGAGGTGCACAATTTCATAAAGGTTTAAAAATTGAAACAGTAAAGCCTAACCGTTTAAAAATTAAAATTGACTTTAAAAATGAAATACTTTCAAACACAAACCCTATCGAAGGAGCACTAGAAGTCAAATGGTTACATGGCGCTCCTGCAAAACAAATTAAAACAGAAGTTAAAGCAAAGTTTAGTGCCTCAAAAGCAAATTTCAAAAACTATAAAGATTATATATTTAATGACCCTACAAGACAATTCAATACCGAAGAACTCAATGTGTTTTCAGGTACTTTGAATGCAAACGGTCAAGCCCGTATTAACACCAAGCTGGATATTGGTAAAAATGCACCGGGAATGCTCAATGCACAATTTTTGGTAAGAGCTTTTGAAAATGGAGGTGATTTTTCTCTCGATGCATTTACCAAACCATATTCACCGTTTACATCTTACGTCGGTTTAAAATCCCCTAAAGGCAACCTTTACGGTTCATATTTCACAGATACCGATCAACTATTTGAACTTGTTGTCGTTGATAAAGACGGGCAGCCTATAAAACGAAATAATCTTGAAATCAAAATTTATAAAGTAGAATGGCGCTGGTGGTGGAATTCCTCTTACGACAACTTATCAAATTATGTTTCTAGTAATTATCACAGACCTATTTTAGACCAAAAAGTATCAACAAAAGTAAACGGCAAAACAACCTTCACACTTAAAATTCCTGAAAATGAAAGAGGCCGTTACCTCATAAGAATCTATGACCCTGTAAGTGGTCATGCCACAGGTCGCACTGCCTATTTCTATAAAGATTGGTCTGGCATGTCTACTAAAAACAATAAAGAAGCGGCTAAAATGCTGGTATTTACTAGTAACAAAACTCAGTATAATGTTGGCGATACAGCAGAAATAAAATTTCCCTCTGGTAGTGAAGGTCGTGCATTAGTAAGTATAGAAAACGGATCTGATATCATTGATTTTAAATGGGTAAACACTAAAAAAGGTGAAACTACAGTTACTGTTCCTATCACTTCAGAAATGGCTCCAAATGTGTTTGTAAATATCTCATTACTGCAGCCTCATGATATTACGAGTAATGATTTGCCCATACGATTATACGGTGTTATACCAATTTTAGTGGAAGACCCTAAAACCATTCTCCAACCAGAATTACAGATGGTAAACGTCTTAAGACCAAAAGAAGAATTTCAAGTTTTTATTTCAGAAAAAAATAATAAGCCAATGACCTATACTATTGCGATGGTCGAGGAAGGCTTATTAGATTTAACGCGTTTTAAAACACCTAATCCTTGGTCAGAATTCTATTCTCGAGAAGCCCTTGGCATTAAAACTTGGGATATTTTTGATGATGTTATTGGAGCGTATTCTGGAAGTATTGATCAAGTATTTGCGATTGGAGGTGACGGTAGTGCTTTAAAAGGAAAAAACAAAAAAGCCAACCGTTTTAAACCAGTAGTCACTTATTTAGGACCTTTTGAGCTAAAAACAGGACAAAAAAGGTCTCATAACATTAAAGTTCCTAATTATATCGGCGCAGTGCGCACTATGGTCATAGCGGGTCACAAAGAAAATGAAGCCTATGGGAGGACAGAGAAGTCTGTTGAAGTTAAGAAACCTTTAATGGTATTAGCGACGCTACCTAGACAATTGAGTCCTGGCGAAAAGGTCACGCTTCCTGTTACTGTTTTTGCTATGGAACCAAACGTAAAAAATGTAACGTTAAGCTTAAAATTAAGTTCTGGCATTTCTGTGATTGGAAGCAGTACCAAGCAACTTACATTTGTAAAACCTGATGAACAAATGGCCTTTTTTGAACTCGATGTATCAAAGGCGAAAGGCGTTAGCACTGTTGAAGTCATCGCCACAGGAAACGGTGAGAAATCAACTTATAAAGTAGAACTCAACGTTACAAATCCGAATCCAATAACCTCTAAATATGAGACTCTCACATTAGAAGGAAACACATCAAATCGTTTAGAATTTTCAACTTTTGGTGACCCAGGAACTAATGCAGCTATTGTAGAATTTTCAACGCTACCTCCAATGGATTTCTCTAAGCGATTGCAATATTTAATTCGCTATCCCCATGGATGTGTTGAACAAACCACTTCTAGTGTATTTCCCCAATTATTCTTAAATGATATCCTTGATTTAAAATATGAAGAAAAGCTAAAAATCCAAGCCAATATAAAACAAGGTATTAAACGATTGGGCAGTTTCCAAAGACCTAACGGAGGATTAAGCTATTGGATAGGCGAGAACGACACCAACGATTGGGGCACGAGCTATGCGGGACACTTTATGATAGAGGCTGAAAGTAAAGGCTTTGTGTTACCGCTTACTTTTAAAACAAATTGGTTGCGATATCAAAAACAAGCGGCAAGAAATTGGAGACCTAGCTACAGAAACCACAATTCAGATTTAGCTCAAGCCTATAGATTATATACTTTAGCACTATCAGGACAGCCCGATTTGGGTGCTATGAACAGACTTAAAGAATTTAGCGAACTTTCTAATGAAGCCAGATGGCGTTTGGCTGCTGCCTATGCTCTAGCTGGTCAAAAAGAGGCGAGTAAACAGTTAGCATCCCTAGCCAACATTAACTTTAAGTCTAAAAAGCACACTGACTATACGTACGGATCGGCAGATCGCAATAGAGCGATGGCTTTAGAGACTATGATTATTACTAATGATGATAAAGCCAGAGATATTGCTGAGCAAATCGCAAAAGATTTATCGAGTAGTCAATGGATGAGCACCCAGACAACTGCATATAGTTTATTGGCGATGGCTAAGCTCGTCCAGGCTAACGGAGGAAAAGATATGAGTTTAACATACACCTTTAATGGTAATACTGAAACGATAACTACCAAGAGCTCTATTGCGCAAAGAACACTTCTGGTTAACGAGGGTGCCAATTCGTTACAACTAGACAATAAGGTAGACGCTATAGTATATATTAGGGTTTTAAATTCTGGCCAATTACCATTAGGCAAAGAATTGACAGTTCAGCGTGGCTTAGGGGTTTCTGTAGTGTATCAAGATCTTCAAGGGCATCGCTTAGACATAAAACAACTACAACAAGGGCAAGATATCATAGCAAAAATCATAATTGATAATAAAGAACCTCATCCAATACGCGATGTAGCATTAACCCAAATATTTCCTTCTGGATGGGAAATTGTAAATACACGTTTCACAGATTTTGGAGATACCACAACGAGTCAAGCGCGCCATACAGATATTCGTGATGATCGTGTAAATTTCTATTTCAATATTGGAGGCAGTGGAAGTAATACTGGTAAAAAAGTGTTTACAGTAATGCTCAATGCTGCGTATCTCGGCACATACTATCTCCCTGGAACACAAGCAGAAGCCATGTATGACAACGATTTCTTTGTAAGAAATAAAGGGCAATGGATTGAAGTAATAAAGTAATAATACCACTTTTAAAAGCTATCATTACTTTTGGCAGTCAAGACATCCAATAAGACAATTACAAATTATAAAAATAATTAATTATACTCACTCAAAAAGAATCACTGATAATGCAGACAGAAGACAAAGAAAGCACCTATTACACTGTAATTTAGACCTCTATATAAACTAAAGCTGTTATTGGGCGCTATGATGACAAATAAAACAGAGGCTCTTGCTCAACTAAAAACTGGTTTTTTAGGCATTAACAGTGCAAAAAGCGGAATTGAAATTACAGTAAACTATAGAAAAAACCGTGGGGCTATCAAGTAATGAAAACAATAAACCGATCATTTAATTGCTCAAAACAAAGAGGGAAATCAATGATATACATTATCATGTGAAAATTTGTAGAGTAGACTAGTAATCTGACTTCAAAAACAGTGAATCATAGTTTCAGAGGGATTTATAGAATAACGATGTAGTAACGGCATTAATTACAAATAAGAAAACAGTAAGGCCTTGATAGTCATTAAAAGCTTAAAAAAATTAGTATTACAAACATATTTTTCAAAAATAGAATAATTTAAAATGGAGTCTAGTGTATAGAGTTTACAAACAGATTTCTTATTTAAACGGCATCAGTATAACCAAAAACAGAACAGTCAAAAACATTTAAATTAATGTACCGGATAGGCAGATTTTTACAATATCACAAAAAAGTAATCGTACTTATTGTACTGCTATTAGCTTATATTTTTTGCTTACCAACAACCTTATTTAACAACCCAACTTCCACAGTTATTACGAGTCGTAACAATGAATTATTAGGTGCTCAAATCGCCTCAGACGGGCAATGGCGTTTCCCTCATAATGATAGCATTCCAGAGAAATTCAAACATTGCATTATACAATTTGAAGATGCGTATTTTTATAATCACCCTGGATTTAATCCGATTTCCATGTACAAATCACTACGTAAAAATTTAAGCTCAGGAAAAGTAAAACGTGGCGGCAGTACATTAACACAACAAGTGATTCGCTTATCAAGAAAAGGACGCGCTAGAACCTACTTAGAAAAATTTAAAGAACTCATTTTAGCGACACGATTAGAATTACGAGAATCTAAAGAGGATATTCTTACCTACTACAGCAGTAACGCACCTTTTGGAGGTAATGTAGTTGGTCTTGACGCCGCATCTTGGCGCTATTTTAATAGGGCTCCCCACCAGCTCTCATGGGCCGAAAGTGCAACACTGGCTGTTTTACCTAATGCACCTAGTCTTATATATCCTGGTAAAAACCAAAACCGATTATTAGTAAAACGAAATCGATTATTGCAAAAGCTCCTTAAAAGCAATATTATAGATACACTAACATATCATTTATCAATTGCAGAGAACCTACCACAAAAACCATATGCTTTACCACGAATAGCACCTCATTTACTTCAAAAAGTAAGTACTACTCATCGCGGAAAGCGCACTAAGACCACCATAAATCTTAAACTTCAAGAACGCATTAATTACATTGTAAAACAGCAATATAACAGTTTAAAACAAAATGAAATCTACAATGCTTCTGTATTAGTTTTAGATGTTCACACACGACAAGTTCTTGCTTACATTGGTAACACCCCAACAGATAAAGCTCATCAAAAAGATGTAGATATCACAGATAAACCAAGAAGTACTGGCAGTATTTTAAAACCATTTTTATACACTGCTATGTTAGATACAGGCGACTTACTACCTCATACATTAGTAACAGATATACCAAGCCAATTTGGAAGTTATAGCCCAGAAAATTTCAATAAAACTTATGACGGTGTTGTGCCAGCAAGTCGCGCCTTGTCTCGCTCATTAAATGTACCTGCTGTGCGCATGCTGCAAAATTTTGGATTGGATCGGTTTCATCAATATTTAAAGAAACTACGACTCAAAGATTTAAAATACAATGCTAATCACTACGGCTTATCACTTATTCTTGGTGGTGCCGAAAGCAATCTCTGGGACTTATGTAAAAGTTACGCATCACTATCATCCACATTAAATCATTTTTCTGAAACTTCCGGAGAATATTATACTAATGAATTTATTGAACCTACATTTTTGGCTTCAGAAACTGTAGATTTCGGAAAAACATCTACAGATAAAACACTTTTTAATGCCGCATCTATTTACCTTACTTATGACAGTTTAAAAACCGTAAACAGGCCTCAAAATGATGAAAATTGGGAATTTTTTGGTGACTCCAAGCAAATTGCTTGGAAAACAGGAACAAGCTTTGGTTTTAGAGATGCTTGGGCGATTGGAACTACCAAAGACTATGTCGTTGGTGTATGGGTTGGAAATGCAGATGGAGAAGGACGTCCTGGCCTAGTTGGTGTTCAAACTGCTGCTCCAATTCTATTTGAAATATTTAATATTCTACCGCATAGTACTTGGTTTTCAAAGCCATATGACGACATGCAAGAAATTACAATTTGCTCAAAAAGTGGGCACCGCGCGTCAAAAAATTGTGATAATACCTATTTAGATTTTGTTCAAAACACGGGATTAAAAACAGAGCCATGTCCTTATCATATTATCGCACATGTTGATAGCACAGAAACCTATCAAATAAACGCTTCTTGTGAAAATACAAACGATATAAAACACGTACCATGGTTTATATTACCTCCTTTAAAAGCGCATTATTATAAGACCAAAAATCCATTTTACAAATCATTACCGAAGCTACGTTTAGACTGTATTGGAGGAAATCAAATATCAATGGAGTTTATTTATCCGAAAAAAAATACTACCATATACCTTCCAAAAGATTTCAATGAGAAAACCAATGACCTTATCTTAAAGATAGCACACTCTAAACCAAACTCTAGTATCTATTGGTATCTCGGTAACACATATATCGGTACAACTAAAGATATTCATGAATTGGCTATTATTCCAAACACAGGGCAATACATACTCACTGTCGTGGATGAATTTGGAAATGAATTACATCAACCGTTTTCTATTTCCGAATAAAACTCCGTTTAAATTAGTACTTTTGTATTCACAAATTTAACTGCCCCTATTATGTATACTGTTGTTAAAGTAATTCACTCCTATTGGGCTTACCTGGTATTTATTATGCTGGTAATAGCTACATTTAATGCATTAATTAAGTTTTTTGGAGATAAAGAATTTCATGCAGTAGACTTTAGAATTTCACTATCGACATTAATTGTATCCCATATTCAATTACTTATAGGCATCCTTCTTTTTTTTGTGTCAGATTACCTTTCCCTTATTAGCGATATGGGGATGGGAGAGATTATGAAAAATAAGGCGTTGCGATCTAATATTATTGAGCATCCTTTTGCAATGATTATTGCTGTAGTATTTATTACCATGGGTTACTCTAAACACAAGAAGAAATTAACCTCGAAGCCAAAATTTAAAATGTTAGCTATTTTCTACACCTTGGCCTTACTACTTGTTTTAGCTAAAATACCTTGGAGTGTATGGTTTTAATAGTCCCTTACCTCACGCTTTGACTTCTTTTATCAAGTAGATATAGACCGGAAAATGGTCACTAAAACCTCCTGTAAATCCATTTGAAAAACTTCTAAAAGGATAGCCCTTATAACGCCCCTGTTTGTTTGTTATATAGAGTTTATTATAAATACCAGCCTTATAAAATCTAAAAGAGGAATAGTCCTCCTTTCGAAGGAGTGAAGACGTAAACATAATTTGATCAAACAAACTCCAAGTATCTCTGTATGCAGTTGTGCCATATCCATGTTTAGTAAACATAACCTCATAAGGATTATACAACCCCTTTAAATCAAGATCCTGTTTATATGGCTTTGCTTGTAATACGATTTTTAAACTCTCATTTGTTGGATTATCATTAAAGTCACCCATTATAAACACTTTAGCATAAGGGTCTTTAACCTGTAAAGAATCTTTAATATACTTACTCACCTTAGCAGCCGCAATGCGATTTGAACTACTTCGCGCCTCCCCTCCACTGCGCGAAGGCCAATGGTTAACAATGATATGTATACGTTCTCCCTCTAAATCACCACTTACCAATAACTGATCTCTTGTTTGTTTGCGTTTTCGGGTATTTATATCATAAATTTTAACACCATAGACCTCATGATTAACTGGAGTAAATAACGATTTTTGATACAATAAAGCGACATCAATACCTCTGGCATCTGGAGATTCGTAATGAATAATACCATAATCTTTAGCCAATAGTGAGGCATCATTTACAATATCTACAAGTACCTGTCTATTTTCAACTTCACACACCCCAATAATTGCAGGTGTATTGCCAGTAACCTCTAAACCAATATCTGCAATAACCCGAGCCATATTCTGAATTTTTTTTACATACACAAGTCCTCTATTAGACTTCATTTCCATAATAGGACTTTTCTCATCAAATTTTGTGATATCATTTATAGTATCAAACAAATTTTCCAAATTATAAAAGGCTAGAGTATGAATTTTAAATTGTTTCTCTACCTGTTCGTCTTGGGAAAAACCATTAAAACTTACCAGCGTACATATAATTGCCAAATAAAAATGTAATAATCTCATAATGTGGATGTTATTTCGTATTTTAAGTTGCCTCCAGAGCTTAAGCAAAAGTAATCTTTATTCAATAAACAAATTTTCAGCTGAGTAGGAGATATGAAGAATAGTATCTTATTTATAATATTTACAGTATGCTTAATACCCATATCGCTCGCTCAGGAAACTATTGTAAGAGGCAGTGTACTCGATAGTGGTTCGGGTCAACCAATTCCTGATGTTCAAATTACTATTGAAGAAACTAGTTTATTTGTAAAAACAGATTCAAATGGAAAATTTCAATTTCCATACACAGTTCCCTTAGGCGAGCAGATATTAAAAGTTGAAAAACAAAATTATACCACCAAACGCTATCCCATTATTATTTATAAAGGTAAAACAGTTGATATTAGTGGTATAACGCTCACTTATAATTTAAATGACACAAAAGAAGCTTTTATTATTTCAATTTCTGATGAGCATTTAAATAGCGATGATGATGGGCTTACAGATAACATCTCAGGTTTATTGCAAGCCTCTAGAGATGTATTTCTAAACGCTGCGGCCTTTGATTTTAGTACTACATTTTTTAAACCAAGAGGATTAGATAATTCTCACGGAAGCGTTCTCATAAACGGAATTAAAATGAACAAGCAACTTACAGGTCGCCCGCAATGGGCAAATTGGGGAGGAATCAATGATTTACAGCGCAATCAAGAATTCACAATGGGTATGGCTGCAAATGATTATACTTTTGGTGACCTTGCAGGCACTAATAACATCATATTGCGTGCTTCTACATATAAAGAAGGTGGCCGAATATCTTACGCTTCGGCAAATAGAAGTTATAATGGGCGTATTATGGGAAGCTACAGTTCTGGGGTAATAAAGGGCAACTGGTCTTTCGCTATTCTCGCCTCTAAGCGCTTTGGTAAAGAAGGGTTTGTAGACGGCACATTATATGATTCAAATTCATTTGTAATACTTGCGGAAAAAAAAATTAACGAAAGTCATAGTATCAACTTTGCTAGTATCTATGCAAAAAACAGACGTGGCCGTTCTACGGCAATCACAAATGAAGTTTACAGACTTAAAGGAAATACTTACAATCCTTTTTGGGGAACACAAAACGGAAGAATTCGAAACTCAAGAACTCGAAAAATTAATGAGCCTATTGTCATGTTAAATCACTTTTGGAATATCTCATCAAAAATAAAATTAAACACAAATATTGCCTATCAATTTGGAGAAATTGCCAATTCAAGAATCGATAATAATGGCTCAAGACTGGACGCCATAAACGAGGGACAGTATGGTGGAGCACGTAATCCAACTCCCGAATACTACCAAAACTTACCAAGTTTTTTTCTTCAAGAGAACACCCCAACAGCCTACGACTATCAGTTAGCATTCATAGCTCAACAAAACTTTATAACTAATGGTCAATTAGACTGGCTGTCGTTATACAAAGCGAATACGATTAATAATTACGCTATTTATGCGCTTCAAGCAGATGTCATACAAGACCAGAAATTATCTTTCAATACAATGATTGGCGCTAGCTTATCTCAGAATATAAGACTCAATGGAACGATTAATTATCATACACTACGAAGTGAAAATTTTGCTCGTATTGAAGATTTATTAGGTGGGTCTGGCTATTTAGATATTGATGCTTTTGCCGAACAACAAACAGATCAACAAACAGAGAGTCAAGCACAAAGTGATTTAAAAAACCCTAATAGAGTTGTTAAAGAAGGGAATCGTTATAAGTATAATTATGACATTATTACGCATTCACTTGACGGTTTCGCTCAAGCCCAATTCAAATATAATGCAGTAGAATTTTATACAGGTATTACTCTTGGCCAAACCTCATACCAAAGAGATGGCCATTATGAAAATGGTTTTTTTCCTGGTGATAAATATGTAAGTTCATTGGGTGATGTTAGTTCATTTGGAAAAAGTGAACGTCTATCTTTTTTAAACTACGGAATTAAAATAGGGTTAACCTATAAAATTACTGGAAAACATATAATAGATGTCAACGGCAACTATTTTACCAGGGCACCAGCCATTAGAAATTCATTTAGTAATGTAAGACAAAGCAATCAAACCGTATTAGGATTAGATAGTGAAAGGATACAATCTATGGATATAGGTTATATATTTAGAAATTCTATAGTCAAAATGAGACTTACAGGGTTTTATTCTAACGTTAAAGAAGGTACAGATATAGGATTTTTTTTTACTGAGAATTCAAATAATTTTGTCCAAGAAGTTCAAACCAATATCTCAAAACAACGCCTTGGTATCGAAGTAGGCGTTGACGCTAAAATAACACCAACCATAAATTTAAAGGCTGCTGCATCAGTTGGTCAGTTTATCTTTTCTAATAATCCAAACGTCTACTATATCGCGGCTGATTTTAAAAATAGTAATGGTGAAAAAACTGTTCTCACCTATGGCGATGGAACCACAGCCTTAAAAAATACACATCTGTCTGGAGGTCCTGAACGGGCCATTCAATTAGGTTTTGAATACCGCGATCCTAATTTTTGGAATATTGGTGTGACTAGTAATTTCTTTTCTAATGCTTATATAGATGCAAGCGCTTTAAAACGATCTGCGTCGTTTAGCCAAGATATTAGTCTGTTACCTATAGATTCAAATAACAATTTAATTATTCCCGAAGGCGGTAATATTAGCGGTTATACCTTCAACAATTACGATGACAATACCGCAAAAAAATTATTACAACAAGAACAATTGGACAGCTATATCCTTGTTAATATAATTGGCGGAAAATCATGGCGAATAAAGCACTACTACCTTGGTGTTTTTGCGACTGTTAATAATATATTTAATCAAAAGTATATCACGGGAGGTTTTGAACAATCTCGGCGGGTAGATTATAAAAGTCAAATTGAAGAGCAAAATAATGCAAATGGTCCCCTATTTGGAAATCGCTATTTTTTAGGAAATGGCACAACATACTACTTCAATGTCTTTATTAGATTTTAGAAAAGAAAGCTCATAACAAGAAAAACTATTGCAATGAAAACATTTAAAATTAATATAATATTGGCGCTACTATTTAGTGTATTAGGATTTGTAAGTTGCATTCAAGATGATAATTTTAACACACCCAACTTATCATTTCAAGAACCAGAAATTTCAGCAAATCAATTGCGAACATTAAATTCTCTCGCGGGAGACTTAGCACAAGAACAGGATAATGGAGGGACTCTAGACTATACCGATCAATCCACCACAGTATCCTATACATTCAATGAAAATGACGAATATATAAGCGGTTATGTTATATCGTCTGATGAAGCTGGTAATTATTTTGAAGAGTTAATTATTCAAGATAATTATGAAAACCCGACCATTGGAATTAAGTTATTAATTGATATCAATCCATTATTTACAAAATATGAAGTAGGACGAAAGGTATTTATAAAAATTAATGGCTTATCCGTTGGGATTTCAAATGGCGTTTTAGCAATAGGTGCCTTAAACGGCACTCGATTGGATCAAATTCCATCATCAGCAGAGACTCAAATTATCCAAAGATCTAATGAAGTTGCTGTGATTATGCCCTTAACATTGCCTATTTTAGAATTTTCAAGTGATAAAACGAATATCATGATTAGACTGACTGACGTTCAATTTAATCGAGATGAAGTTATTAATAATTCGTTTACATTTGCATCAGAACAATTTGACGAGTTTAATGGCGAGCGCATATTGGAGAGTTGTACATCCGATGTCTCTGCTATTTTAAGCACAAGTACTTTTTCAGACTTTAAAGGATTGAATTTACCAACAGGGAGCGGAACTATGGATGCTATTTTAACCAAAAATTTCTTTGGCGAAGTCTTTAATTTATCTATAAACACCCCAGAAGATATCGTATTTACAAATTCAGAGCGTTGTGATCCTACAGAATTGAGTTGTGGTTTAGCTGTCACTATTGGCATGACTACGCTTTTTGAAGATGATTTTGAAGGTCAATCCACAAATACATTAATTTCAGGAAATGGCTGGACCAATTATATAGAAGTGGGATCAGAAGGGTGGGAAGCCTATACTCAAACTGGCACTAATGCCTCTCAAGGCATTTCAGCAAGAATTGGTTCTGGCAATTCTGGAGATGCAAGTACAATTGCTTGGCTAATTACACCACAAATTGATTTAGAGGCTTATAATAATACAACTTTAAACTTCCAAACCTCTAATAGCTTTTCTGATAGTAGCACACTAAAAGTGCTTTTTTCAAACGACTGGGACGGTTCTGAAAACAACATCGTATTCGCCAATTGGGGAATCGTTTCTGACGCCTATATTACCCAAAATGATGATTTCTTTGGGCAATGGTTTGAATCTGGGAATGTGGATTTATCATGTGAATCAGGACAGGTCTACTTTGCCTTTAAGTATATTGGAAATGGCCAAGATATTTTTAACGGTACTTACGAATTAGATGCTGTAAGCATAAATGCTCAATAATATATAAATAATTAATCCACCTTATCGTTTAGTTGTACATCATTTCACAATCACTTCCTTGTTTTAATACTATTCATGTAATCTTTTGAAGTAATTTAGCAAATAACTAAAACAATACAATATGGAAAACTTAACCACCTATAGTATAACAGTATTTATGGCCTTTTTTGCTATTATGAATCCAATCGCTAATACACCTATTTTCTTAGGTCTAGTTGATGGTGAAAATAAAGAAAGAAAAAAGAAGATTGCTAAAACCGCTTCAATTACAGCATTTATAATAGTTGTTGCTTTTATTATTGCTGGAAAATATATTTTCGAATTATTTGGAATTACAATACCTGCATTTAAAATAACAGGAGGAATTCTGATATTTTATGTCGGATTTGAAATGCTAATGACTAAGAAATCCAAA
>Ga0115008_10001954_pt1 | contig 17039 bp, 23 predicted proteins | sample FraStrMetagenome_FD_87164 | JGI IMG/M metagenome (GOLD analysis project Ga0115008, IMG submission 87164) | Marine eukaryotic phytoplankton communities from Arctic Ocean - Fram Strait ARC3M Metagenome | ecosystem: Environmental > Aquatic > Marine > Oceanic | place: Fram Strait | collected...
TGTCGTAAGCATACTTTCTCTGATCACTCCTGCTCCGTTTGTGGTTAGAGCAATTTTGCTTTTGGGGTTTATTTGGTTCTATCCGAGACAGCAAGATGCAAGTTTGGTTTATGTTCTTGTTCTCGGAGATTTGGGACACTCGCCAAGGACTTACAATCAGTGCGCGAGTTTAATAAAAGCTGGAAAAAAGGTTGTTCTGTTTGGCTTTCTTGAGTCCTCTTTGCCGCCTTGTAGCGAAGATCATATAAAGAATAAATCTCTTATAATCGTGTCTTTGAGTTCTTTCCGCTGCGGATTTATCAAAAATAACCTGCTTCGTTATTTCGTCAAAACTGTTCTTCAAACGATCGCCATTTTTTCCACACTCATTCTTTCCTCGATTAAATCTGGCTCTACTCCAGCTCATTTTCTCGTCCAAAATCCACCCTCGATTCCTGCTCTTTTCGTTGTCTACATCTACTGCCAACTGTACGACGTGCAATTCGTCATTGACTGGCACAATTACGGCTACTCGATTATGCGTGTACAAAAGGCGAATTCTCTTCTCGTCAAAATCGCCATGTTTTATGAAAAATTGATGATGCGTCTTTCCGATTCCAATTTTACAGTTACGAACGCTATGAAAACGGAGCTTGTATCTCATGGAGCTGAAAACATTTCTGTACTTTACGACAAGCCTCATCCGAGATTTCAAAAATTGGAAGAAAACGAGAAAACTGAGTTTTTACAGCGCATCTCGTCAAGTTTTCCAGAATTGAAAGGTGCCCTCAAAAAACCGCTGATCGTCAGCTCGACTTCTTGGACAGAAGACGAAGATTTCGGGATTCTTTTAGACGCACTGAAGATCTGCCGCGATCGGAATTTGGCGCTTACTGTTGCTATAACTGGAAAAGGGCCACAGAAGGATTTTTATAAGCGAGAAATCAAAAAGCTTGATATGAAGAATATTGAAATTGTTACGCCATGGCTAGAAATTGAAGATTATCCAAAACTTCTCGGCGCTGCGACTCTAGGTAAATTTTTAGTCAGCTAATCTAGCCATTTTGTATTTAGTCTCCGACCATTTTTATCTTAATTTTACGAGTTGGTGGCTTTTTTTGACAAAATTCATACACCATCTTTTGACAAATTTTTGCCAATTTTGAGAAAATTTTCGCAAAGGCAACAGATTTTTTGAAATTTTTAAGAAAGTTTCTGCAAATTTGAGTCACTTTTGGCGAGTCTTGACCATTTTTTCATTTTCGACTGATTTCTGACAATTTTTAGACCGAATTTCTTAAAAAATACGAACTTTATTTTTAAATTAAGGTGTTTCGTTGCATACTTCATCATCAGGCTGCGATCTGCCGATGAAAGTAGTCGACATGTTTGGTGCTGGCTGTCCTGCTTTCGCACTCAATTTTCCTGCGATCGGCGAACTTGTCAAAGATGGCAAAAATGGAAAAATATTTAACTCGGCGGATGAGCTCGCTGAACTTATTATTGATCATCTTGAAAAACCATCTCTTATCAGGTTTTTGTTAAATGTCCATTTTTAATGATATCTTTTTTAGTGATTACCGTGAAAATCTGGTGAAAGAGCGAATTTCATGGGAAGATCACTGGTCGGCTGTTGCCTCGCCTCATTTTTCTGTCACTTCTTGAAGTTCCGCGTAGATGCCTATCAGTAACAGTGTTTCTTAGAAATTCAAAACATGCCCACTTTCGCCTTTTCTGTAGTTATTTAATAATTGCGTCAGCCGCTTCGATCTTTCTCGATGATACAAAAACAAAACCAGCGGCGCTTTTTTCTCGAATTCAAAATAGCAAAAAACTTGACTTTTTATTAAAAATTGTTTTTTTTGAAGATTTGCGAAGGCGAAGCGAGCGGGAACCAGAAAGAAAATCGGCTAATTTTGCAGCAATTATGGAACGATCCTTAACTTGCTTCATAAGGATGCTCGAAATCTTTTGCGAAAAGCGTATGTAATTACAGTTATTTTAATCGTACTAAAAATATGTTTTTCAGAAAATCTGGAATTCCCAAATGACCGCCTCGCAGAACTGAAAGACATATCGCACGAGATCGTCCGCGCATTCGAGGATGAGAGAGCAGACGCAGAAGATACAGTCGATACTGCGCTAGAATACCTCGTCTGCTGCTCCGAAATTTTCTCGAAAAAGAGACAGAAGCTTCGTCAAAGATTAATTGGTAAAAAAATATCTTATTTTAAAGTTTATAATAGCTTTGAGCAAAGCAAAATACCTCTTTTGAGCGAATTAACTACACGACTCATTGCCAATTTTCCCCACAAAATTTAAATGTCTTTTAGATTTTCAAGATGCCATTTTGATCAACGACTTTGACGAGCTCGACGACAACTCGAATTTGCCTGATCGTATGACGCTGACTGGGTTCACAGAGATTGAACCTACAGTCGAGCAGCCCGTAACACCTTCCGACGAAGAACTTGCGCGCCAATTCAGCCAAGCTCTGAACAAAGACATTTACGAGGCCGAAGAGCTTCAAGAGAAGATCTTTACCGAAGCAAAGGCCGGACCTTGGAGTCAAGTTAAGCCGCGCAAGGCGAAAGTTGCCGCTCCTGTGCGACTTTTGCCGGAAGAGCAACTTGCCAATTTGTTCCCCGAGCATTCGAAAAGACAGATAGACAAGTCGCTCATCGAATGCGGAACTGTTGATGACGCAGCTATCTATCTCATGAGTAAGGGATTTTATCAATACAAGGACAGAAGGGATTTTTTAGGTATAAAACCCGGCAATGCCCAGAAAAAGAAGAAGCCCTCGCTTGCCCACTCTCTTGACAAACTCGAGGGGCAACTTTCTCGAACAGCAACCTTTGTTGAGCGAGAGATTCGCTCTCACATTCCGCGTTAAGAACCCCTGTACCACTCGCTGTTGCTTACTTCACTCGTTTATTTTATTAAAAAAAATACCGAAACCTTCACGAATTCATATACAACTAATAGTATGCTAGACTTTAACTAAATGTATTTTTACTGCAAAAACTAAAAATAAACAAAATCCAGTTATCGGAAAAATACTCAATCCTTGTTCGATTCTAGTGATGTTATAAATTATATATAAATTATAATGCTACGCCAGTGTGGTGTTAAAAGCTACACGCGAGTGCTTCTCGTGCGAAAGTTGACAATTCCGGAATCGGCGAAATTACTGGGCGTGGGTGAGACTGCAGACAACAAGGAGATCAAAACTGCGTTTTTGAAAAAAGCAAAGCTTTTTCACCCCGACAATCAGGTTCAATTAATAACATACGAAGCTTTCTTTCAACTCTTATCTTAACCCTAGGACGGAGGAGATGCAGAAAAGTTTAAAAAGCTCACAAAAGCAAAAGACGTTTTAGAAAACCATCAAAAAGTACTCGCCACGAGAGCCAAAGCTGGGAATAAGTACAGTACTGGAACTCCGTTTTCATACCGAAATCATGCCAGAAATCATTCTAAATATAATCCGTCAGATCAAAGACAAGAAGACAATGGTTTTGAAAATTCAATAAGATACAAAGTTTGTTTTTTAATTTTTATTCAAACTAAATATCCTTGAAGAAAATGAAATACGATATTTATGAAGCAGAAAGAAGAGCAAATTGGGAGCGGGAGAGGCGTAAAAGCGTTCTACTTTTTTTTGCCTTTAGTTTCTTCTTGCTGCAAATTACTATTTCGTTAATATCATATACTTCTGATGATAAAATTATAAAAAGAAGATTTCTACAGGTTGCCACGGCGAGGAGGACAAATCCAGGAGAGGGTTTTATTATAAAATCATAATTCAAGTAATGATTAGGAAATAAGGACCCTGGTACATTCAAAGTAGCATGTGTATTTTCTATAATATCGGCCACCGCTTTTCTGTCGACTACCTGTGTCCATTTTTGTCTCTCTGCATGTTTGGCGAATTCTACCTTCAGCAGAGCCCATATATACTGTTTTTGCTGGATGAGCTTGTCTGCAGCTATAGTTATCATATATGCTTACAAGTCCAGAACCATAAGTATGCTTGAAGATCATTGGATACTTGCTCGTTGTTGTTCTTTTTGTAGTTGGTTTTTGCGTTGTTGTTTTCTGGCATTCAGGAGTGTTATAGCATTTAGACTTGCAAATCTTCAATTTCTCTTTATTTTCTGCAACAATCGTTGTACGATCCCGCATCTGATGGAGAAAAGTCTTCAAGCAGACAAGCCGACATTCTTTGTCGAGTCCTGATGCGAAGCATCGTTCTTCGTAATGTTCAGATTTGCCAGCGAGCGCGGCTGATAACAGAAAAAATACTTGATAGTTTCTCATTCTCGTCTAGAGCTTTTTTCTAGCAAAAATCTTAGCTTATTTGCTTCGATAATTATTAACCGAAAGTCAATATTTGTCTTCCTAAGTTACAGGGCGAATTTTGAAATTGAATCAGTACAAACCCAAGCCAAAGAAATCATCATGGGCGACTACTGTACATATTACGTGATGCGTGCCAAGTTCGGCGAACGAGCAACGCCTCGTTTTCTCTCACCCCACGACGTCGCTTACATTGATTCTGTGCAACAAAAATGCTCTTCAATTGAGGCTTTTGATCTGATTATAAGAGCAATGGCAAACAGATATTTTTTCAATATAACAGTCTTTTTATTCAGATAGAATCGATAAAAAAGAAAAAAAAATGGTTTTCCGGTTCAATCTTATTGGTAAATTTGAAATCGTTAAAGAGCTAAAAATGATCAATAAGTTGTCCATTTTAATTTTGCTAAAAGCGGCTTAGCGAAGCGAAGAAAAAAGCGCGAAGCAAAGCTTCGTGTAAAAATACCTCAAATTTCATTCTAAATTAAAATCTTAAATTAAGAATTTAGAGGCGAAGCTTTGCTTCGCGCTTTTTGCTCTCTTCGCAAGGCCATTTTTAGGGAATATTTAGGTGGACAACTAATTGGTCACTATCCCCTAAGATTAATGACGATTTTAGCTCGACCAGTTCTGCGAACTCTTCAGGTCCGACCTTTGACCGTTTCTGTCCGTAATCTTTTGGAATCTGACAAAGTCTTCGCCAAAATGGGAGACCGAATCAATGAAGAAACCGTTGCTAAAGTAAAGGGCGTTTTCCGATTTGACATTGTCGAGGGAAAAAGAAAGGTCGTCAAGTCCTGGACCGCCGATTTGAAGAACGGAGAAGGCTCTCTCGTTGAAGGCGAGGGCGCTCGAGTAAGAAAATATGAGTTTTTTAGTTGTAAAAGTTTTTCTAGCCTGACTGCACGATCGTACTTTCCGATGAAGTTCTTTGTAAATTGGCCGCGGGCGAGTTGAACGCTCAGAGCGCGTTTTTCGCTGGAAAGCTTAAAATCAAGGGCAATCTGATGATGGCCCAGAAGCTGACTGCTATTATCTAACTTAAACATCGTTTTCAAAGCCATTATTATCACTGTTCATATTCTGTTCTGGTAGCTTTCTTAAACTATATCAAATAAAGATATATTGTTCAGAAAAATTTATTCTATTTTAAATCAATTAATGAAAAAAAATCTATTTTGAAAGAATGACAGAAAGACTAAAACGTCTTCACGTTATAAAAAACGCGACTCGTCAAGGAGTTGTGATTCCATTTAACCAGTCCTCGCTGACAGAACTTAAAAACGACATTGCGGATGAACTGAGAATGAGCCGAGTGAATTTTCTGTTCAACACACACGGCTGCGAGATCATTGAATTCGACCTCATTCGAGATGATGATATTTTAATTGCATCTGGTACCCTTTGTTAGTTTGCCAAATCATAAAAAAAATAATTTAAAGCGGGGCCGAAATTCGAAAAGCCTGGAAAGAAGAAACCTGCCGAGACTGCAATGTACACGCTTTTGAAAGAAGTGCTTAAAATGGCGCTAAAAATGATCATCGATACAGTCAAAGGTACTCTTTCATCCCTTTTTAAAGTCCTTATTCAATTCTAGGACCTCTTCTCGCCCAAATTGCAGTAGCATGAAAACTTCAAATGCCTGATTTTACCTTAGAACCTGCGTGCCTTCAAGAACGTTATTTATTTAGAACTAGAATTTCAGATTTTTATTCTTAGAATGGGAAAAATAACCCCTTGGCTAGCATCAGTTGCGCCAGAAAAAGAAAATCGATTTCGAGAAGGAAACAAACGAAAAGGAAACTTTCAGAAAAAGCCAAAACTAAAAAAGTGGGAAAAGGAAGATCATATTATCGAAGAAAAAGTAGCAAGATATAACGAAACATTCGACGCAGATGTTCCATTTGCTGGATATCCACTTTCGCCACAGACGCAGCGAGGATTAAGGAGGTATCTGCCGGAAGAATGTACCCCCACGCCAATTCAACAACAGACGATTATGCTCGCTCTTCAGGGAAATGGTAAGTAAGAAGATTATTTATTAAATTTTTCGAAAAATATTTCGGAATTTAGAATTTTTCTTATAAGCATACTGGCTGCTCTCATCGTCCATATCTAAACAAAATTAAAAAGCATGTCATTATTAACTTTCTCACGGAAAAGATATGAAAAAAGGTCGTGAGATTTTATCTGATTTTCGCCTTTCGGAGCCGGCCTTGTAACTGCGAATGAGAAAGCTCTTGTAAAAATTATAACACTAGCAAAAACTGAAAAGTAAAGTCTTGACATTTTCTGGCCAGAAACCGAATTTTAATGCCCTTATGAATTGTCAGTGCCGAATATTAATGAATAACTGTCACAGTCCATTTATCACGTCCACTTACAGTAGTTACGCCTCTTACGACACCCCCGACTCGGCGCGAAAGGTGTCATTACAGGCGATACTTTCGCTGAAAAACTTTTCCGCTCACGCGCGCCATTTCACTTTCAAAATGCACGGCGGGGTGTTTTTTGAAAATTAAATATGAATTCAGATATCCTGGCAGCAGCAAAAACAGGCAGTGGAAAAACACTCGGCTTTCTGATTCCTCTGCTAGAAATTTTATGGAGCAACAGGTGGACGCAAATTGACGGAGTCGGTGGACTAGTTCTTTCTCCTACTCGTGAGCTGTCAATGCAAATTTACGATGTTCTCCGGAAAATTGGACTCAAACACGATTTCTCAGCTGGCCTGGTTACTGGTGGTAAATCGGTCGAAGAAGAGGCGAAAGTTATTTCAAAAACAAATATTATAATAGGTACGTTGTAATAAAAACTTTTTTTGAAATCAAGGAAAAGAATTATTTTTCAAAATTAATTCAGCGACGCCGGGTAGACTCTGTCAGCATCTAGATCAGACGCATGGATTTACGCTGGATAATTTGAAAGCATTTGTTATTGACGAAGCAGACAGGATGCTCGATATGGGCTTTCAAGCTCAAGTTGACCAAATTATTTCATTTCTTCCTTCTATAAGGCTAGGATTCTTAAGTTTTGTTTAACAAGTTTTAATCAATATTTTCAATAGACATGATCTTCGCCATATGCATATCTCTTACCCTAAACGATTATGAACCCAATAAAGACAAACAATGTTGTTCTCAGCAACTTTGGGCACGCAAACGTCGAAACTATCCCGCTTGAGTTTAAAAGATCCAAAATATGTAAATGTCAATTCTGGCTCCAAAAGTGCAACGCCGAAGAATCTGAACCAAACTTACTGTATCGTAAATCAAGAAGACAAACTCAACTTTTTATTTTCATTCATGAAAAATGTGGCGATCAAGGGAACAACGAAAACCGTCGTTTTCTTTGCAACTTGCAAGGTAATTTATTTCTTTGTTGACTAAAATCTTCAAATTTTTTTAAGCAAGTGATGCATGCAAAAGAAGTTTTCTTCAAAATGACTCCTGGTGTTCCTCTTATGCGTCTGCACGGCAAAATGGGACAGCACCAACGCATGGCGACGTACGACGAGTTCTGCAAAAAAGACCGAGCTCTTCTTCTCGCAACAGATTTGGTCGCTCGCGGAATGGACTTTCCAAATGTCGACTGGGTCGTCCAACTTGATTGTCCTGAAAGCGTCGATGAGTACATTCATCGAGCCGGACGGACAGCTCGATCGGACCAGGCAGGCAATTCCGTCTTGGTCTTGAATCCGTCAGAAAAGAAAATGATCAAAGAACTTCGAAACAGAAAACCATCCGTAAATGTCACAGAATGGATTTACAATAAGGAGATGATCGTCGATATAAGTCCAAAACTGCAGTCACTTGCAGCTGAAAGAGAAGAAATAAAAGGATATGGAAGCAGAGCCTTCACAGCTTATTGCAAAAGGTTATTTTTTTCAGATTATTTTTTAAATAAAATATATTTTATATAATAAACTATTTTCTAAAATAGACTTAAGTGTACACATGGCAAAGAATAAGAAGCTTTTCAAATTGGACGAGCTTGATCTTGACAGAATCGCTTCTTCGTTAGGCCTTGCCAAAACGCCTCGATTGAGATTCTTAAAAACGCAGAAATCATCTACTCTTGAGGAAAAGAAAGAAGAAGTGAAAGAAGAGAAAAACGCGCTTGACAGTGAGTATTCTGACCATGATGACAACAACGATGATATGTTCGAAAAGAAGGCCGTGGAAGTCGACGAAGAGGAACTTGCTAATTTGCCGGAAAAGAAGGTGAAAGAAGGACTTTCGAAGAGGCAGAAGAGAAGATTGCAGAGCAAACTTTTGCGAGGAGAAGTAGAAGGTTCAGTGAAGAAGATTGATCAGTCAGACGAGGAAAAAGAAGACTCCGAGGAAGATGAGGTCGATTTTAATCCGAATGATGCGCACTCGAGACTCAGGTTTTTATACCATTTTTTTCAAATTCATTTTGAAATTAAGAGAAGCGGACGTAGAAGATCGAGTGGCTGAAAAAGCAATGAAACGGAGAAAGAAACTCGAAGCAAAAGAAAAGAGCAGAAAACAAGCGAAACTCGATGTTCTCAACAAAAAGGATGATGATGATAATGAGGAAGACGACAATGCGCACTCAGACGAGGAAGAGTTAAATGAAGACACAAACAATTTCTTGAGTAATTTAACGTTTGGCGGAGGCGACTCGGATGGCTCGATACACAGGTTAATTCAAAACAGCAAAGCTCAAAAATTTATGACTTGAATTTCTAGCGATGATGATTTCGAAAGCTACTCTAAGCGGCAAAAACTGTCGAAAAAATCTGAAGAAGTCGAGTACCAGAATGAAGAATCAGATGAAGATATGGAAACGGAAGATTTAGAGGCACTTGCTTTGAAACAACTGCAAAACTAATATACTGTTATATTAGCGAGACTCGTAAATTTGGAATTTAAGAATAATTGAATCGAAATATGGACTCGTCAACGGAACAATTAGTTCCGAGGGAAAGTATTTCTAGTTCTGTAAGTCATTTTTGCAATCAACGAGGACTTATTTCATTTCAGGAAGGAGTCTCGAAATTCGGGGCTGTCTTCATCATTTGCAATGCCGCACTTGGAGCCGGCTTGCTTAATTTTCCGTACGCATACGCGCTAGCAGGCGGCTGGAGGATCAGTCTTATCATGCAAGTCCTTGTCCTGTTGCTTTCCATTTGCGGACTTCATTTTCTGGCCAAAGCCGCAAAAGAGAAGAACGTCTCGAGCTACCAAGACACTGTCCGCGAAGTTGTCGGTGTTCGATTTGGGATCATGTCGATGACCTTTATCATGCTCTACACTTTTGGCTGCTGCATTACTTTCCAGATCGTTCTCGGAGATCAGCTCGATCTTGTTTTTGAGCAGATCTTTTCAAAAACTGATGCGTGGTACCTTGATAGGCGGTTTACAATTACTGTTATTGGATTTGCATCCATCCTGCCGCTCTGTATTCCAAAAGGTGAAATCAACAGAGAGTAAAATAGAAATAAAAAAATTCAGAAATCGGATTTCTACGCCACGCATCTCTGCTCGGTTTTCTCAGCTGTATTTTCGTCGTTTTCGTGATAATAACTCGGTACGCAGATCCAACAGCGGATCAAGTTCCTCGCCCTTCAGTAGTTCCAGAATGGCCCTATTCAATTTCCTCTTTCATGTCCGCTCTTCCAAGTCTATTTTTCGCTTACCAATGTCACGTCAGCTCGGTGCCAATTTACGCGAGTATGGCCGATCAATCGTCAAAATCCTGGATTCTAGGTACATTTGTCTCAGTGATAAATAATAAATGACCTTAGTTGCTGGAATGGCGCTGATATCTTGCTGTTTCGTTTACACTTTGGCTGGCACCTTTGGCTATCTCTCATTTGGCCTTGACGTCAATCCGGATATCCTCAAATCGTATCCAGCTAATGACCCGCTGGTCATCGTTGCACGGGCTCTTATCGCCGTTGTCATGATAACCAGGTGCGTTCAATTAAAAGCCTCAATTTCTAAAAATAATTATTAAAGCTACCCAATTCTGGCTTTTTGTGGCCGCTCTGCCTTTTTGTCAATTTCCGGTCTCGATACTTTTTACCCAGAATTGTCAGAAGAAGAAAAAGTCCGGAAAGAAAAGTGGCGTAGAATTGTTCCGACAATTGTTTGGTTTTGCGCTGCTCTTGCTCTGGCTATTTCTGTTCCGAATATCGCCGACGTTATTTCGATAATTGGATCACTAGCGGCCTTCTTTATCATGATCTTCCCGGGCTTGATTATGGTCGACCTGGCTGTTGATCATATTGGCTGGCAAAAAAGGTTCAAAAATTATTTATTATCAAATTTAAAATATTTTCTAGTTGCTTGAAAATTCTACAAGTTTCGATCGGTTCAATTTTGATAATAACTGGCGTCTGGATTTTCGGCGTCACGACAACTCTTGCCATTTTAAATTTCTAAGTTCCTGGATCACTGTTGTTCCACATATTTAAATGTCTTCTTTTAACCCGTATTATTCACATTCAGTGTGTTTTTTTCTTCTTTGCTCTACCTCATTCTTCGCCCAAATTCATCATTCAATAAAATATCTTAAAATATACACAATCGCTTTTTATTAATGAAACAGTAATGAGGAAAAGATATGCATCAGCACAATCTGGTCCCTCATCTGAGATCGCGCAGGCTCCATCTGTTTCCTCCCCATCTGCGGGCCTCGTTTTCTCAACGATTTGTTCGCGGAAGAGCCTATCACTCCTCAGCGCTAGAACCAGCGAAAGTTGCCATAAATATCGGCAACAATGAGTTTTTAATCATCAAATTAAAATTCAACAACTCAAAATGGCAAGCTACAATCTTCCTGAACTCAACGGAGAAGAAGTCTTCTCAATCCTCAACGGTTTCGAGTTTGGTTCCATCAACGACTCGGCTCTCTTTTTCGACCAGATGATCTGCGAGTACTCAAAATTCATCCAGCCCGCTTATCAAGCTTCTTCGCCAGTTGTCTCGCGATCGCCGAGTCCATCCAAATCCCTCAAAATTAAGACTATCCGATCTTCGCCAGTCTCTCCAGTTTCACCTTATCAAAATCCATCATCGCCTGATTTGGAGCTGATCACTGACGAAGCCATCGACCGAGTCCGCCTCGAACTCCGCCGCCAGCGGGTGAAACTCGGCCTGACTCAAGCTCAAGCAGCGAAGCAGATGACTTCGATAACCGGGCGCAAAACTTCTCAGACTTCCCTCTGCAGATTTGAGAACAACCAGCTCCACAAGAACAATATGCGAACTCTCTATCCTGCTTTTAAAGCATGGCTCGAGTACTACTCTGTCTACCTTCACTGATCTCGACTGTCCTTTGTTATAAATATATATTTCACGAACGTATTTTAAGATTTTGTTTGTTGAGTTGAGTTAGAAAAAATAAGCTAAAATGAACGAGGAACAAATGGAAATGCTAAAAATGCAGCAGCAGATGCAGCAAATGCAGATTAAAGCTATGCAAGATCAGTTTGTCAGAATGCAGAGCTCTTGTGAACAGTAAGTTTTCCTGCAAATTGCAATCAACGAGGACTCATTTTTTAGGAAATGTGTTATGACTGAAAATGAAATCAAGGGATTGACAAGAGTTGAAGCTGTCTGCATAGGTGATTTCCCAAAAAAGAATCACTTTATAATCGCCGTTTAGATAATTGCGTAAGGAAGTACTTGGATTTTCAAGTTGAAATGCAGATTCATATGCGCGAGCTTCAAGAACCAGCTCAAATTCAAGCTCTTCAAATGCAGCAAATGGAACTCGGTCGACAAATGGGCCTTTAGCTTGCTTTTTCATTTCTGTACTTTCCCAACTCTTAGCCTGTTTAATATCATAAATTATTATTGATAATTAATCCAAAAGACGTTGCCAGAATGTTTTTGATCAGATTGACGGCCGCGTGAAAACTTGCAGCTGCTGCAGAAAACTCCGTCTCAGCGGGCAAAACTGAAACGGGAAAATTCTTTTTCCGAAAATAGAGAAAAATGTGGATTCTCGGGCTCTTTTTGAGCTTGACTGCGGCGCTCAAGCCTCTCAAGTACTCAAGTTTGGAAAGCTATAGTGACTTTTGCTCCGAGATATCGACTTTTGAGGCTGAATACGATCATTTTTCGACGAGAAACACGCAGAAGATCGAGATTCGAGTGATTACAGATGATAGGTTTTATCAAGCTGGCGGACCGGTTCTCTTTTATACTGGAAATGAAGGTCAGTTTTTATAAGAAATAGTGTTTTAAAATTTATCAGGTGATGTGCAACTATTTTGTGAAAACACAGGATTTATGCGCAAAGCGGGAAAAGAGCTGAACGCGAAACTGGTTTTCATGGAACATCGCTACTACGGAAAGAGCATTCCAGACGACAAAAATCTCTATCTTTCTGCTGAACAGGCTCTGGCGGACTATGCCGAGTATCTCGTTCATCTTAAATCATCTGGTAAGATTCAGAACATTCAACGAAATTCTATAATTGTCAAATACAATAACTCTTTATTTTTTTATAGAAATTTTTAATTTTATCAATTAACTTTTTTGAAACTACTAAGATAGTCGTGTAAATTTGTTCATAAAAACTTTGCCATTCAAAACTAACATTCAGGAGTGACCGGTCCCGTCATTGCCATGGGCGGCAGCTACGGGGGCATGCTCGCCGCATATTTCCGAATCAAGTACCCGAACCTCGTCGCTGGCGCGATCGCCGGTTCTGCTCCTGTCAAGTTTCTCCCTGGCTTGTTCGACTGCCGTGGTTTCTACCGCGTCACCACTCGCACCTTTACCAACACTCCATCAGAACACTTCTGTTCTGACAACATCCGAAAATCTTGGGAAACCATCAAGCTCATCGGCGCGCATATGGTTGGCAAGCGCACGCTTTCTGAAGTCTTCCGAACTTGTGAGCCAATTACCGACGTTGAGCCGCTTTTAGACTTTTTGGAAGACGTCTGGGGAACACTTGCGATGATGGACTACCCATACCCGACTAACTTTGTTGGCGACGTTCCCGGCTGGCCCGTCAACGTCGCGTGCAGCCATCTGGACCACGATATCAACCAGGAAGAGCTCCTCGAGCCTCTGCGCGATGCTGCTTCTGTGTATTACAACTACACTGGCGATCTTGCGTGCCTTGATTTGGGCGACGAAGGTGGTGATCTTGGGTACAACAACTGGTATTTTCAGGTAAAAAATTCGCGCATTAAACTTCATTTTATTCAAATATTCAGACCTGCACAGAGTTCGTCTTTCCTTTCTGCTCCGACGGAAAAGAAGACATGTTCCGCGTGCACACTTACGACTTCCCAACCTATTCGACAAACTGCCAGCAGACCTTCGGAACAACGCCGCGAGAACACTGGGCGGAAATGTTCTTCTCTGTGGAGACAATGAAGACTATTGGCGGCATTATTTTCTCGAATGGATTGCTCGGTGAGAAATTTTTTAAGAAACAATAATTTTACTTTTTCAGTGATTTGTTACAATTTTCACAATTTTCATATCTGATGAACATTAATTACTTAAACTACTAGATTGATGAAAAACGCATAGTATAGCTATAGTATTTTAATATATTTCTTGAATTTTCAGATCCCTGGTCATCCGGCGGAGTTCTTACTCAGGAAGAAGCCGGTCCCCGCAACTACATTTTCATCCTTTCAAAAGGCGCGCATCATCTCGATCTTCGCGCGGACAATCCAGCTGACCCAGAAGAAGTCACTCTCGCCCGAACTGAGTACATTTCAATTATGAAAAACTGGATCGCTGAGTCCATCTCTAAAACTGCTTCTTCTTCCATTTCTGATTGTTCCAAAAAGCTTCTTTTCTCGTCCAAAAAAGTTCATGGTGCATAAATAATTTATATTCATAATAAATTGACCTAAAGTTTTCAGTTGTGCAGTTATTTATTTGAGGTAGGCTTTTGAGAGATTCAAGAGCGCATGTTAATCTTTAACAGCAGGTTTAGTAAGCTGCATCGTGTGTATCAAAAAAAGCTTTTTACAGAAAGAAATACAGGCAGTGATATTTACAGAGTTCCTTTCTTTTCAGAAATGAACCTTTTTTTACAAATATTTATCAAATGAAATTGCATTCTAGAGGCGTTTCAGTCTTCTTATTGAATCTCCGTCCCAGGTTATCTAAAAAATATTGAAAAAAGAATTTATTAATTATTTTAAACCTTTCGAATCTGGTCAGTTTCAAGCTCTCTTCCGTGTTTGTCGATCATCAGTTCTTCCATTTCACTTTTGGTCGAGTTTCCCATGCAAGAAGAATCCACATCCGCCGTTGCCCAGAGATAAACTTTCGCTAGAAATTCAGTTCAGACCTATTTCCGTCATTTTGTAACTTACGAAATCCAGCATATTCGTTCAATTTGTCAACGATAATTTGAAATTGATTCGAGCTCATTTGCAAATCATCTCGAATCATTTCCACGTTTGTTTTTGGTTTGAGAAGAACTCCAAAACTTTTTTGCTGCTCGTCAAAGACCAAATCCCAAATGGCCAAATTGAAGCTTTCAAAAGTCAGCGATCTGGCGTCAAACATCGAGCTAGAATGAATTTTAAATTGGATACAATAAGGCTTATCGTTTACGCGCAGAAAACGTGGCCGAAAATACGTAAAGTGCCGCGAGGATATGGGATGAGCGCGGATCAGAGATAATTTCACTTTGGGGATTAAAAGGATTCAAAACAAGCGATAAAATCTATGCTCGAATTTATAGAGCATTTTTTGGGGCGCGCAGCTTCCATCAAATAAAAGACATATTTCAATCAAGATTAAAAAACGAGGTCAACGCCCAAATTTGAGTCACCAGATGTCGAAATGACGATATTTTAATTATCATCAATGCATAAAACATTTGCTTCTGTCTCTTATAAAGCCAAGTTATTTCATATTAATTCACAGTTGATCTGAAAAAAATAAGATGAAGCTTTTTTCATTCCTTTACCTATTTTGCAACATATTTTTTGACAATTTGAATGCTTTTGAATTGCAACATTTGGGTCAGCTAGACGGTTTGGCAAATTTGCTCCAGGTAATAAAGGCCAAGAGCCTCTCTAATTTTAACTTTTTAGAGCGAAGAAAACCCTCTACGATCTCCATACATTATCAATACGAAAAGGGAGCCGTTGCACCAGTACGACGAGAAAAAAACTTTGTCTCCATTTAGTCAGGGTTCAAAATCTCCCAAATTTTTATCGGAACGGAGCGGTAGAATGCTCATCGAAAAAATCCTTGCCGCATATTTTTAACCCTTCTTTTATCCAATTCTGGAATTCATTCTCACCTTTTTTACGAAAATAAAATTCACATCCAAATATTGATTTATAAACCTGTTCCGCGATATAAATTCGAAATTCCAGCGTGAAAAACTTTTTCAAATAAAAATGAACTAATCGCTCAACAAACATCTGCGCCGTTAATATTTTATATCAATATCTATCTTGTCCGAATTTCCAGCGCCGCGCTCTTTCTATTTATCTTATCGTGTCGTGTCAAATCTCTCACCTATCGAAGCTGAGCAGGATAGAGAAACCGCCTTCGTGTTCGACAACCTCTTCTGGAATCGTCAACGTTCCCGAAAAGCCTGTAAAATGCCTGTACTCGCCGTGAATGTCCACAGCGCGTTTGTTCAAGCGTCGAACTTTCTCGGGTTCTATTTTTTTTTCTTGGCTTGAAGACAAATTGTCGTTTTCGGTTATTTTTGGTGGTTTATTAAAATAAAAAAGTATGATTTTTTATGTCCCTAAATGTCTCAAAATTTCTACGAAAAATCGCCAATCTAAAAACCCGATTCCTTTGCTCTTCCAGGCGTTGGTGATTTCCAACTTTGCCACATCGCAGCTCGGCGGCGGGCAAGCTTCTGGCCAGATGCGATCGTCATTTTCACACCCTAATCCACTTTTGACGGTCAAAATTAGCGGCATAATCGGTCATCAATTTTGCCGAATTTTCAAAATCATCAAATAAATTATTTTAGAAAAATAACTACTTCAAAAAAAAATTTCCCCGTTTCCTGTTTGTTTTGATTTCTGATCCAGTTAGAGAAAGCATTCTGGTCCACATTCCAAAAGGCCTCATAATTTGTTCACGAATCGAGAGAGTCTCTTCCGGTTCCGGAATTTCGCAGTGCGTTCCGTTCCCCGCCCAGCCATCGTCGCAGATGCACTCGTAACTGCCAACGCGGTTGACGCAAGCGGCGTTCAAATCGCACGCGTGCGCTTCAGTTGCACACTCGTCAAAGTCTTCGCAGAAAAATCCGTCTCCAGCAAAACCCGCTTTAATTTTGGTTTTTCAAAAATTTTAATTAAACCGTTGCGTGGAAAATAACATGTTTCCGAGTTGTCCGTTGGATTCCTTCAAAACTTGTAGAACAATCGAATTTGTCAGTTTTGGTTTCCTGCAACGTAAGTTTGCGGCAGTTGAAAGAAAAATGGGCGGTAATTCAATTTTAAAATTGAGTAAGGACTCTTTTCGCGGAATCGAGTTAACACGATTTTTTAACGTTTTCATGAACGTCAGCATTTTTTCTTAAACCTCCGTGTTTTTAAGAAAATTTTGCATTTTATTCTTACGTAGTTAGCCTTTTATCTTTTTTTTAAATTGTAAATCTAAAACCATAAGAAATAAGTTATACCTCAAAAAAAAAAAAAAAAAAATACAAAAAAAAAAATATTTTAAAAAAAAATTAAAAAAACAAACAAAAAAATCAAAAAA